>UMAC01024987.1_pt1 | contig 35819 bp, 31 predicted proteins | sample 1963591 | NCBI WGS metagenome assembly UMAC01 (sample SAMEA4835904, study PRJEB28245) | human gut metagenome | biome: gut microbiome; material: fecal sample | place: Denmark | collected 2008
TATCTTACGGTGGCAAAAAACGCACCCGCAAGCGGCGAAGAGCTTGTAGAAAGCTCAGGCGTTGAGGTTTCCGAAATAACGGAGGCAGACGGTATCGACGCGGGATTCATACTCAAAACGGGACGCGTTGAGATAAACTGTACGCCTGAAAAACTGATAGCACAGAAAAGAGAGGCGCTTTTACCCGCAGTGACGGCGGCGCTTTTCGGATAAAATAATCTATGGAGGCACGGCATTTATGAAAAAGATCCGTGAAACCGAATATGTTTACGCAGCGGCAAGAGTCCACTCGGTGGACGGAGCGCTTATGGGACGCGATAAATATATCCGTCTTGCGGCGACTCCCGGAGAAGAAGCGTTTGCGAGGATGCTCGGCGAATTCGGCTACGATGTTTCGGACGGCGTTTTCCCGTCGCTTGAAAAAAAGCTTGAAGGCGCTTTCGGATTTATATCGGATATAGCGCCTGAGCCGAAGCTGTTTTTCGCATTGAGATATCCATATGACTGTAACAGTCTTAAAGCTGCGATAAAGTGCGAATTTATTTCCGGATTTGATTTTTCGGCGCTTTATTCTCCGTGCGGAAGCATAAGCGAAAAGCAGGTTGAAAAAGCCGTGCATGACCGTGATTTTTCCGTATTTCCGGAGCATATGGCAAAGGCAGCCGCAGAGGCATTGAAGGAATATTCAGAAACGGCTGATCCTCAGCTGATAGACCTTTGCCTTGACCGCGCCTGTTGCGAGGATATGCTTTCGCTTGCCCGCGAATGTAAGGACGAAGTCATAGCGGATTATGTTAAAAACCGTATCGACATGATGAACATTCTTACGGCGCTGAGAATTATAAGAATGGGCAAGGACAGAGCCTTTTTCGAATCTGCATCATCCGACGGTGGATTTGTGGAGAAATCGACACTTGCCGAAGCTGTGTCCGAAGGGGAAGGCGCACTTTTGGCGCTTACTCTTAAAACGTCGCTTGGGAATAAGCTTCCGGCGGAGGGTTTTCCGTCATTTTCCGAAACGGAGCGTATTATGGACGCCGCCTTTGCCGAAAGCTGTGAAAAGTACAAGCACAGCGTTTTCGGTTCGGCTTCACTGCTTTGGTATCTGTGCGCGACGGAAAATGAAGTCAAAAACATACGCATAATAATTGCCGGACGAGCCGCAGGGCAGTCGGCGGAGAAGATAATCGAAAGGATACGCGAAAGCTATGTATAAGATCGGCGTTATAGGCGACAGGGAAAGCTCGCTGGGATTTATGGCGGTCGGCTTTACCGTAAGGATCGCGGACGGAGCAGAGGAAGCCGCAAAAGCGCTCAAAGCGCTTGAAGCGGAAAATTGCGCTGTCATCTTCATAACGGAGGAGCTTGCGGAGCTTATATGGGAAGATATACAACTGTATAAAGATAAAACGCTTCCTTCCGTAGTTATGATACCGTCCAAGAGCGGTTCAAAAGGCATAGGAATGACAAATATAAAGAAAAGCGTTGAACGCGCCGTCGGCGCCGACATACTTTTCAAAAACAACTGATTTTATCGGCGCTTTGCGCGGAAAGGTTTAGAAAATGACCGAAGGCAGAATTATCAAGGTTTCCGGACCTCTTGTCGTGGCGGAGGGAATGAGAGAAGCCAATATGTTCGACGTGGTACGCGTCGGAAAGGACCGTCTTATCGGGGAAATAATTGAGATGCGCGGCGATCGCGCTTCAATACAGGTCTATGAGGAAACGGCAGGGCTCGGTTGCGGAGACACTGTCGTATCCACAGGAGAACCGCTTTCCGTTGAGCTCGGTCCCGGACTTATGACCAATATTTATGACGGTATTCAGCGTCCGCTTGAAGTTATGTATGAAAAGTACGGTTCAAACATAATACGCGGAATAGATGAAAAACCGCTTTCGAGAGATATAAAATGGGCTTTTACTCCCGCTGTTAAAGTCGGCGATAAGGTAAAAGCCGGAGATGTTCTCGGTACGGTAAACGAAACCGAGCTTGTGCTTCACAAAATACTTGTGCCTTTCGGTAAAGATGGCACGGTTGAAAGTATATCTGCCGGAGATTTTACGATTACCGATAAGATAGGCGCCATAAAAAACGACGCAGGCAAGACTTTTGATATAACCCTTATGCAGAAATGGCCTGTAAGAAAGGCAAGACCGTATGCGTCAAAGCTTGCACCTTCAGAACCTATGGTAACAGGGCAGAGAGTTATAGATGCAATGTTCCCGATAGCAAAGGGCGGCACGGCGTGCGTTCCCGGTCCGTTCGGCTCGGGGAAAACGGTAGTTCAGCATCAGCTTGCAAAATGGAGCAATGTTGACATAGTTATATACATCGGTTGCGGCGAGCGCGGAAACGAAATGACGGACGTTCTGCGCGAGTTTCCGGAACTGAAGGATCCTCGCAGTGGCTATTCTCTTATGAAGCGCACGGTGCTTATAGCAAACACTTCGGATATGCCTGTTGCCGCAAGAGAAGCTTCGATATACACCGGTATAACCATAGCGGAATACTTCCGTGATATGGGATATTCCGTTGCCGTAATTGCAGATTCGTCATCACGCTGGGCAGAGGCTCTGCGCGAAATGTCGGGACGTCTTGAAGAGATGCCCGGCGAGGAAGGCTATCCCGCATATCTTACCTCGCGTCTTGCGCAGTTCTACGAAAGAGCCGGAAAAGTGATATGTCTCGGCTCCGACGGCAGAGAAGGAACTCTTTCCGCGATAGGCGCGGTGTCTCCGCAGGGCGGCGATATTTCCGAGCCCGTTTCGCAGGCGACACTTCGTATCGTAAAAGTGTTCTGGGGACTTGACTCGTCCCTTGCTTATCGCCGTCATTTCCCGGCGATAAACTGGCTGACATCGTATTCGCTTTACAAGGACAAGCTTGAAGAGTGGTTCAATGCAAACGTCGCGCGCGATTGGAACGCAGTGACTGGCGAGGCTATGAGAATTCTCTCGGTTGAAAACGAGCTTGAAGAAATAGTAAAGCTTGTAGGTGTGGACGCGCTTTCTCCGAGCGAAAGACTTACGCTTGAAGCGGCACGTTCCGTTCGCGAGGACTTCCTCCAGCAGAACGCCTTCGAGGATGGCGACTCGTATACCTCGCTTGACAAGCAGTACAGACTTATAAAGCTGATACTTTCATTCTATAAAAAATCGGGCGACGCACTGAAACGCGGCGCAGATATAGAAAAGATAGCGGAGCTTCCCGTAAGGGAAAGAATCGGACGAGCAAAGAGCGTTGCTCCCGAAAAATATGTAAGCGAATTTGAAGATATAGATCGCGAGATCTCAGCAGAGCTTGCCGCTCTCACCGATAAGGAGGACAGATAATGATAAGAGAATATAAGACGATAGAAGAAGTCGCCGGACCTCTTATGCTTGTCCGAAAGGTGGATGGCGTTAAGTATGATGAGCTTGGCGAAATTGAGCTTCCGGACGGTTCGGTGCGTCGTTGCCGTGTGCTTGAAGTAAACGGCGATAACGTTCTCGTTCAGCTTTTTGAAAGCTCGGCAGGACTTAACCTTGCACAGAGCAAGGTGCGTTTTCTCGGTCACGGGGTGGAGCTTGGCGTTTCTTCCGATATGCTTGGAAGAGTTTTCTCCGGTATGGGAGAGGTTATTGACGGCGGTCCTGAAATAATTCCCGAAAAAATGCTTGATATAAACGGTACGCCTATAAATCCTGCGGCGAGAAACTATCCGTCGGAATTCATTCAGACGGGAATTTCCACAATAGACGGACTCAATACTCTTGTACGCGGACAGAAGTTGCCGATATTCTCGGGTTCGGGTATGCCGCACGCAAATCTTGCCGCTCAGATAGCGCGTCAGGCAAAGGTTCGCGGCACGGATACAAACTTTGCCGTTGTATTTGCAGCTGTCGGCATCACGTTTGAGGAAGCGGATTTCTTCATTTCCGACTTCAAACGCACAGGTGCCATCGACCGCACGGTGCTTTTTATAAATCTTGCGTCCGACGCCGCGATCGAGCGTATATCTACGCCGCGTATGGCTCTTACGGCTGCAGAATATCTTGCTTTTGAAAAGAACATGCACGTTCTTGTAATTATTACGGATATCACAAACTATGCGGAAGCGCTTCGTGAGGTATCCGCTGCGAGAAAAGAGGTTCCCGGCAGACGAGGATATCCCGGATATCTTTACACCGACCTTGCTACGATGTATGAGCGCGCAGGCAGAAAGCTTGACAGGGAAGGTTCGATTACAATGATACCTATCCTTACAATGCCGGAAGACGATAAAACTCATCCCATTCCCGACCTTACGGGATATATCACGGAAGGGCAGATAATTCTTTCGCGCGACCTTTACAGAAAGGGTATCCTGCCGCCGGTCGATGTTCTTCCGTCTCTTTCACGTCTGAAAGATAAGGGAATAGGTGTAGGAAAGACGAGAGAAGATCACGCGGGAACTATGAACCAGCTTTTCTCAAGCTATGCGCGCGGAAAAGAAGCGAAGGAGCTTATGGTGGTGCTTGGCGAAGCGGCGCTTACGCCTATCGACCGTCTTTATGCAAAATTTGCGGACGAGTTTGAAAAACTGTATGTAAACCAGAGCTTCTATGAAAACAGAACGATTGAACAGACGCTTGATATCGGCTGGCAGCTTCTAAAGCTTTTGCCGCGTTCCGAAATGAAGCGTATCAAGCCCGAAATACTTGACAAATATTGGCCTAAAGAAAACTGATCCGACGGGAGGGAATGAAAAGTGGCGCAGATTCGCGTGAATCCTACGCGCATGGAGCTGAAAAAGCTGAAAAACCGCCTTGCTGTGGCAAGACGAGGGCATAAGCTGCTCAAAGACAAGCGCGACGAGCTGATGAAGCAATTCCTTGACGTTGTAAAAGAAACAAAGGAAGTCCGTGAAAAGGTTGAGGCGGCGCTTGAAAAGTCAAACAAGAGCTTTGCTCTCGCTTCGGCGGTGACTTCTCCGAAAGTGATGACAGAGGCGCTTATGCTCCCTAAAAAGGAGGTGTCGCTTGACATTTCCGAAAAGAATGTTATGAGCGTTATCGTTCCGGTGTTCACCTATGACCTTAAAGGCGCACACCAATCGGACGGGTATAACTTCGGCCTGGCATTTACTTCGGGCGAGATAGATATGGCGGTTATGGAGCTTTCGGAAATACTTCCTGATATGATAAAGCTTGCCGAGCTTGAAAAAAGCTCTCAGCTCATGGCGGAGGAAATAGAAAAAACGCGCAGAAGAGTTAACGCTCTTGAACACGTTATGATACCGCAGATAGAGGAAACGATAAAATCCATAACTATGAAGCTTGACGAAAACGAACGCGGAAACCTTACGAGACTTATGAAAGTCAAGGATATGATGATAAAAGCCCAGCTTGAGGGCAAGAGCTGAATAACACAAAAACAGGCACAGCCGCGCAGAACAAAGCGTTTTGCACGGCTGTTTTTATATTATTGTGAAAAAACATATCTTTACAAATCGCAGAAAATGTATTATAATACAATAGAAAAGTTATATATATCTTATGGAGGCAGTATGAAGCTTTACAATACGCTAACCAAAACGGTTGAAGAATTCGTTCCGCATGAAAGCGGCAAGGTGAAAATGTACACCTGCGGTCCTACCGTTTATCATTATGCACATATAGGCAATCTCCGTTCGTATATGATGGAGGACGTGCTTGAAAAATATCTGCGCTTTGCCGGCTATGACGTGAAGCGCGCTATGAATATAACCGACGTAGGGCATCTTACAAGCGATGCCGATACGGGCGAGGATAAGATGCTCAAGGGCGCAAAGCGCGAGCATAAAACTGTAATGCAGGTCGCGCAGTTCTATACGGACGCATTTTTTGCGGATTGCGACGCGCTCAATATAAAGAAGCCGGAGATCGTCCAGCCCGCGACAGGCTGTATTGATGACTTTATCCGCGTTATTTCCGCGCTTATAGACAAAGGCTACGCTTATGTTGCCGGCGGAAACGTGTATTTTGACACATCGAAATCGGAAAACTACGGTGAGCTTGCAGGTCATGCGGACAACACCGAAAATCTTATGGTCGGAGTCAGAGACGACGTCGGCGAGGATGAAAACAAAAAGAACAAGAGCGACTTCGCTCTTTGGTTTACGAAATCAAAATTCGATGAGCAGGAACTGAAATGGGACAGCCCGTGGGGAGTGGGATATCCCGGATGGCACATAGAATGCAGTTGCATAAGTATGAAATATCTCGGAGAATATCTTGATATTCACTGCGGCGGCGTTGATAATATTTTCCCGCATCACACAAACGAAATAGCACAGAGCGAGGCATATCTCGGTCATAAATGGTGCGGATATTGGTTCCACGTTCAGCACCTGAACGATGAAACGGGCAAGATGAGTAAGTCCAAAGGCGAGTTTCTTACGGTGTCGCTTCTCAAGTCCAAAGGCTATGATCCGCTTGCGTACAGATATTTCTGCCTTCAGAGCCATTACAGAAAGCCGTTGACTTTCTCGTTTGCTTCGCTTGACAATGCTGCGGCTGCATATTCAAAACTTTATGCAAGAGTTGCGGCTACCGAACGCACGGGCGAAATAGATGAGGCAAAAGTAAAAGCGCTTCTTCGCGGCTTTGACGACGCAATGTCAAACGATCTTAATACCTCTCTCGCAGTCACATCGCTTTATGATATTCTCAAGTCCGATGCTACGGGCGCGGAAAAACGCGCGGCGATCGACGCAATCGACTTGGTGCTTTCGCTCGGACTTAAAGACGCAACGGTTAAAAAAGAAGAACCTGCGGCAGAGGAGGGCGATCCTGCAATACTTGAAAAGATAGCCGAAAGAGCGGCTGCCAAAAAAGCAAAGGACTACGCAAAGGCGGACGCTATAAGAGCAGAACTTCTTGCGCAGGGAATAGTGCTTATCGACACGCCGAACGGTACAACGTATAAGAAGCAATAACTCCGGCAACTGCTGAATTTTCGGCGAAAGAAATCAAAATATACAAAAGCATAAGGACAAACAAAAAATGACAAAGAAAAAGACAAAGGTCGGGTTTATCTCGCTCGGTTGCTCAAAGAATCTTGCCGACACAGAAGTTATGCTTGCAAGACTTGCGGGTGCAGGCTACGAGATAACTCCAGAAGACACGGAAGCTGACGTTATAGTTGTTAACACCTGCGGCTTTATAGAAAGCGCAAAGAAGGAGTCGATAGACAGCATCCTTGATGTCGCATGGCTGAAGAAACACAAACAGTTAAAGGCTATAATTGTTACAGGTTGTCTTGCCGAAAGATATCGCGAGCAGATATCGGCCGAGCTGCCCGAAGTTGACGCAGTGCTTGGACTCGGCTCCGAAGCAAAGATATGCGACGCTGTTGAAGCTGTTCTGCGCGGTGAACATTATGAAAGCTATGGCGATAAGGAATCGCTTCCGCTCGGCGGAGAGAGAATAGTCACAACTCCGGAATACACGGCGTATCTGAAGATCGCCGAAGGCTGTGATAACCGTTGCACTTATTGCGCGATACCCTCCATACGAGGCAGGATGAGATCGAGAACGATCGAGGATATCGTAAAAGAGGCAAAGGAGCTTGAGGCTATCGGCGTAAAGGAACTTAACCTTATCGCGCAGGATACATCGCGCTACGGTCTTGATATTTACGGCGAATACAAGCTTGCAGAGCTTCTGCGCGCGATAACAAAGGAAACAAATATTCCGTGGATAAGACTTCTTTATTGCTATCCCGATAAGATAACGGATGAGCTGATAGAGGAAATAAAAACGAATGACAGAATAGTAAAATACATAGATCTGCCGATACAGCATATTTCCGAAAGCGTTCTTGAAAAAATGAACCGTCACGGCAGATCGGCGCTGATAAAAGAAGTAATTGAAAAATTGCGCAAAAATATTCCGGAAATCTGCATAAGGACGACCGTTATGGTTGGATTCCCCGGTGAGACGGAAAAGGATTTTGAAGAGCTGTGCGAATTCGTGAGCAAAACAAAGTTTGAGCGTCTCGGTGCGTTTACGTTCTCTCCCGAAGAAGGTACTCTTGCCGCCGAAATGCCCGACCAGATAGACGAGCAGACAAAGCAGGACCGTTACGATATAATAATGCAGGAGCAGCTTGCCGTCACTTCCGAACTCAACGAAAAAATGCTCGGGAAAACGGTAACCGTGCTTTGCGAAGGCTTTGATCCTGTTTCGGAATCGTATTACGGAAGAAGCGCGTCTGACGCTCCGGACATAGACACGAAAGTGTTCTTCACAAACGAGCTCGGAAAGAAGCGCGTAAGAGAAGGAGAATTTGTAAAGGTTAAAATTGACGAAATTCTGGATTATGACCTCGTGGGAAAGCTTATAAGAGAAGGAGAATGATGAAATGAAAATGAACGTTCCTAACAGGCTCACAATAATCAGACTTTTACTTGTACCGGTGTTTTTGGTGTTCATTCTTGGTTTCGGCGGCGTAACTTGGGGAAGAATAGTTTCGATAGCCGTTTTTGCACTTGCGTCGTTTACCGATTTTCTTGACGGCAAAATAGCGAGAAAATATCATCTTATAACGGACTTCGGAAAATTCCTTGATCCGCTTGCCGATAAATTTCTTGTTCTTGCTGCGCTTGCCGCGCTCTCTTATGAAGCGGCTTCTTCATCCGGCAACTCAAAAATATTTTCCGTGCTGTTTTTCTGCACGTTTATGACGGTGCTTCTGCGTGAGCTTGCCGTAACAAGTATGCGACTTGTTGTTGCTTCAAGCCCCGATAAAAAGGTCGTAGCGGCGAGTTGGCTCGGCAAAATAAAGACCTGTACACAGATGTTTTTCATTCTTACGGCGATGATAGAGCCGCTTATATGGAATCGTCACATAGCAACGTATATCTTTATGGCGGCTGCCGCAGTTATGACGGTGTGGTCGGGAATGTCGTATATTGTCGGCTATTGGAAGTATCTTGACCCTTCAAAATAAAACGAAAGCTATTGACATATTCGTTGTTTTGGTATAAAATAAAATCAGAAGAGAAAAATAATAACACGGAGACGGAAAATGACTGACGAATACACACCAGAAGACGCTAACGTAATAACTCTTACGGACGAAGAAGGCAAAGAATGTAGCTTTGAAATAATCGCCGAAAAAGAGATAGAGGGAATCACTTATTATGCTCTTTTCCCGCTTGAGGACAATGAGGACGGCGAATACGTTCTTCTCAAGCTTGAAAAGGACGAGGATGGCGAAGACATTCTTGTAACTGTTGACGATGACGACGAGTTTGATCGCGTATCCGACATATTCGAGGATGAGTTCTTCTCCGACATAGACCACGACTGAAATTTTTACAGATAAAAATTTCCTGCCCTTCTCGTGATACGGTTTCAATTAAACCTACAACACGTAATTGGAATCCGAACCTTGCACGGTTTGCAGACCTCCCGCATATTTCCTGCTTATGACACGATTTATCGCGGAAGCTGGGAGCAGTAAAGTGTGAGGCGAGGACACCATCCTTGCCAAAAGCAGGGTGTTAATTACGCCGTACACGGTCTGGCGGGGAAGTATAAAGACGTCTAAAATTGCAAAAGGACTGCCAAATCGGCAGTCCTTTTGTGCTTTATAAGTTGTAAATTATTTTGTTTCAGAAGCTTCTGTTACCGGCTCGGATGCGATAGATTCTTCTTTTTTGAAGAAAGCAAGGCTTATTCTGCCCTTGTAGCAAAGAATGCCTATAAGTGTTATAACAGCGAACACTATAAGATAATATAGCGACTGTATTTTATACGCTGCGATTGCAGAATAAACCATAAATCCGCAACATACGCAAGCAACAAACGGCATTATAAAACGCTGGAATACGTTAAGCCCTTTACCCTTTATCATAAGAACAACAAATATCGGTATGTAAAGTCCGTAAAGAGTGATAATGGGAAGCTCGTCGTTTTCCCATCCGATAATTGCGGGGAGCTTTCCGCGAATAAGTCCGAGCTCCCACTGGAACATCCAGAGCATGCAGAGCGCAACGCCGATGATGGACGAGTTGTGCGGCATATTTGTTTCGTTATCGACCTGAGCGAACATTTTGTGCGCAGGACCTTCTCCGCGGACAGCGATCGAATACATGCCGCGGCAACAACCGATCATAAGTCCGTTCATCGTTCCGAGACAGGAGATGACAATAAATACATAAACGATAGTACCGAAAACTTCGTTCTTGAAAAGCGCTGTGAATGCATCCTTCGGAACGTCGCCCGATGCCATAAGATCTTCCGTTTTGAGAACGCCTGAAAGACCGAGAAAATAGAGAAGATATATTGAAACGACGATTATTGCGCCGAGTACAAGCGCGACGGGAAGGTTCTTTTTGGAGTTTTTAAGTTCTGAGTTTATTGAGGTTGTTATTATCCAACCCTCGTATGCAAAAGCAAATGCACACATTGCGGCAATTATGCTGCCGGAAGCGCCGCCTTCAGGCACAATATTTGCGCTGAATGCTTCACCTATGTTACCATTTTTAAGACCCACAATCGTTCCGACGACGCCCATTACAAGGAGCGGAACGAATTTTATAAATGTTGCGCTGACCTGAAATTTACCGGCGAGCTTGGGAGACATGGCGTTTACGAAATATCCGCATATAAGATAAAATGCCGATACAGCAATATGAAGATCGCTGCAAGGATCCCAGCCGAAAAGCACACAGGTGTACTGCCCGGATACCCATGCAAGGGTTGATGTTATCGTGGGGTAGTATATTGTGGTCATAAACCAGCCCACTATGTAAGCGAACTTGCGTCCGCATGTGACTTCGGAATAGTCAACTATGCCGTTTACTTTTTCATGTCTCTGCGCGAGAATTGAAAAAACGTACGAGCAGATGAGCATTATAAGTCCCACTCCGCCGACGGTGATGAGGCATTTGAGCATATTGCCGTTTGTGTTTGTGAGGACCTTGCCCGCTTTGAAGAAGATTCCGGATCCTACGACCGTGCCGACAACCATACATATGGCTGTAAGCAGACCGTATTTTTTAGTCAATTTGTTTTCCATTTGTTTTTGTTCCTTAAAATTGCATTAAAATTTTGTTTACACGTGCGCGTAAAATATATTATCTCAATAATACTCTTTTTCGCATAATTTGTCAATGATTTGACGAAAAACAATAAAAAATAGTTTAATAAGACTTGATAACAATAAAAAATGCGGCAAAACACATCCGCTGGTGCCTTGCCGCTAGGATTTCTTTATTCTTCGTTTCTGATTTCAAGCTGATAGGCATTTGCAAGACCTATTACTGTTTCATAGAGAAGCTCTGTATACTCCTGCATTTTTTCGGGAGTTGCCTGTTTTACACGCTCGAATATTTCTTTTTCCCGCGCTTCATCGTAAACGCGGATATCATTATCTTTTTTGTAATGACCTATTTCTCCGCATATTTGCATTCTGCGAAGGAAGAGCTTTGTTATATACGAATCTATTTCGTCAATTTCTTTTCGCTTTTTTTCTATATCCATTTTGTTTCTTCCTTGTTTTATATTACGGAAAGCGTTGCGGAAAGCGCATTTTCGATGCTTCCGCCTATTGTTATTGTAAAATCACCGGACTCTGTGTACTTTTTAAGGTCGGGATGGACTATTGCAAGCTCTGATATTTTAAGCGGAATTGTAACACGCTTACTTTTTCCTGCTTTTATTTCGACCTTTTCAAAGCCGCACAGCTGAATTACAGGTTGCATGACGCTTGATATTTCATCTCTGTAATAAAGCTGTACCGTTTCCATGCCGTCATAGCTTCCTGAATTCGTTACGGTTACCGATACATCGATAGTATCTTTTGCCGCAGCGATGCCTTTGGAAAGCTTCATGTCGGAATATTCAAAAGAAGTAAATGAAAGTCCGTAGCCGAATGAATAAAGCGGACCTGCGTCAACATCGATATACTTTCCGCCGTGCCATCCGGAAAGGTGATTGTAATAGCAGGGAAGCTGACCTGAAGCGCGAGGAAATGATATCGGAAGTTTTCCGCTTGGACAGAATTTGCCTGCAATAAGCTCTGCTGTTGCAAGACCGCCGAGGTCGCCTCCGTTGAACATCTCTATAACTGCGTTGCTGTTCTTCGCAACTTTTTCGATGCAGAGCGGCTTTCCGTTTATAAGCACTGTGACAATGGGCTTTCCTGTCTTTTTCAGCGCCGAGAAAAGTTCGTTTTGTCTTCCGGAAAGCTCAAGATTGGCTCTGTCGCGCGTTTCGCCGTTCAGAGTGAGGTCATCTCCGCACACAAAAACAACGATATCACACGCATATGCCGCTGCAACAGCCGACGGGATGTCGTCTTCGTCGGATGCGTGAATTCCGCAGCCTTTGCTGTATATTATTTCGGAATCGGGGAAAACGGTCTTCATTCCGCGAAGAACAGTGTAAACATCGCCGGAGGGAATCGCGTCGGGGTGTGGATCGGGATGGCTGAAAAACGTCCAATCGCCGTACTGCGCCTTGATATTGTCCGCATTCGGACCTATTACTGCAATCTTTTTCGGTGCTTTTTTCAGGGGAAGAGTGCCGTCGTTTTCAAGCAGAACAAGACTTTCCCTTGTAAGCCTGCGATTTATTTCTATATGCTCTTTTGAGCCTATTACGCTTTTTGGCATACGTTTTTTGTTTTTATCAAAAAGTCCGAGCGAAAATTTAATGCGCAATATGCGGCGCACGGCATCATTTATATATTTTTCACTTACAGTGCCGTTTCTGACGCCTGCAATGACAGCGTCGCAAAAGTCGGTGGAAACCATTATCATATCGTTTCCGGCATACAAAGCGGCTTTTGAAGCGTCTTGCATATTGTCTGCACCGCGCTGCTTTCTTATATAGCTTTTGACGTTATCCCAATCGGTAATTACAAAGCCTTTGAAACCAAGCTCCTTTTTCAATACGTCGGAAAGAAGTCGTTTGTGAACTGTCATAGGCGTGCCGTCGATAGAACCGTATGCCGTCATTACAGAGCTTGCACCTGCATTTATTCCTTTTATAAAAGGAGGAAGGAACACTTCCCGAATTTTGCGCTCGGTAATCTCGGTATCATATGAATCCTTCGCGCCTGTAGCTTCACCATAGCCGATGTAATGTTTAAGGCAAGCCGCGACAAGCCCGTCGTCCTCATAACCGTGAACCATGGCTGCACCAAGCTCGCCCGCAAGGAACGGGTCTTCTCCGAAGGTTTCATCAACTCTGCCCCAACGGGTATCGCGCGCAATACAAAGCACCGGTGAAAACACAAAATCAAGGCCGTCGGCGTTGACTTCCTCTGCCGTTGCCTTTCCCATTTGCCTTATAAGCTCTCTGTTCCACGAGCAAGCCGCCGCAAGTTGCGTGGGGAAGACCACAGCGCCGTTTACAAGGGCGTGACCGTGAATTGCGTCTATACCGAATATGGGCGGGATTTTCATTCTTGTTTTTTCGGCTTCGGCTCTTATGGCGTCTGAATCTTTTCCGAGAACGTGAAGGAATGAGCCTGCGCCACGATGTATAAAGCTTTTAAGGGTTTCGCTGTCTCCGTTTGCGGCAACCTGCTGAAGCTGTAAAACCTTTTCTTCAATCGTCATTTCTTTAAGTAGCTTTGCTATTTTTCTTTCGGTCATTATGGAATATTTCATTTCAGCCTCTGTTAAGGTTATATTTTTTAAGATTATATCACAAGAAAGGGGAATTTTCAATAGCGAAGAACACGGAAGTTAAAAATTGAAAGCGATAAGTAAAAATAAAAAACCGCCGGAAGGCGGTTTTTTATGGTGCACCTGAAAGGACTTGAACCTTCACGTCGGGGACACCAGATCCTAAGTCTGGCGCGTCTGCCAATTCCGCCACAGGTGCATTTATTAAATAAGGAAAGCGGCGCTTTGATATTTAATACTGTAAATTCACAAGCGCCACGAGAAGTATTTATAAATAGGAAAAATCCCGAACGCTTTTGCATTCGGGATTTTTGGTGACCCGGACGAGAATCGAACTCGTGTTACCGCCGTGAAAGGGCGGTGTCTTAACCGCTTGACCACCGGGCCTTACCCTAAACCCTATTGGGCTTAGGCTGGTAGCGGAAGTTGGACTTGAACCCACGACCCTCCGGGTATGAACCGAATGCTCTAGCCAACTGAGCTATTCCGCCACGCATCTTCAAAATTCAATGCACTGTCTGACAGCGCTTATGTATTATATCATGTGTGTCTGATTTTGTCAACAGTTTTTTTGAAATAATTTTATGTAAAAAAATTATATTTTTTTGCAAAAAAAGTGTTGACAAGCGAATGCCTTTATGCTATAATAAGTCCTGCCGCGAGCGAGTAAAGCCTTTGTGGTTAAGTGAAAAAAGTATATGGGAGCATAGCTCAGCTGGGAGAGCATCTGCCTTACAAGCAGAGGGTCATAGGTTCGAGTCCTATTGTTCCCACCATACGGCCCGGTAGTTCAGTTGGTTAGAACGCTAGCCTGTCACGCTAGAGGTCAGGGGTTCGAGTCCCCTTCGGGTCGCCAATTTCCGCGGCGATTTCAATAGCGGAAAAATTACTCCCTTGCGGTTTGCCTCTGTAGCTCAGTTGGTAGAGCAGGGGACTGAAAATCCCCGTGTCGTTGGTTCGATTCCGATCGGAGGCACCATTTGCGGATTTAGCTCATTTGGTAGAGCGCGACCTTGCCAAGGTCGAGGTGGCGGGTTCGAGCCCCGTAATCCGCTCCACAGAATCAGCACACCAAGTGAATATTGGTGTGCTGATTTTTTCAAAGCATTAAATGTTAAATTTTATATGGCACCATAGCCAAGCGGTAAGGCAGAGGTCTGCAAAACCTTTATTCCCCGGTCCGATTCCGGGTGGTGCCTCCATGTATAAGCCTCTTAAAAGATATTTGAGGCAAAAAGCCCGATCCCATAAGGGATTTCGGGCTTTTTTCATGCTCGCGAAAATGTAAAAATAAGAAGATATTTTTCCCCGGTTTCGATTTTCCACGCGGAATTATGAGCGGAAAGTGACCAGACCGGATGGGCTATGAAAGCGGACAAACGAAGGCAGAAAAAATCGAGACAAGGCAATGCTCTTATGATATAATGAAATCACAGAACGGACGGGAGGGACAAAATGAATTGGATTGAAGGTATCAGCGAAGCGATCAATTATATTGAAGCAAATCTGGAAAACGATTTGAAAATTGAAGAAATTGCCCAAAAGGCATTTGCATCATCCTTTTGTTTTCAGAAATCGTTCTCTATGCTCTGCGGTTTTACGGTCGGAGAGTATATTCGGAACCGCAGACTGGCCAGTGCGGGTAACGACTTACTTGCTACCGACGAAAAAGTGACAGATATTGCTTTGAAATACGGATACGGATCCATTGACAGCTTCACAAAAGCATTCACTCGTTTTCATGGCGCCACACCGACCGCTGTAAGAAAAAACGGTTGTACGATAAAGTCATATGCACCGTTAAAACTCGAAATTTTTGTGAAAGGCGGTTATATTATGGATTACAGAATTCTGAAAGAAGAAGCGCAATGCGTAAAAATAAAAGTTGACAAAGAGCAAAAAATCATTTATTGTATTGATGACGGCAAACTGCAGAGTTTAACTTTCTTTCGGCTCGGAATGTATTTGCCAAATAATAAAGAATATCAACTGTCCGGTGATTACACAACCAAGTTTTGCCGCGCGGATATGTGCGGAAACACGGAGGGATTTTCAATAATAACACTTCCTGCCGTTATGTGTGCAAGCTTCCAATGCAAAGGAACATCGAGAATCGATGCTCGGGAAAAAACATGGGACAGGATAAAAAACGAGTGGCTTCCGCAAACGAATTATGAATTGCTCACACCGAATTATATTATGGTGAATTATCCGACAAATGATGAAAATTCCAACTTTGGCGAAATTATCATAGCAATAAAAGAAAAGAATCATAATTAGTCGGGAAACGGCGTTTTTTAAAACTATAACATATAAAAATCCCGCACAAATGCGGGATTTTTTGTCTCTTATCGATTGCACCTGCGGCATATATAAAATGCGGTGTGTGAGATGGACTTGCTTTTTGTCATAAAAAATACGGCTATGCGAAGCGTCAGATGTAAAATAGGCGTTTATAAAGAGATACAATAAACAAAAGTAACCCCCTCCGATAGCGGATGGGGGTTGTTTTTTTACACTCTTACACAGTATGCGGGGTCGATCTTACAAAGTTCTTTGTAGGTGTCGATTTCTGCGATGTCATCGAAGCTGCATTCTCGGACGGTGATTTTATACTGTTCGGGGAAGTAGTCAAAAGCGACCTGATCCCAATAGCGTTCTTTACCGCCAGGAAAGTTATAAACCTGCTCGATATGTTTTCCGAGACGTGCACCGTCCTCATCGTTCCAATACGATATACCGAACATATGATAGCAGTTTACGCCGCCTATCGTCATTTTGGATATATAACCGTTCTTGCATGTGAAACACCAATCGTCGGTTTTTTCAACGGGAACGCCGAGATAATTTGTCTGGTATTGATATTTTCTTATAAGGTCGGGATTATAAAGGAGAAGATCGGCTTCGCATATATATGCGCCTTGAAGATGTTCGCGAGCGCACATTATCGATGAAATGTTGTTTGCTTCATTATAGAAAGGATTATCAATAAGCTTTATGCTCGGATATTTTATAAGGAGCTGATCAAACTGTTCGGCAAGATAGCCGCGAACAAGATAAATTTCTTCAATGCCGACGGAAACAAGCGCGTCGAGAAGGCTGTCTATAATCCGCTTGCCGTTTACGCGAACGAGGGGTTTAGGTGTATTCAATGTGACGGGAACAAGTCGCGAACCGAATCCCGCCGCCATTATGACCGCACGTTTTACGCGATAAGGTTCAAGTGCTTCAAGTCCTTTTCCGGTGATACATCCGTCGTCGCAATAGCCGAGCGAAATAAGCTCGCTGAACGTTTTATTCACTGCGCCGAGCGACATTCCGGCTTTTTTTGCAAGCAGGCGCTGAGTCGATGCAGGAGAGCGTTCAAGCTCGGAAAGAATATCAAACTGTTTTTTTGTCAGCATAAATTTACCTTGATCCCGCTCTGCGGAATTTTTGTTTCAGCAGACCGATGATGCCTTTCATTAAGAGATTTATGAAAAGAATAATAAGCGCAACTATTGCCGGTGGCACGAGCGATGTCTGAGAGGCATCGAAGCGAGGCAGCATAAGCGCAAAAAGCTCTGTGCGATAATTTGTAAGGAACGATACTGCGGATATCGTCATCATTGAGTTTATAAAGAAATATGCGAACATTTCCGCAAGAGTGCCTCTTACCTGCGGCGCGATAACATCGCGGAGCAGACGCGCTTTGCTTATTCCGAGCGTGGCTCCTACCGCTTCAAGCTCCGGAGGAAGCTTCCTCAGACTGTTGTAAACCATAAGATACGGAGAAGCGAAAAAGTGCACTATATTTACAAGCACAAGTATAGCAAACGTTCCGTATATAAATGTCGAATTGAAGAACAGCACATATGAAAGTCCGAGCACGATTCCGGGAATTGCAAGCGAGGTTATTGCGAGCAGATGAAGTGCGCCCGATGCGGGAGATTTTGATCTTGCCGTAAGATAAGCACACAAAAATGCACACAGCGTGCCGATAAACGCTACAAGCAGCGCAACTATAACTGAATGACCAAGATATTCAAGTCCGCTTTTGTCGCCCATTACTGATGAAAACTGACGGAGCGAGAAGGTGTTGTCAAGCGGGTAGTCTGCCGAAAGCGCAACCGGAATAAAAGACAGTATGGGGAGCAGAACGCATGTAACTATTACGGTGAGAAGTATATAAGCTACGGCTTTTTTTATGCGTGTTCCGGATACGGAAAAAGGCTTGACGGTTGAATTTCCAACTTTATCTTTTCCAGAAAACAGGTCGAAAAGAAATGCCACGATTGCAGGGAGGAGAAGTATAAGTCCGAAAACGCTGCCCTTTGCATAATTCATACGGTGAATGGTTTCTTCGTACATAAGCGCGGGAAGTGTTTTGTACATTCCGCCAACCATAAGCGGAACGCCGTAATCCGTTATTATCGCTGTGAATACTGCGAATATAACGCTTATCATAGGCTTTTTAAGGTATGGTAATGTGATTGCGAAAAAGCGGTTTTTCTTCGGAATTCCGAGCGTCTGCGCAGCTTCATACGGGGTGCTGTCCTCATAGCGGAGAATATCGGATATCATAAGATACGCAATGGGGAAAGCATACATCATAGAGCCGAAAACTATTCCCCAGAAGCCGTAGATGCTTCCGTGCAGTCTCAATAGCCTTTTCAGGATTCCGTTATCGCCGAAAAGGATTATAAGTCCCGTTCCGTGCGATATTGACGGAATAAGCATCGGTACGACGAGCAGAATGTCAAAAAGCGCTGTAAGACGCACTCCAGTACGGTTTACACACCATGCCGCGATAAAAGCGACGATGATTGAAAATGCGGTGGCTGTAAGAGATACTTTCAGCGAATTGAAAATTGCCGGCACCGTTTGCGGATGAGAGAAAATCGCCGGGATATCGGCGTTTTTCAGGTTTGTCATCACGGATATCAGAGGAAGCAGAACGGAGAAGAGAAAAAACAATCCCAAAATCAGTGATGTGGCTGTTCCGAAGTTTTGCCTGCGGACGTATGTATTTGACTTCATAAATATACCTCCGCCGTCAGCGCATATAGCGTGAAAGAGAATCTATTTTTGCTTTCAGATTGCTTATTACAAATTCACTTACGTATTCGTCGGCAGGGTTGTCCAGTATTTTTTCGGGAGTGCCGAGCTGATGTATTTTAGCTTCGCCCATAACCATTATCCTGTCCGAAAGGGCAAACGCTTCTTCCTGGTCGTGAGTGATATATATCATGGTCGTGCCGAACGTTTTCTGAATTTCTTTAAGCTGAACGCGAAGCGCGAGCCTTGTTGCAACGTCAAGCGCGCTCATAGGCTCGTCGAAAAGAATTATTTTGGGTCGGAGGGCAAGCGTTCTTGCTATGGCAACGCGCTGCTGTTGCCCTCCGGACATTTCCGACGGGAACTTGTTTATATGTTCGGAAAGACCGACAAGCCGGAGCAGTTCTTCGGCGCGTTTTTCTGCGTCCGATTTCAGTTCCGGCTTGAATTTCATTGCGTATGATACGTTGCGAAGCGCTGTCATATTTTCGAAAAGAGCATAATTCTGAAAAACTATTCCCATCTCGCGCGCATCGGGTGAGGCGTGGGTAATGTCTTTGCCTTCCAGCAGTATCTGTCCCGAATCGGGAGAGATAAGCCCTATAAGCAGACGCAGAAGCGTCGTTTTTCCGCAGCCTGACGGACCGAGGATGGAGAGAAACTCTCCATCCTCAACCGAAAAGGTGACATGATCAAGTGCAAGCTTGCTTTTATAGTGCTTTGTAAGTTCGTTTATTTTTAATATTTCCATGCGTCGAGTAATTTTTCCTTCAGTTTTACGTCGTCAAGTCCCGTCATATCGGCATATTTGATATTTTCGGGGAAGTTCTTTTTTGTATACGTTTTGCTTTTGTATATCTGTTCGGGAGCATAAAGCTCTTTGTCTTTAGGAGTTACGTCGGAAAGGATATATTCAAATACCTTCTGAATATCCTTGTCGGTTTCCTTGCCTGAGATTATAGCGCTTGAATATACGTTATACGGAGCGCCTTCGTCAAAATATACGATATCATAGTCTGCTCCCGCAGTTATTTCGTCAACGCCCTGCCATGTCATACAAAGACCGATTGCCGCCTCGCCGAGCTTGAGTGCCTTTATGGGACCTGAACCGGACGCCGTATAGCCTGCACCGGAGAGATTTTTTGCAAGACCGTCAAAATATTCTATTGCTTTTTCCTGACCGCGTGTGTTCACCATGCTGAGATAGAACGAATATCCGGTGCCGGAGGATTTGGGGTTGGGCATCGAGATGATTCCTTTGTATTCGGGCTTGATGAGATCGTCATATGATGTCGGAATGGCAAGTCCCTTTTCCGCAAGCAACTTTTTGTTTATGACAACCGCGCCGCTTGTGCGCACGAAGGGTACGTAGCGATGAGATTCGGGAACGAGTTCGGGAAGGTACTGGTCAAAGTCAACGCCGGGGAGTCCGTCAAGCTTTGCTACCGTGTCGCCGACGGATTTCATAAATGTGTTTTCAAGCTCCATAACTATGTCGCAATCTGTTTTTGTTCCTTCGTTTGCAAGTTTTGCGGCAAGTTCGCCTGTAGATTTATACTGAACTACGATTTTATATTCGGGAAATTTTTCATTAAGCATTTTTTGCGCGTTTTCAATTCTGAAATCTTCACTTGTGGCATAAATCATAATTGTCTTTTTCTTCTGCGAGCACGATGCAAGCAAGGAAAGAGCTGAAAATATCGCAGCTATGGCGAGTATAAGAGATAAAACTTTTTTCATACGGACTCCTTTATTTTTTGACAAATGTTCAGTTTTTCGTAAAATGTGCGAAAACTGAACATATTATATCATTCAAAAGGCAGTTTGTCAAGCGTTTTTTCTTTGCTATTGTAAAAAAATGAACATTGATGTGTTTTGACATTTTCACAGCAAATGTCGGATTCGCTATTGCAAACGGCAGTGAAAAATGATATAATACAGAAGTAAAATTGCGATAAATGCAGAAATAGCGAGGTTTTTATATGAATGAAATAATAAAAGCAATGGAAGAGCGTAGAAGTATCAGACGCTTCAAATCGCAGCTTCCCAAGGAAGAAGATATTGCGCAGATAGTCGAAGCGGGACTCTATGCCGCAAGCGGCAGAGGCAGACAGGCAACGCTTACAATAGCCATAACAAACAAGGAACTCAGAGACAAAATATCGGAGGCAAACCGCAAAATAGGCGGCTGGGAAGAAGGTTTTGATCCGTTCTACGGCGCGCCTGTGATACTTATAGTTCTTGCGGACAAAAGCTGCAACACTCATATTTATGACGGCAGCCTTGTTATGGGTAATATGATGCTTGCCGCGCATTCGCTTGGACTCGGAAGTATATGGATACACCGTGCAAAAGAAGAATTTGAGCTTCCCGAATGGAAAAAGCTCCTTTCGGAGCTTGGAGCAGACGGTGAGTGGGAGGGAATAGGTCATTGCGCGATAGGCTATGCCGATTGCGAGCTTCCCAAAGCAACCGAAAGAAAAAACGGAAGAGTCATTTGGGTAAAGTAAGTGTTAAGGAGGACATTCTGAAATGAATATGACAGTTTTTTACGGAATACTTATTCCTTTCGCAGGGACGGTGTTTGGTTCGGGGTGCGTGTTCTTTCTTGGAAAATCGCTCAGCGATAAAGTTCAGAGAGCACTTACCGGTATGGCGGCAGGAGTAATGGTTGCTGCGTCGATATGGAGTTTGCTTGTTCCTTCTATGGAGCAGTCGGCGCATATGGGAAAATGGTCGTTTGTTCCGGCGGCGGTCGGATTCTGGGTGGGCATTTTATTTTTGCTTGGATTGGACAGGCTGATCCCGCATCTTCATCTCAACAGCAAAAGCTCCGAAGGCGTTCAGAGCAGGCTGAAAAAGACGGTTATGATGCTTCTGGCGGTTGCGCTGCACAATATTCCGGAGGGAATGACAATCGGCGTTGTGCTTGCTGCGTTCGTTACCGGCAAGGCGGATATAACTGCGGCAAGCGCTCTTGCGCTTTCCATCGGTATGGCTATTCAGAACTTTCCGGAGGGCGCAGTTATCTCAATGCCGCTGAAAGCCGAAGGAATGAAAAAATCAAAGGCATTTGCCGGCGGAGTGCTTTCGGGAATTGTCGAGCCGATAGGCGCAATAATTACCGTGCTTGCGGCAAACTTAGTTGTTCCGATACTTCCTTATCTGCTCAGCTTTGCGGCCGGAGCGATGCTTTACGTCGTTGTCGAAGAGCTTATTCCGGAAATGTCGGGAGGAGAACATTCGAATGTCGGAACGTTGTTTTTTGCATTGGGATTTACGCTTATGATGACGCTTGACGTTGCGTTAGGATAAAAAAATATAAAAAAACGCACCCGCAGTGGGTGCGTTTTTTATATTATCAGCCGCCGAGATAGGCTTTTTTGATGTCGTCGCTTTCGGCAAGCTCCTTGCCTGTGCCGGAATAAGCTATCGCGCCGTTTTCAAGCACATAGGCTCTGTCCGATATGGAAAGCGATTTGCTTGCGTTCTGCTCAACGAGAAGTATCGTCGTGCCGATCTGGTGAAAATGCTTTATTATATCAAACACCTGATCGACAAGAAGAGGAGAAAGCCCCATTGAAGGCTCGTCAAGCATAAGAAGTCTGGGATGGCTCATCATAGCCCGTCCCATTGCGAGCATCTGCTGTTCGCCGCCCGAAAGTGTGCCTGCCACCTGGTTTTTTCTTTCACCGAGGCGTGGGAATATGGTATATATTTCATCAATATCGCGTTTGATTTTCGCCTTGTCACTTTCGATGTAAGCTCCCATGAGCAGGTTTTCGTAAACAGTAAGCTCTGCAAATATTCTTCTTCCTTCCGGAACCTGCGTCATTCCCATTTTTACGATCTTGTATGCAGGCATTCCCGTTATGTTTTTACCATCGTATGTAACAGTGCCGCTTTTCGGATGGATAAGCCCCATAATGCTTTGCATTGTGGTTGTTTTTCCCGCGCCGTTCGCGCCGAGAAGCGTAACTATTTCACCCTCGTTTACCTCAAAGGAAATGCCTTTAAGCGCTCTTATAACGCCGTAATATACTTCAAGATTTTCAACTTTCAGAAGTGCCATACTGTCATTTCCTCCTTAATTTCCTATGTAAGCCCGAACGACTTCGGGATTGCTCAGAACTTCTTCTGCCGTGCCCGTTGCAAGCGTTGTTCCGAAGTTAAGGACGGTTATCTCATCGCAAAGTCCGGAAACAAATTTCATATCGTGTTCAATAAGAAGTATCGTCATATCGAATTTGTCACGGATAAGACGTATTGTGTCCATAAGCTCGGTGGTTTCGCTCTGATTCATTCCTGCGGCGGGTTCATCGAGCAAAAGAAGCTTTGGGCTTGTTGCAAGCGCACGTGCTATTTCAAGCTTTCTCTGCTTACCATAGGGAAGATTGCACGCAAGATTGTTGCGCTCGTTAAGAAGTCCGAAAATATCAAGTATTTCTTTTGCGCGATTTCTCATTTCCTTTTCCACACGGAAGTGGCGGGGAAGGCGGAAAAAGCTTTCAAAAAGAGAGCATTTGTATTCGGGCTGATTTGAAAGTCCGACCATGACGTTGCGGACGACCGTCATATTGTTGAAAAGACGGATGTTCTGAAATGTTCTTGCAATGCCTTTGCGATTTATTGCTTCCTGATGAAGCCCTTTGAGCGATTCTCCGCAGAGGAAAAAATCGCCTTCGGTAGGGAGATATACGCCCGTGAGCATATTGAAAACGGTCGTTTTTCCCGCTCCGTTCGGACCGATGAGTCCGTATATCTGCTTTTCTTTTATCTTAAGGTTTACATTCTGCGAGGCTTTCAGTCCGCCGAAGGATATGCCGAGATTTTTTGTTTCGAGTATATATTCTGACATTATTTATCTCCCTTCGACGGTTTATCCGGTGTAAATTCGTTCCCGACTTTAAGATCGACGGAAAGAATTTCATCCATTTTGATTTTTGTGGGAACTTTATCCCAGCTGGCGGCGTCATCCTTGACGATAGAAGGATCGTCCTTCGGATGCCATATCTTTGCCGCAAGATTTCGGAAATTGTATTTTTCTCTGAAGCCCTTGAGTGCCGGTGCATTGTTATAGATGACGATAACTATAAGAATAAGCGCGTAAAGCAGGTCTTTAAGTACGGCAAGGTCACCGGTAAGTACTGTGCGGAGCTTTTCGTTCAAAATCGTTATAAGCGTTGCGGCGAGGATAGAACCGTTTATCGAACCCATTCCGCCGAGAACGACCATAACGAGAATCTCTATCGAATAATTGTATCCGAATTTTACCGCCTGAATGGAGGAGTTTGTATAGCTGAACATAACGCCCGCAATGCCCGCAAAGAACGCAGATATCATAAACGCTATGAGTTTATATTTTGTAACGTCTATGCCCGTTGCCCTTGCGGCGATTTCATTGTCGCGGATGGCGGTTATCGCTCTTCCGTGCTTGCTTCTCATAAGGTTCTGTATTATAAGAAGTGTGAAAAGAACGAGAGCAAATGCAACGATGAAGAATGTGTTTTTGTGAGGACGGTTGGGGGTTGAAAGTCCGAGATTGCCGCCGAACGTTTCCGACTGCTGGAATATTACCTTTACTATTTCTCCGAATGCGAGCGTTACTATTGCAAGATAGTCGCCTTTAAGACGAAGAGCGGGAAGTCCGACAAGAAATCCGAATACCGCGGCGCATCCGCCTCCGACAATAAGTGCGATGAGCATGGTAACTGCTCCGTTGCCCATTACGGGAACCAGCAGGGATGCGACTTTTCCGCCGAGATATGCGCCTATGCACATAAATCCGGCATGACCGAGACTCAGCTCGCCGAGAAAGCCGACCACAAGGCTGAGCGAAACCGCAAGGACGATGCTTATTGCTATTTTTTCGAGCAGTATCGTCGAGGAGGATTTAAGCCCGCCCACTGCGGAGATTATTGCGAACACGACCGTCAAGGCGGTTATAACGATATAATTTATATAGTGTTTCCACTTGAATTTTTTCATTTTTTCCGAGAAGCTGCTCATTATACCTTCTCCCTTCTTTTCTTGCCGAGAATTCCCGTCGGTCTTACAAGAAGAATTATTATAAGAATGGAGAATTCTATTGCGTCCTTGTAGGGCGCTATTGCCGTTACCGAATCGCAGAAGCTTTCAATCATTCCGAGAACGATGCTTCCGAGCATTGCGCCGGGAATGGAGCCGATTCCGCCGATAACAGCCGCCGTAAATGCCTTTATCCCGGGCATTGCGCCGAACGTATTATATATGTAAGGCGATTGGAGCAGATAGAAAAGTCCCGCAAGGGCAGCGAGCGCTGAGCCTATGGCAAACGTTATCGTTATTATGCTGTTTACGTTTATACCCATAAGCTGAGCTGCACTTCTGTCTTCCGAAACGGCGATCATGGCTCTGCCCGTTTTGCTGTATTTTACGAAAAGACTGAGAGCTATCATTACCGCTGTCGATGCGGCGAGCGTTATAAGCGTCGATACCTTTATGCTCACCGTGCCGATATTTACTTTTCCGAGATCGGGAACGGCGACAAACTTTGTAGCCGATTTGAAGATTATCTGAGCAAGGCTCTGAAGCAGGTAGCTTACGCCTATGGCAGTGATAAGTACTGCAAGAGGGGAAGCGCCGCGCAACGGCTTATAGGCAACCTTTTCAACAACTATTCCGAGAAGCGTGCATACTATTACAGCCATTACTATGGCGATGAAGAAGAGGGCAGGCGACGATGCGGCTTTCATAGCGCAGAAAACATAAATTGTATATCCGCCGACCATTATTATATCGCCGTGAGCAAAGTTAAGCATTTTGGCTATGCCGTATACCATTGTATAGCCGAGCGCTATCATGGCATATATCACTCCGACGTTGAGACCGCTGATGAGTGTGTTTATAATTTCCATAAAAATTCCTTAACTGCTTTTGATAGCACTGTGCCGACGGGGCATAAAACCGCGTCGGTACCCATGCTTTTTTGTTTTATCCGAAAATTATTTCGCGTCGGATTCCTTTACGATGTACTTGAGAGCTGTCTTGCTTACGAAGCCTTCGGCTGTCCATTTGATGTTTGTACCCGTAACACCCGAATATGTATATCCGCCGTTAAATACATCTTTAAGTGCGTTGCATATGTCGGAAGGCGACGACGTTACGGAAATCTTGTCTCCGGCTTCCTTCATAGCACCGTAGATAGCGTATACGCAGTCATAAGCAGCTGCGCCGAACTGGCTGAGAGAATCCGCACCGAATTTTTCTGTATATTTCTTTATGAACTCACCGGACGCGCCCTCTGTGGACTTTGAATTGAAGTGAGAAAGGAAAGAAACTTCCTGAGGGATTGTGCTTATATCAAAGCCTTTTACAGCTGTGTCGATGCCGTCAAGTCCGTCGCAGCCGTAGTAAATAGCATCTTTTGCAACGTCGTTCTTTGCTTCCGTCATAAACTGAGAAGCGGGTGTATAATATATGGGCATGAAGATGAACTTGCAATCCTTGAGAACTGCTATCTGAGAAGCGAAGGAAGCTACCGTGTCACCGGAGAAGCTGGCTTCAACGACCGTTATTGACTTATCGAGGTTTGCGAGGAACTGCTTGCGGATACCGGTTGAATATTCATCATCGGATTTGTAAAGCATGCCGATTGTCTGACCCTTGTAATTTTCGCTTACGAACTGAGCAGCCGTAACGCCCTGCTTTTCGTCTGCGAAACACATCTGATATGCGTTGTCGTATTCAACAACTGCGTCCGCCGTTGCGGAGGGAGTCATGAAAAATACATTGTCTTCATGAGAAAGAGTTTTGAATTCGAGGCAAGGCTTTGTTGTTACGCATCCGAGCGAAACCTGCATGCCTGCTTCGTACATTGTTGTGTAGTTTGTAGCTACGTTTGATGCGTCGTGAACGTCATCCATCATAACGAACTTGAATTTTACGCCGTTAAGACCGCCTGCGGCGTTGATCTCGTCGACAGCCAGCTGAGCGCTGTTCTTGACAGCCTGACCGTAAACTCCTGCCGGACCTGTAAGCGGGCCGGATGCGCCGATATAGAATTCGGTATTGTTTGCTGCGTAATTTGTTACTTTAGAGCCGCAGGAGGCAAAACCTACTGCCGCTATTGCGAGCATTACTGCCGCGAGTGCGATACTGATGAATTTTTTCATTGTGATTTCTCCTTTTTGCTGCGCTTTACAGCGTGAAATTTTATATAAAAAAACGGCTTTGCGTTTGCCGCAAAGCCGTTTTTAAATATACAAAGATATTAAAAAACAAACCTTCCGGTAAACTGCCCGAGTTTATCAATAATTATAATGCCCCAAATGTTAATAAGCGAAATTAGAGCGAGGGCAAAAGAAAAGGACACAGATATGACTGTGTCCGTAATAATTATTGCAGCGGAAGAGTTCTGACGGCAAGACGAAAAATCAGCTGCACATGCCGCTGTTTTAAAGCTGTTCATATTAGCGCAAGTCGAAGTGAACATTTTTATTGCCGCCTTTCAAATAAATGATGTCACTATAATAAACTATCGCGTGCAATTTGTCAACTGTAAATCTATATAAATTTACAAGGCGAAAAAGCGTTTTTTTTCGAAAAGTTGCACAAACCTGCGCAAAAATAACAGAAAACGCCGTGACGGGAAAACTTTTTTTGCCCACCGCGGCGTTTTGCCGAAAATTATTTTTCGCAAGCGGCGATATCAGCCATCGCTTTGCGCATTTTTTCCATTGTTTCGGGATCGAATTTGGGAGTCCTGTCATAACGGTAGATGCCGTTACATTCCTGTTCAACATCGTAAAGCTGTGTGTAGCATACGCCGCACACTCTCGGATTTGAGCGAAGAATCTCTATCATAGAACAGTATCTTTCAACGTATTCCTCAAGAGTTTCGGGTGCATCACCGTAGCCCCATCCTTTATTGTCGTCGCTCCAGCGTATGCCGCCGTATTCGGAGAGGAAATACGGCTGACCGTCATAGCTTTGACGGTCGCGTCTGTTTTCAAACGGTCCCTCTTCGGTTTCAAAACTGTCGTAGCGACGGTGATAGGAGGCTATGTCCTGGCAGTAATCGTGAATGTCGTATATATCGGTGATGACGTGATAATTTCCGCTTGTATCTATGCATGGACGCGTGGGATCAAAGCGTTTTGTTGCAAGATAAATGTCGGAAAGAATTTCGTCGTTCTGTCTGCGACCTCTTATATCCCATGTTTCGTTCAGCGGACACCAACCGATGAGAGCAGGATGGTTATAATCTCTGTTCATTGCTTCCATCCATTCGGGAAGGAAGTAGCGGAGTCCGTCATCACGGGTATGGTCGAAGCCCCAGCTTGCATATTCGCCCCAGACAAGATAGCCGTTTTTATCGGCTTCGTAAAGGAATCGTCTTTCGAAAACGCGCTGATGCAGTCTTGCGCCGTTGAATCCGAGCGCCTGCGACAACTTTATATCTTTTATAAATGCGTCGTCTGTCGGCGCGGTATATACGCTTTCGGGATAATAACCCTGATCAAGCACAAGACGCATAAAAACGGGCTTTCCGTTTATCAGCAGTCGTGTTTTGTCAAGCTCTATTTTTCTCATTCCGAAATACGAATGTACTTTATCTTCGCTGCCTTTACCTGAAACCGTTATATCAAGATCGTAGAGCGTGGGTGTTTCGACGCTCCATAGCGAGAGTTTTTCTATCGGCAGAGCGAGGCGGACGTAATTTCCTGTCGTCACTGCCTTTGCTTTTCCGACTTTTTTGCCTCCGAGCGAAGCTTCGAGACAAATTTTCTTTTCTCCGCTTCCAGCGAGCTTTGCGCGTACAAAAAGAACGCTGTTGTCCACATCCGGATCAAGCTTTATATCTTCGAGATGTGCGGAGGGGACTCTTTCGAGCCACACGGGTTGCCAGATGCCGGTGGAGCGTGTATAGTAACAGCCGTATGATGCGTATTTATCGCTTTGCTTGCCGGACGGCTGTCTGCCATCGCGGACGTCGCTTTCGCAGTAAACGGCAAGAGTGTTTTCTCCGTCCGCTACATATTCCGTTATATCGAAAGAGAAGGGAGTATAGCTTCCCGTGTGCGTGCCGACGGACTTGCCGTTGACAAATACTTCCGTCTTGTGGCATGCGGCTTCAAAATTCAGAATCAGCCTGTCTCCTCCGAGCCTTTTCGATTCAAATTTTCTTCTGTACCAGCAGGCGGGGATAAAGTCTCTGTGACCTATGCCCGAAAGTCGGCTTTCCGGGCAGAACGGTACTTCTATTTTGTAATCAAACCATTCCTTTTCGAGAATGTTGCTATCTTTTCCCGATTTGCCGAAGTCGAAATCGAATTCCCATTCGCCGCAGAGGTTTTCCCACTGTTTTCTTTCAAGTTCCGGACGAGGATACGCTGTTCTTCTCATAAATTTAATATTTCTCCCGCAAAAAACATTTTTGTGCCGATATTATATCATAAGGAAAAGCGATTGTAAACATCGGAGACGCAAAAAATCTTTTTCGGAAATTTTCAAAAATCTATTGACAAAAAGTCGAAGGCGCGATATAATGCACACATCATAGAAAACCGACGAGTAAGAGTAGTAGCTTTGCAGGTTGTCTTTCAGAGAGTCGCGGATGGTGAAATCGCGGCAGATAAACGCAATGTGAATGGACTTATGAGGGCGGCGCGAAAGCAGATGCAAGTAGCAGCCGACGGATCGCAACCGTTACAGTGCGGGACGTATGATGGTACGTCACAGAGCCGGGCAAATTTATTTTGCCAATTTGGGTGGCAACGCAGGACACAGAGTCTTGTCCCAATTATTTTGGGATAAGGCTCTTTTTTATTCGCTGTGCGCTTTCTGTGATAAAATTTATATTTTTTCGGAGGAAAAGAAAATGAAAAAAGTTTTATCTGTGATTATGGCAACGCTTATGCTTGCCCTTGCAATGTTTTTTGCAGTATCGTGCGGATCAAAGAAAGTGCCCGTTATCGGCATAAATCAGCTTGCGCAGCACGGCTCGCTCGATAACTGCCGCGAAGGTTTTATCGAAGGTCTTAAAGAAGCGGGACTTGTTGAAGGCGAGGATTTCAAAATTGAATATCAGAACGCATCCGGCGATCCTTCTATAATCAAACAGATATCTGATGGATTTTCCGCAAAGAATGTTGCGATGATGGTCGGCATAGCGACAAACTCAGCAGTTTCTTGCTTTGCAGCGGCTGAGGATAAAGATATTCCCGTCGTTTTCATTGCGGTATCGGATCCTGTCGGCGCAAAGCTTACGGAAGGTAACGTTACCGGTATTTCGGATCTTCTTCCCGTTACGGCACAGCTTGAGCTTATCCGCAAAATGCAACCCGACGCAAAAAAGATAGGTATAATTTATACGCTCAGTGAGCCAAACTCGGTTTCGACGATAGAGCTTTATAAAAATTCTGCGGCAGATTACGGTTTTGAACTTGAGATCGTCGGCATAACGGAACAGAGTCAGGTAACACAGGCTGTCGATACGATAATCGCAAAGGGCGTTGATTGCTTTACGAATCTTACAGATAACACGGTCGTTGAGGTTCTCCCCGCAATACTTGAGAAAACGGATGAAGCCGGCATTCCCGTTTACGGCAGCGAGATAGAACAGGTTGAACTCGGTTGCGTAGGCTCGGCAGGTATTGACTATATAGAACTCGGCAAGACCGCAGGCAAAATGGCGGCAAAGATACTCAAAGGCGAAGCAAAGGCTTCGGATATGCCTTATGAAACAGTTAAGGACTTCAGCTATTATGTAAACAGCAAAGCGGCTGAGCGCTTCGGAATAACAATTCCGGCAGATATCGCATCGTCCGCTACCGAGTGCGGAAAATAATATAAAAGAGGAAACAACATGGAGATAATCGAGCTTATAGCAGGAACGCTGACGCAAAGCTTTATATATGCGTTTATATCGTTCGGAATGTATATAACGTATAAAATACTTGACTTTCCCGATATGACGGCTGAAGGCAGCTTTGCTTTCGGTGCGGCTGTTACGGCTGTTTGCCTTACAAAGGGAGTAAATCCCTATCTTACAATGCTTATATCGATAGCAGCAGGTGCGCTTGCCGGACTTTGTACGGGTATAATCCACGTCAGGCTAGGCGTTCGCGACCTTATAGCGGGTATTATAACGATGACGGCGCTGTTTTCGATAAACCTTCAGCTTGCCGGTGCAAACCTGAGCATTGGCAGAGATATAGATACGATATTCACTGCAAAGCCCACTATGGCGATATTCGGAGGAATTCCGACGCTGTGGAGAAAGCTTGTTATCTCCTTTATTCTCCTCGTTATATTCAAATTTATTATAGACGGTTATCTTAAAACCAAAAACGGACTTCTGCTTCGTGCGGCAGGCAATAACGGCACGTTTGTAACGTCGCTTGCAAAGGATACGGGCAGGATGAAGATTATAGGGCTTGTAATATCCAACGCGCTTATCGGCTTTGCGGGCTGTCTTGTATGTCAGGAGGGAAGATCTTTTTCATCGACTATCGGTACAGGTCAGGTCGTGTTCGGACTCGCTACAGTAATAATCGGTACGACGATATTCAAGCGTGTTGAATTTGTAAAGGGTACTACGGCAGTTGCAATAGGCAGCATAATTTACAAAGCCTGTATTCAGATCGCTATTTCGCTCGGTCTGCCGGCAAACCTTATGAAACTTGAAACGGCAATACTTTTCCTTATAATACTTGTCATCGGCGGAACGAAGAAAAAACGTATTTTCTCAAAGGGGGCGAAGGACAATGCTCACGCTTGAAAAAATAAAGAAAATATATAATCCCGGTCTGATTACGGAAATGTGTGTTTTTGACGGTTTTGATCTCACCGTAAAAACAGGAGAATTTGTTTCGATAGTAGGCAGTAACGGCAGCGGAAAAACATCTATGCTGAATATAATCTGCGGGAGTATTCCCGTTGAAGGCGGACGAGTGCTGATAGACGGAAAAGATATTACAAATCTTCCCGAATATAAACGCTGTGCATTTATTGGCAGAGTATATCAGAATCCCACAATGGGGACATGTCCGGATCTTACTGTGCTTGAAAATATGTCTCTTGCAGATTGCAAAGGCGGAAAATTCGGACTTTCAAGCGGAGTAAACAAGCAAAGACGAGATTTTTACAGGGAAAGTCTTGCCGGACTCGGACTTTCACTTGAAGACAAGCTTGATGTGAAAATGGGTGCGCTTTCTGGCGGACAAAGACAGGCTGTTGCCCTTATAATGGCAACCATGAAGCCGATAGATTTTCTTATTCTTGACGAACATACGGCTGCGCTTGATCCCAAAACGGCTGATATTATTATGCAGCTTACGGACAAAGTGGTAAGAGAAAAGCATCTTACCGCAATGATGGTTACGCATAATCTTCGCTTTGCGGCGGAATATGGCAACAGACTTATCATGCTTGACAAGGGACATATAGTTCTTGACCGCGCCGGTGAAGCCAAAAAGAATACGGAAATCAGCGAAATACTGAAGATATTCAACGAGATAAGCATTGAATGCGGCAACTGAGGGGGGAAGGTCAGTATAAGTTGACTTTTAGTAATTGTATAATTGGGAGGTAATTTTTTATAAAAGATATTGTTTTAACAGGAGATAGACCTACAGGAGCTCTACACATTGGACATTATGTTGGTTCGCTAAAAAAGCGTGTTGAGATTCAAAATAATTATGATAAACCATATATTATGATTGCTGATACTCAGGCACTCACAGACAATGCGCATAACCCAGCCAAAGTTCATGACAATGTAATTGAGGTTGCATTAGATTATCTTGCAGTTGGCTTGAAACCGGAGTTAAATACATTTTTTATACAGTCCCTCGTTCCGGAACTGACTGAACTGACTATGCTCTATTTAAACTTTGTTACATTGGCTCGTTTGAAACGAAATCCTACTGTAAAGAATGAAATGCATCAAAAAAATATGGGTAATGAAATACCGGTTGGTTTTTTAGCATACCCTGTTAGTCAAGCTGCGGATATTACTGCTTTTCAAGCAAATGTAATTCCGGTAGGAGAAGATCAGCTACCTATGATTGAACAAACGAATGAAATTGTCCGTCATATTAACAGACACTTCAATACTGATATACTGAGGGAATGCAAACCATTGTTATCAAAAGTGACTCGTTTACCGGGAATAGATGGACAGGAAAAAATGGGTAAGTCATTAAATAATGCTATATATCTAAAGGATTCATCAGAAATAATAAAAGAGAAGATAATGAATATGTTTACGGATCCTAATCATTTGAGGGTTGAGGATCCGGGGAATGTTGAAGTTAATACGGTATTTAAATATTTGGATGCATTTGATCCTAATTTGCAAGAGTTACAAGAATGGAAAGAACGTTATAAAAAAGGCGGATTAGGAGATATGAAAGTTAAGAGAAGATTAAATGATATAATGCAGCAAACATTAGAGCCTATCAGGGAAAGAAGACTTATGTTTGAGAAAGATAAAGCAGAAGTATTGAATATGCTGAAGAGGGGCAGTGAATCTGCCAGACCGATTGCTGCAGAAACATTAAATAAATTAAAAGAAGTATTTACCCTTATTTACCAATCTATTGATATGACAAAACAATATATGAGATGGCATTATGGTAATTGATAAAAGTGATCCTTGTTTTTTTGCGTTAATTTAGAGAATGATTTATATCAAGTGTCTTTTGAATTGACAAACTGTTGCAATTTGGAGCGCAAGCATTGTTTTAATAAATCTGATAAGGTGGGACACAACGGATTAAATAAAGAAGAAGTTTTTGTCTTGATTGATGAGTATATATAAAAATTTTAATGAGATCATTTCAAAATGACCTACTCAGATAGTTACTTTGACTCCATGAAAAGAGTCAACCTTTCCGGGCTTTTGATTTGAGTACTAAAAATGTCGGCAATTATTTGAAAATATTTATTGACAAACGCTTTGCTTTGTGATATCATATTTAGGCAGGTAGCGGAAAACGTGCCGGAATGGCGGAATTGGCAGACGCCCGGGACTTAAAATCCCGTGAGGTTCACCCCTCGTACCGGTTCGACCCCGGCTTCCGGCACCATTATATCGCGGAGTAGAGCAGCCTGGTAGCTCGTCGGGCTCATAACCCGGAGGTCGTGTGGTTCAAATCCCACCTCCGCAACCATATTGTGAAGCCAAAAAAGATATCATGGCTTCGAACCCCCGAAATCTCACGATTTCGGGGGTTTTTCTCGCGTTTCCTCGCTTTTTCGCAACCAAGGGGTTTGCGGATACAGAGTGCAGAAAAAAAGATATCATTTCAAAAAAACGGCTTCGGACAGGATTTGAACCCTGCAGTACCCATTTTTAAGGGGCAGAAAGTGCGATGATTTTACGCACCTTCTGCCCTTTTTTCGTATTTTTATTTGTTAAATGTTTGTGTCTGCCTGAAAGGAGGTTCGTCATCGGTTACATTTATAAAAAAGAAGATTGCGACTGCCGCTACTGCCTGTACTACAGGCGCAGGAAATGCCGTGCCGTCCGGTGCTGCTGCCTGGAAGATAAGGTTCGCACGCGCGCCCCCGTCCTCAATGAAAACGACAAAGAAATCTATGAATTCTATACGAAAGGAAAAAACGAACATGAAAGCAATTATCACAAGAAACGATCAGACCACCGTCCTTGAACTGCCGACCTCTCGAATGGAGCTTGCAGGCTCTTTGAGTCAGATTGGTGTCAGAACCCCGGCACACATCGTCCCCTGCTCGGACGAGGAAGAAGACTATATCAAAGTGAAGCTCTTCGGCGAGAGTGACTTTGAAAATGAACTCACGGCACTGGTTACTCCCAAAGACAGCCTCGGCAGTGTCAACACAGCGCTCGATCTATATCGGGAACTGCCTCAAACGCAGAAGGAAAAGTTGAGGGCGGAGTTGTCGCAGAATCCCCCGAACACTCTTTCTTCTCTCTGCCAAAAGGTCATGGACTTTCAGCCGAAATATGTGACCGAGGATTACTATTTTCCTCTGACGGTCTCGGTCTATGAATACAACGAGTACGGCGACCTTGACTACGATTCCGACTGCGAGCTTGACGGCAGATTTGCGAACGACTATGCCGATGAAATCAAAGCCATGTTTGATGCCTACACCGCAAGTGACGACACTGACATGGCGGAATACTTTGACGGGAGCAATTCGGCGGTCGCAAAGATCAAGTCTCTGAAATGGGATTTTGAGAGCTTTGACGGAGTCCTCTTCGGCAGAGTGCGTGCAACGCTGACCGAGCCGCTGACAGAAGATGAAGAAGCGGAACTCAAGGAATTCATCACCGGCCAGAATTCGGACGGGCTTGGCGAAGGAGCCGAACAGCAGGATATCAGGATTCCGGACGGCATTATGAATGTCCACTTCTGGAACAGCGGCGACAACTACTTTGTTCGCAATTCGGATGAGTTCAGCGAAATGCCGCATACACACGGCATGACGATGGGAGGAATGTAAATGACACAGATCAAAGCAACCCTTTTGACAGGCGGAAACCATATTGAAACCGTATCATTTCCATGTTCCGATGATGAGATCATGCGACTGACGGAACAGAATGAGGTCGGACACAAAGCTACAGTCTTCATCAATAATCTCGTTGGTCCCAAAGGACTGAAACCCATTGAAGGCACTTACGCCAACATCCATGAACTGAACTACCTCGCCAAACGGATGGACAGCTTTGACGGAACCGAGATGGGAAAACTGCTTGCGGCTGCATCCCGCTTTGATACACGGGACCTCAGGCAGCTGATCAACTACACCTTCAATCTCGGCAGAATCACGCTGATTCAGAACATCTCGGATATGCAAACGGTAGGAGTCGAACACTACATGGATATTCACGGCGGGTGCTGTTCCAACGAGGAATACCGCGATCCCAAACGAGCCGAAGAAGGTCGCGCCCTGCTGAACAGCAAGCGCGGCATCTGGACCGATTACGGACTGATGTTCATCAACGATGAAGTGCCGTGGGAAGAAGTCTACAACGGCATTACCTTCCCCGAATACCTCTGTGGCGGTCCCGAGGAATCCAGTGTGGCAATCTGTCACGGAGGAAGAACGGAATTCGTCTATCCTCCGTGTGAGCAATCCTCCATTGAATTTGCATTGGAA
>UMAC01022831.1_pt1 | contig 35760 bp, 24 predicted proteins | sample 1963591 | NCBI WGS metagenome assembly UMAC01 (sample SAMEA4835904, study PRJEB28245) | human gut metagenome | biome: gut microbiome; material: fecal sample | place: Denmark | collected 2008
TATAAAAAAAGCCTGTCCGGATATGACCGGACAAGCTGAAAGTTCTAAGGGGAAATATAAAGGGGTTAATAATATATATTATCTTATTATATATATCATATATCATGTAGCATTTGCTAGCATTTGCTAGCATTTGCTAGACGTCAACCTCTTTGATGTTATTTTACTCGCTGAAATACAATTAATTAACCATGTAAAAATATTTCATCGAAAATTGATTTATTCTTCCAAAAATAGAAGAATTTAGTGTATTTTTTTGGCGAGTGAAAGCAATTGCTAGCAAACCTAGCAAATGCTAGCAAATGCTAGCAATTGCTAGCAAATGCTAGGTTTTTTTAGGAATAGGGTGTAGCTTTCCCATTTAGCGGACGACTTTTTTTTAAAAAAAAGAGATACGCTATTGAATTTAACCGGCAACTCTTCCCATCAATGATGCTTACTGGCTCGCGTACTTGGTCTCTCAAGGACATCTTGCGGGACGTCTTGCGGGACGTCTTGCTCTGTTTATCTATCACGCTTTTCCACGGTGCCCACGGTTCATCACCGCCGCCGCCTGACATACTAGGCCCCATATCACCAGACACGCATTCCCAACGCATTCCCAACGCATTCCTTGATCACAAGCCCTGGCGCATTCACACCACCTTTGCTGTTAGTTACAAGTATTGTGGAGCTGGCGGGTTACGAATCCGCATCTTCACCGAAGTGATGATCTACATTGATCTACAGCCCCTGTCCAGTGGTTAAGATTAAGAAAATAGAATTGCTTTTCTACAAGCGTGGATCAGCACGGGCTTGAACCGTGGATCTTCGGCTTATGAGGCCGCTGCTTTTACCAACTAAGCTACTGATCCGTGTTTTTTAAAGAAACCTGCCGATCTTCACAGACCAGCAGGAAAGATAAAAAACCATTTAAACAAAATAAATTAACCCAAAAGACAATCCTAGCTTAGAAAAAAAACCTTATGAACTTTGTCAGTACCCCTCGAAGGCTTCAACCTGTCACAGAGTTCCTATAATCTGGTGGAATCTTACCACAGGGGTGGCCGCAAGCGTTATCTTGTCATTAAGGGACATACCCAGCCGTTTAATCAGCAATTGTTTTGGACTTGATAATGTACTGACAAGCCCAGACACCATAACCGCGTTTCCGCTAGATGTCATTTCTTAAGTCAGTACATGTTTGTATGTTAAGTATGTTTAAGCATGTCAAAGATCTATTTTATTGTGTCACTTTGCCGGGGATCGAACCAGGATTTGAAGTTTAGGAAACTTCCGTTCTGTCCGTTGAACTACAAAGCATATCTTACTTTCTTGGGCGGCCTACTATGGCACGTTCAATGGAAGCATTTTTCAGAACGTCCCACGCATTGCAGAACGTCTTGGCATTTTGTTTGTCACTCTTCTTGTGAAACCTTATAGATCCGTTGTCAAGAAGCTTTTGCAAACGTGACATTCCCCCGACAATAGACGCTGATTCACGAAGGCCAAACGTCTTATTGTTCATCGTGATCATTATTGCCGTTTCATTGAGCATCGTAGAAGTCTTTATTGGTTAGGTATTCACGCGCGATCTCGGTATCTGTTGCATCCGGTCCCAGCTTGTACATGATGGAAGCCTTTGCATTTTCATTGATCTGGCTGATAACATCTGAAGAATAGTCTTTCCGGTTATTGACTAGAAAACCGATTAAGATAATTGCCGTAATTGCGGCTAAAGCTGCTTTTGAAATTCTGTTCATCATAATTGTTTGGGTTTAACTGGTATTGCTGTAATGGTTATCTTTGATTCTTTGGTGTTGATACTTACCTTGTATCTCTCTATGCGAGGATCCTTCTTCTTGAAGGCATATTCGTATGCCATTGCTTTTGCTGACAAGCATTTAGCAGGAGGAAGTGTCCACGTCATTGAGGTACCCGGCTCAATCCTCTGAATGTCTGTTACTGTTATTTTATCCGACATATTTTCAACTTAATCGTTCAACCTGTGTCTCATCAATCAATCCAGCCTGAGAAACTTTAAGTTCAATTCCTTCGTCTCTTAGATTGTACATCACTGTTCTTATAGAATTATACTTAAAGTCACGGCTTTTAATCCTTATCACATCCCCGACATTCATTGCGCGCAGAGTATCTTTTAAGGACTTTTTCATTATAAAATTTGGTTGTTTCATACCCGTAAATTATAGTTTGTTAACTATTTACTAAAAGTGATTATATGAATCACTTTTTTGTTATGATTTGACTATGCAAATATAAGTAAGATAATACTTATAGCAAAATATTTTAAGTAAAATATTTCTTAAAAATAATATATTATGGATGAAAGTGCTGTAAAACAAAGGATTAGGGAAGTATTAACTGTAAAAGAAAGCAATCCTACAAAGCTTTCTAAGGACTTTTCTGTTAATCAAAAGACTTTGAATAATCAGGTGAACTACCGCTAAATCTTTAGTTTAGCGGTAGTTCACCTCTTTAACATCTTTCGCATTTTCCTTGATCTTATTGATCTGATCTTGCTTCAGTTGATTTAGCTGGACAATACTTTCCTGTATGAAGTTGATGGTTGCGCCAGAAGTCTGTTGTTGCTCTTGAGAAGATTCGTTGAACTTACATATCAAGTCGAAGATGATCTTTAATGTACCATTCAACTTATTAAGATCTGTTTCGACCTGACACAAGGCAATAGCACGCATTATTGCTGCATCAGCAAGAGTGTTTAATTTGGAGAAGTTATTTTGCAGGAGTTCCAGTTTTGCGCGGGCAAAGTCAATCTCTACCTTTTCGGCAATCATAGTAGCTGTACTACTTTCTTCGATATCCTTCTTATACCTGTAATACCATTGCTTGATTGTGGCTGAATTAATGCCAGTCTGCCGATGCGTAAGAACATAGTTCATCCCGTTGTCTATCAACAGGCGAACAACCTTGATGCGATCTTCATCAGTATATGTCAGCTTTAACGACTGCTCTTTTTCCTTCACTTTACAAGGTCTGTTTCTCTTCTTTTTTTCTTCTTTTTCTGCCATAGTTGTAACTATTCTTGTAACCAGTTACAAAAAATGCACCAATTAATAACTATTAACATTTAGGTGCCGTTGTAACTATTTGTAGTTCAAATATATAAAGAGTTACATAAAGTTACAACATTTGTAACCAATGCTGAAAAACAATTACCCAACACTGCAACCTATATAACTGATTATTAGCTTTCTTTGCTTTAACAATATAAACCAAAATAATACGTATTATGATAGGAGCAATATTAGGAGCCGTGGGCGGTTTAGCTTCCGGAATATTCGGGGGAATTAAGTCGGCCAAAGCTGCACGCGAGCAGCAGCGGCTTATCAATGAACAGGAATCTAAGAACAACGCCTGGTATAATCGTAACTATTACCAGAACTACATGGAATCAGCCGAAGCACAGGCTGCAATGAAGAGAGTGGAAAACACTCTGAAAAAGCAGAATCAGGAAGCACGTGCAACTGCCGCTGTTATGGGATCAACTCCAGAAGCCTCCGTAGCACAACAACAGGCGAACAATGAGATACTGGATAACACTGCAACCGGTCTGGCTGCACAGGCTACACAGCGTAAGACGCAAGTTGATGCAGCAAACCAGCAGAACCAAAATGCAATTCTCAATGCAAGAGTTGGGCAAAGCCAGATGAACGAACAGGGGGGTGCGCAACTTATGTCGAATGGACTTGGCCTTATCGGTAGTGCCTTCTCGATGTACGGCAAGAAGAAAGGGGGTAGATAATGGGCTTATTCGACTACATTAAGAAGAAACCTGATCCCGTAGACACTTCAAGGCTTCCGAGATTGGAAAATTACGGAGAATCTCCCGGATCGTCTCTGAATTTTCAATTCTCACGCGTCCAAAATCAGAATTCCGGGCAAAAATATCCTTCTGGAGTGGATTTTAAGCCCGAAAATCAGGTAGAACAGAGAAATCCTGTCGAAGAGATCAATAACGCAGCCAACGAGATAAACCGGCAAAAGAGTGTTGCTGACCGTGTGAAGGATGGTGAAGATGTCTTTAAGGCCCTTCTTGATCAGAAGTACCAATCTGGCGAGGAAAGCATAAAGAGACAACGTGCCGCAGAGTTCTGGGGAAATTTAGCTAACCTTTTCGGCCAGACAGTTTCATCTGCCGCTGGTGCCAGAATTTTTCAACCTATCAAGAGTAATGTTCCGGCATATAATCAAGCCCTCGACAGACTTCGTGACGGATATAATGATACTCTTCTCAACTATTCACTGGCCAATGCGAAAGCAGACAGAGAAGCAAGGCTCCAGCAGGAGACTATACGTCTGAAAGCCGACAAGGATAAACTTTTAGCAGAATTCAAAGCATCTCTTCAGGCTGGTCTTATTGATAAGCAAACAGAAGCTGACTTGAATAAGATAGCCGCAAGGGCTAAAAATGATGAGGAGTTAAAGAAAATAGAATATAAATACAAAAAGTTACTTAATGCAGCCAACAACGAGGCTGCAAGAAAACTAGAAGAGTATCGCCAGGGAGAAATCACAAAGAGAAACGGTACTTCCGGAACTAAGGGCAAGAAAGGAAAGGTTACATATCCTGTTGTCCGGTTTGGGAAGAATGGCGTACAAAGAGATCTCAACAAGCCGGAAGATGTTGCTAAGATGTACAATGAAGGCGTGGAAATTGGATATTTCCCTGCAATAGTGAACATGGATACATCTAACCCGACAACTATTGATGATATGAGAGAAGTCATAATGACATCTATCAACAACAAGAGAGATATAACAGGGAACTATGAAAAGGAGCGGAAAACTATTGATGGTTTTGGTTCTTCTTCAAAAACAAACACAAAGAAAAAAATAGAAGGTTTCTGATATGGAAGATAATAAGACAAGAGTATTGTATGATAGACTAACCCAAGATGGTTATGATATTGGCGACTTCGATTCGTTCAGCAAGAATGTGCAGGGCGAAGCTAAACGGAAATCGTTGTATGAGACAATTACCAATGATGGATATGATGTTGGCGACTTCGATTCGTTTTCGAGTAAACTGGTAGCCAGATCGCAAGAAGAACCGGTAACCGATGTGAGAACCCGGAATGTTCAGCCGGGACAGCCGCAAGTACAGTCAGTTCAAGATATGCCTTCTTATGATCCCAAGACACAAGGGTACATTCTTGACAATGTTCCTGATATGTTCAGGAGCAAGGGGAATAATCTTGCCACAAGGCCTTTGCCCCGGCAAGATCTGTTTGAAAATAATCCTTCGGATCTAGTCCGTAAAATCGGTATTGACCAGCAGCAGAGAGTTGAACAGGCCCAGAAGTCAGCCAATGATCCCTACATGAAGGAACAGAATCTTGAACTGTTCAAAAGGCAGAATCAGGAGCAGATCAACAGCGTTAATGAACTGATCAATGCGGCAAGGCAGGAACGCGCTAAGGAAAGACAACAGCGCGTGAGATCTGTTGGTGATGGCGGTATATTCTCAACCATGTCACAGGCGTATCTTGCCGGGGAGCAGAATGATACCGACAAACAGTTGGAATATGCGTCTACCCTGATGGAACAGGCACAGAACATTACCAATGAAGCGAAGAAGAAAGGAAACACCAACTTCTTTGCCGGGTTTGCGCGTGGCTTCAAGGACGCACCACTGGACGGATGGGCAATGGGATTGCAGGATCTCAAGAATTATTCTGCCGCAAAGAAAGTCATGGACAAAGTAGACAAGGGAGAAGAACTTACTCCTTCGGAAAATGCACTTATGCAGGCTCTTGTCACCAATGCTGCAACACAGATGTATTATGCCGGTGATCTTGGAAGAGGTTATAAGGCTGGCGGTGTAACAGCAGAATCACTTCCATTCATACTTGACATGATTGTCGGTATGGGTGCGGTTCAGACTTTGACCAAACCAGCTTCTAAAGCCATTGTTAAGTATGCGGCTGATAAGGCTGCACAAATGGGCCTTGGCCGGGCTACAACTGGGCTGGCTAAAGGTGCCGCCAGAACTGTTGCCGGTCTGGGAGACGTTGCAGCACACACCGCCACTTTCGGAAGTGCAAGAGTGGCCGCAGATTATCAGCGTAGAGGTCTGGGAGACGTGCAGGTTAAGCCTAACGCAGACGGGACGGTATCTTATGATGGTCGGGAGAATGTACAGACTGGAGCGGAAGCACTCGGTAAGTCCATAATATCAACAGCCGCAGAAACCGGAAGCGAACTTCTGGGCGAATACTTTGCTCCTATGTTGGGGTATATCGGTCGTGTGACTGGTGCCAACAAAGTTGGAAAGATCATACCTGCATCAGTGGGTAAGGCGTTCAAGGACGTTGTCAATAGTCAAGGCTTCCGGGAAATGCAGGAGATTGCCAGACGTGCCAAGATATCTGATCCATTGGGAGAATATGCCGAAGAAGTTGCCAATAACCTTGTATCTACCGCAATAGGAGATATGACACCTGAACAGCTTGTCGATCTTGATCAGAATATTGATACGTTCCTCGGTGTTGCTCCCATGTCTGCATTGTTTGGTGCAGCCGGGACAGGTGGATATCTTCGTGACAGATACAAGAACTACCGCAACATGCGTAACTTTGAAACCCAGATGCAGGATGCAATGGGCGAAGATTGGTCTGGTGTAAGAGAAGCCCTTCAGGACGCTGATATTGAAACGGCCCGCAACATGGTCAAAGATGTTCTGTCCAGCCCTATGTCTCCGGATATGAAGAAGAATGCTATCAAGTATATATCTTCAGTCCTTCAGGAACAAACATTACAGGAAGCAGACAAACAGATGATGCCGGAAGAAATTGCTGTTGAAAAAAGGAACATTATCAACAATCTGAATGAGACGCGTTCTAAGATCAGCTTGAACGATGAAGAACTCAATGCTATCATCAATTCAGAAGAAGGATATCAGGCTATCATATCTCAATTTGATCCGGAAACGGCCAACAACATAATGCAATACAAACAAGCCTATGATGATTTTGTTAATTATAATTATTGGGTGCAAGATCAGGCTGATAATGCAAGGAGACAAGCGGAAGCACAAGTCGAAAGCCTTACCAATGCAACCACCGGCACGATCATGCGGGTAAATAACAAACTAGCCAAAAATCCTGTTAATGTTCTCCGCGGAAACCTTGTGTTTGATAACGAAGGGAAAGTTGATGAAAATCAATCTGATAAGACCATATACTACATGTCGGAAGATGGACGTGTGAAAATGGCTCCTGTATCTATGTTCAGTTCTCTTGTAGATAATACACCGGCAGAAGAAATGATCCAGCGTGCCGGTAATGATGCGCAAGAAGAAGTCTTGCAAGCCGAAGAAGCACAGATTAATTCTATTCCGGCCCAAGAACAACAGCCCATAGGACCAGAAACCAGATTTACAATGGGTGGAAACAATTATGAAGTCAACAGGGTAACTCCAGACGGATATGAAGTGTACCTTCTTGATGAAAATGGAACGCCATCCCAGTCACAGCTGATGTCCGAAGAAGAAATAAGAAATGCCATCAACGGCCAACAGCCAGCTAATGCAGAAGAAACACAGCCTTCTGTAACTGAACAGCCTGTACAGGAAGAAACTTCCGAACAACCAGTTCAGGAAAATCAGACTGCCATGTCTCGCATTCCTCTTAACGAAAGAGGTGAACAAGACTTTGAAGCCGCACCGGTTGCAGATACTTCTGCCGCATTGTTGGAAATCAGTGATAATGTTGATGATGCGAAGGACACCGCAACGCAGATGATTGATCATTACAACAATGAACTGAAAAAAGCAGAGAAGGCAAAGTCAACCGGAAACACCATTCAGGAGATTGTCAAGATGAAACAGGAAAAGAAAGCTAATATAAAAGCTATCAATGACAAGATATCCTATTGGAATCAGGTTGCAGCGGATCTTGAGGCAAAAAGGCCTACCGGACTTATTGCTCAGGCAGAAGAAAAGGCTAAAGAAAACCAGCAACGTCTTGCATCCATGACAGCCGAAGAACAGCAAGCTGCACAGCAGGAAGTTCAGAAGAAGATTGATGCAGGAGCCTTTGAACGCAAGGAACCGCGGAAAAAGGTTCGTTATGTCAAAGAAGATGCAGATCTAGGCCCCTCTATAACTCCGCAAGAACATGTTTTGCGAGAAATAGCAACAGGCCGCGTTTCGTTCTCTCTGTCTGACACAGAAGGAGCGCAGGGTCTTTCTTCACATCTGGGCTATTCCAACTCACCGGAAGAAAGGAAAAAGCTTGTATGGGCATTATCTTCCGATGGTTTAACGCCAGAAGCCGCAGCAGAACAGATCCATGCTGATATGCCGGAGAACTTGCAAGGAATGGTTACTGATCAGGACGTGTTCAACATGATCATTAATGCTTTCCAAGAATATGGAAGTCCTTCTAAGATGTGGGACGCCGCAAAAAACATGCATGGAACCGATATCGAAGAAAACATTCCGGGATATGAAGAAGATCAGGAACGCCAGCTTATTGAATGGGAAGCTTCTGAAAACAGAATGTCGGTACCTGAATGGATCGCATATTCAGACTATATCGAAGAAGAACTTAATAACTTGTATTCATCCGTAACAGATGAAGAATTAAATACTATCTTTGAGCAAATCATTAACGACTATGAACGAAGAGCAGAAACAGAAAGTGCAGGAAGCACTGAAGGACAAACAGACAGTGAACAAGGCAATACAGTTCAGCCTGAACGCGAAAGTGATAACGAAGGAAGAACTGGAGAAGTCGAAGAACAACCGGAGCCAGCAAATAAAACTGATGGCGAAAGCGGTAGCGTGGTACCTGAACCAGAAGGAACAGTAAAAACCGATATCGAAGCTGCACGTGCGGAAGTAGATCAAAATCCAACTGAAGCACAGAAGAAAGCCGGTAACTACAAGAAAGGCCATGTTAAGATTGACGGGTACGATGTAACTATCGAAAACCCGAAGGGATCTGTACGTTCTGGAAAAGACGCAGACGGAAACGAATGGTCTGTTACCATGAACAACGACTATGGATATATCCGCGGTACCGAGGGCGTAGATGGTGATCACATTGATGTATTCCTTTCTGATAACCCGGAAACTGGTGATGTGTTTGTTATTGATCAGGTAAACCCTGATGGAACATTTGACGAACACAAGGTTATGTATGGGTTTAAATCAGCCCTTGCGGCCAAACGTGCTTATCTTGCAAACTATTCAGCAGGATGGAAAGGCCTTGGCAATATCACCCGTGTGACAAAGGAAGAGTTCAGGAAATGGATTGACAGCAGCAACCGTAAGACAAAACCTTTTTCGGAATACAAGAGCGTAAATCAGGCTGCAAGTACAGAAGAGGGACAGAACAGAATCGTTTCTTCTTCAAGATATGAGGAACTGAAAAAGCGAATGAGGGAAAAGCTGAATCAGTTAAATGCCGGGATAGATCCTGAAATTATCGCCATAGGTGCTGAAATGGCTGTGTACCATATTGAAAGAGGTGCTATAAAGTTTGCCGATTACGCAAAAGCGATGGTTTCAGACCTTGGTGATGTGATACGGCCTTACCTGAAAGCGTTCTACAACGCTGTAAGAGACATGCCACAGGCGGAAGAAAACGGCCTTGTTGAAAATATGACCCCTTATGAAGAGGTACGTTCATTCGACGTGACCAATTTTGACAAGAAGACTCCAGACGTAATGCAGCAGATTCAGAACGTAGCCAAGGAGAAGGAAATCGAAAAGGTTGCAGAAGAAAGCCGAAAGAAACCCAATGATGCTAAGATACAGGAAGCTGATATAGAAGGACTGTTCGAATCACTGAAAAAGGACGGTGAGGCCAGATTAAGCGACCATGTCAAGAAGCCAGAATCGGAACTATCAGGCGATTCCGCACAATATCAGAAAAAGGCACTTCAGGAGAGTGAAGCTGTCCGTGAAATTGGCGTATCAATAAGGGAAAAGGCCTTAATTGACGTTGATGGACTTGATTCTTCACCGTTGACTATGAAAGATGTCAAGAACATACTGAAAAAATATAGTATGCTTTCTGATATGTCAGCAACCGATATTCAGGAGCTTGTCGAGCTTGCAATGACCAACGAGACAAGAAAAGTTGCATTGAGGTATATCAACAGCGACAAGCAGAAATTCGGATATGACCTTATCCTTGCCATGTACAATATGCAACCCCTTCTTAATGCAAGAGACAGCACAAGGTTTGAACGCCAGCAATACAGTACACCTACTCCTTTCGGTTATGTTATGGGGCAGTTCGTTCAGTCTGGAAAGACGATTGAAAGCGTATTGGAGCCGTCAGCCGGGAATGGTGCGCTAACAATAGCTTTCCCGGCCAATACTGTACATGTTAATGATATTGATGAAAGGAGACTGGAAAACCTTCGTACGCTGGGATATGCCCAGGTAACCAATCAGGATGCACTGATACCATTTGAAGGATCTGTTGACGCAGTTCTGACAAATCCCCCATTTGGATCGACAACCGCAAAAGAATTCGACGACGGCCAGATCAAGATCAGTTCTCTGGAAGGTTTGATGGCTATTAATGCGCTTGAATCCATGAAGGATAACGGAAGAGCGGCTATTGTTATCGGTGGAAATACTTCTTATCGAGATAATGGTGCGATGCAGAGCAAAGATATGAAACTTTTTGCGTATCTTTACTCACACTATAATGTGGTTGATGTTATCAACCTTAACGGGGATATGTACAAGAGGAACGGAACTAAATATGACGTTCGTATTATCCTTATCAATGGAAGAAAAACTGGTCCGTTTAAACTTATTGCTCCACCGGTTAAGAGCAAAGCAAGAGCGGAACAGATAAACAGCTTTGAAGAATTATATAACCGAGTTCAAGATGATATACGTTCATTACAGCAAATGGGGGATCTCTTTAACGGTACAGAAGGAGAAACCCGGACCACTGACACAGAAGGAAGTGGAACAAACAATAATGTCAGCAATAGACCAAAGTCTGGAGAACGGGGACAATCCGTACGACCAGACAAAGAAGTCGGATCTGACAATGACATGGGAAGCACCGGTAATACTACCGTATCCGGACCAGAGCAGGCTGAACGATCCACAGCAGAAGAAAATGCTGGCAAATTGGATAATGCGGACAGATCAGATGCTGGAAGCTTTGAACCTGTTCAAGAGCAGCGAGGATCTGATAACGGAGGAAGTTCCGGAGGAAGCCGGAATGATGGATCTGTCAGATCTGATTCAGGAGATAATACCGGCAGAAGCAGATTATCAGTAAACCTCGGCGATGAAAAGGTTCCATATCCCAACAGAAGCCAGTCCGGTACACTTATGTCAGTTGTTCCGGCAAATCAAGCACAAGTTCTTGCCGATTCTCTGGCTAACATTGGTGATGTAGACCAGTTCTTGGTTGACCAGCTTGGATATTCAAGCAAAGACGAACTGTTCAGTTATCTGGCCGCTGAACAGATTGATTCTGTTTCTTTGGCTATAAACCAGATGAATAAAGGAAACGGATTCATTATCGGAGATATGACCGGTGTCGGAAAGGGCCGTCAGGGTGCAGCCTTAATCAGATATGCGGTAAGGAAAGGTTATAACCCTATATACTTCACTCAGAAGCCCGCGCTTTTCTCTGATAATTACAGAGACCTTGCAGATATAGGCAGCGGAGATTTAAGGCCGTTTATCATCGCGTCAGATCCCAAAAACGCAGCTATTACTGATGCGTCCGGAAATGTAGTACACAAACTTCCTACCGACAAGGAGAAGAAAAGAGTGTTTGACTACATTATGAAGAACGGAAAACTTCCAGAAGAGTATGATTATGTCATAACTACATATTCCCAGATCAATAATGGAACGAAAGAATATGAGCCAAAAGAAGATGGAATAGCTGAAAAAGACAAGAGTTATAAGAAGAAATCTCCTTCGGCGGCTGACAAGAGCGGTCAGGAAAGACGTGATGTGATTCAGGCTCTTTCAAAAGGTAATATAATGATTCTTGACGAAAGCCACACAGCCGGTGGAAGCGGTGGAGGTTCCATGTACATGCAGTATATCATGCCAAAGGTAAAAGGAGTAACATTCCTGTCTGCCACATTCGCCAAACGTGCGGATAACATGCCTATATATGCAATGAAAACCGACCTTTCCAAGTCTGGCATATCACCACAGGATATGATCGAAGCAATATCTCAAGGTGGTGTTACATTGCAGGAGATCATGTCTAAACAGCTTGTTCAATCCGGACAGATGATTCGAAGAGAAAGAAGTTTTCAAGGTGTAACTATTGACTGGATGCCGGTAAGTGAAGAAGAAGATGCAGTTCAGAGAAAACAATTCGATGAAGTATCTTCAATATTCAGTGATATCAGGGCGTTCCAGAAGGACTACATTACACCTATCGTCGAAGGCGTTTCCGAAGAATTGTCCGAAGAAGGCGGTTATTCTGATCTCCAGCAGGGTACCGCAGAACTGGGAGTAACCAATACACCATTTGCCAGCAAAATGTATAATCTGGTAAATCAGTTGCTTTTCTCTCTTAAGGCAGATGCAGTTGCCAACAGGGTTATTGAAAACCTTAAGAACGGTTTTAAGCCTGTAATATCCTTCACCAATACGATGGAAGGATTTCTGGATGAAGCACCTAAAGACACTCCTATGGATAAGGTGCCAAACTTCTCAGCAACTCTTATGCGTGCGCTTGACGGAGTCATGAGATATACGGAAACTAACCTGAAGGGAGAGAAAGTAAACAAGTTCTTCACTGTGAACGACCTTCCGGAAGCCGGACAAAACAAGTATTACGAGATCAGGGAAAAGATTGAAAACCTTTCCGCGGACCTTCCTATAAGCCCTATGGACGCAATTAAGATGAAGATCCAGAAGGCAGGATATAAGGTTGGAGAAATTACAGGAAGAACACTTGAGATGGTTCAGGACGAAAATGGAAAGTATGTCATACAGAACCGTAAAGACCGTGACAAGAAGTCTGCCGCACGTGATTTCAATAACGGACAACTTGACGTGCTTATGGTAAACAAGTCTGGTAGTACAGGTATATCCCTTCATGCTTCACCCAAGTTTGAGGATCAGCGTCAGCGCGTCATGGTGTTTGCCCAGTTCCAGAGTGATATCAATGATGAAGTGCAGATGCGAGGACGTATAGACAGAACCGGCCAGAAGTTCAGAGGGAAATATGAGTATATCATGTCGTCTATCCCGGCAGAACAAAGATTACAGATGATGTTCAAGGCAAAACTTAAGTCTCTTGATGCAAATACTACATCTTCTCAGAAATCCAAGTTCAACGAAATGGAAGTTGTTGATTACCTCAACAAGTACGGTGACGATGTGACATGGCAGTATATGCTTGAGCATCCGGAGTTGTCCGAAAAACTGGGTGATCCTCTTAAAATCCTCACAGGCGAAGGAGAAGAAGCCCAGTCAGGAGATACCAACACCGCAGGTAAAGAAGGGTGTGCGGCTAAAATAGCCAGATATCTTCCATTCCTGCCTGTAAAAGAACAGGAAGAAGTTTTCAAGGATATCACAGACGCATACAATGTGAAGATCCAGCTTCTTAATGACGCCGGAGAAAACGATCTTGAAATTACCACTATGCCGTTGAAGGCCAAAACTATCAGCAAAAAGATATGGAAGCCGGGAACGGATCCCAATAGCGGTAACGCCTTTGCGGATAACACTTATCTGGAAGAAGTAGAAGTAGATGTCCTTAAAAAGCCCATGAAAGCGGAAGAAATCAAGTCAACAGTTAGTCGTATGACTTCTGGAGAACCTTTCAATGAATGGCTGGACAATAGAGTTAAGGAAATAAATTCATTGTATGATGGTAAAATTGCCACTCTGAAAGAAAGGCTTGATCAAAGCGCGTTAGAGCGTTCTGAAAAAGCCAAGAAGAACTACATCGAAAAGTCTAAAGAAGCCCGCAAAAACGGAAAGAATGAGTTTACGGACGAAGAAATTGAAAAAATGTCCGAGGTAGTTGTAGAAGATATTATGAAGAAATCGAAAGAAAGCTTCATAAAACAGAAGAACGTAATTGAAGCCCGAAGGGAAAACATTCGCAAGCAGATCAATTCGTTTACTCCTATGAAACCTCTTGTAATACCATTCAATCTTGACGAAACACTGGTAACAATTATGCCAAGTCGTGGTATGTTTTTGGGTTACAAGTTCAGTAAGGACTATTCACCGAGTTCTTCTACTGCCATTTTTGCCACTCTTGACGGAAGAAGGAAAGTAGAAATACCGTTAAATCAGGAAAAAGCTTTCAATTCGATCCGTATGAATACAATGATGCAGCCGACTTACCTGAAGGATCTTAATGTTGATACCTGGGATTCTTATGTGCCTACTCAGACAAGAAAGAAGGCCTATATTGTTACAGGTAACCTTCTGCAGGCCCTAGTTGATACAAAAAAATCAGAAAACGTAAAAGGATATCTGGTTTCATATTCTACTATTGAAGGTGATACGAAACAGGGTATTCTGATGTCTGATAACTTCAAGCCGGAAAATCTTACAACAAGTGCTCCTATCAGTAGCAGACTTATCCAGATACAGCAGGGTGAAACTGTTATCAGTGAAGATAAACGTGTCATTGTGGAGAAAAACACCGGCTGGAGATCCGGATATGCTTTAAAGGTTCCTAAATCCAAAAAACAAGGTGGAGAATTCTTTGAGGACAACAAGTTACGTTCACTTGCTGACAACAAGGAGTTTACAACTAGGGGTAATTACATGGTTGCGGATATTTCTTCCGATAACCTGTCTAAAGTCCTTGACCGGTTAAGCAAGATGGGAGTAACCGTATCAAAGAAGGCAAAACTGGAGAATAGCGAAGATGTGCGTTTTAGGGAAGATGATATAGTAAAAATAAGTGGAGGAAGAAACATAAAGTTTACACGTAAAAACCCTACTAATACATTTAATGCACTAGTTAAATACCTTGAAAGTGAAGATATAAAAATAAATGACATATCAAAAGCTAAAACAGGCAGTAAGTATGTTTCATTTGAAATAAATGGAGTATCTTATGATGTAAGAGCAGCCAATCACACTAAAGGTTATTATGGTAAACATGAAAATAGTACCGGTGTTACCGTCTATTGGAAAGATAATATAAACGGCATAGACGTAGATTTATCTGAAAATGAAATGGGTATAGATGATATAAAGCAATTGATTAGTGATGTTGAGAAATTTAATTCAAATGAAAACATTTCTTATAATAGCTTTATAGAAAAAAGGGGAAATCCGTATGATTTTATTGGAGAAAACTCTGTATTAGCAAATCAGATGTTGAAAGATATGGTTTATGATTTGAAAAAAGAAAAAGAAAATTTGTCTGATAACAATACGGAAGAGATAGAAAAAATAAATAACTTAATTTCCCAAGCATCACAAAAGGACTTTCCCTCTTTAACAAGGGAAGAGGAAGTATCTAACTTATATAATGCCAAAGAAAATACAGAAATATTTAATATTTCGGATGTAGAAGAAACATCTAAAAAGTTGAATGTTCCGGTAGAGGTTATAACTTCTGTTGACCAGATAAAGGATAACTCAGTAAGATCTGCTATTGAAAAAGGAAGGAAAGTAAAGGGATGGTATTCTTTGTCAGACAACAAAGTGTATGTATATCTTCCTAACGCTACCAGCATGGAAGATGTAAACCAGACTATCCTTCACGAAGGTGTTGCACATTACGGATTGAGACAGCTTGTAGGAGAGGAGCGTATGGATGATTTTCTTGATGATGTTTTTGCCAATGTTACCGATGAAGTAAGGAAGAAAATTATTGATACTCTTCCCAGATATGGCTATAATTCACGTATAGCCACAGAGGAATACATGGCAAGAATGGCTGAAAACGGAGTAGACGTTTCTGTATGGCAAAGGATAAAACAGGCATTCAATTCACTTATGAGACGTATGGGCATTAACATAAAAATAAGTGATAATGAACTTCGATATATCCTTTGGAGAAGCCGCCAGAACCTAGACAAAAACAAACCGCTTGATCTGGCCAAAGATGTTGCCATGCAGTACCAGATGGGAGTAGGTAACTACTTTAGGGAAGATACAGACGGAAGTATAGGTATGTATGAGCAATCTTTGAAAGGATGGAAATATAAGGCACAGGAAGCATATCAAGACAGTATGCTTGCTTTGAAAAACCTTCAGGAAGTAATTGCTAAAGTTTCCGGTAAACCTATAAAGTCATTTGAGAACGCATACATGGCAGAAAACCAGTTAAGTTCAAAAAACACTTCCGAAGCAGAAGTGTATTATAAGAAGCATTATCAGCCAATGCTTCAGGAAGCCGGTAAGATGATGAAGAAGTACGGCCTTACTCAAAAGGGAATTGAACGGTATATGATGTTGGCCCACGGAATTGAAAGAAACGTAGAACTTACATTCCGGGAACAGCTTGATGAAGTTATCAAAAACAATCCGGACGATGCGGATCAGTTCATTCAGGATTTTAAAGATGAAAAGGAAAGACTGAGAAAGTTATATTCAGGATATGAATACCTGAAGGAACTGAGTGATTATATTGGAGGTGTAAATGACTATTCAGCGACACAGGCCATTCTTAACAGTATGGACGGAGAAGAACATGATAACTTCCAAGAAGATGCGCTTAATTACGTCAAGGACTTTGAACAGACCTATGATGTAAAAGAGTTGTGGGATAAGACCAACGATGCAACCAAAACCACATTGCGTAAGGCTTATGATAGCGGAATGATGGGAAAGGAACAATACTCTAATGTAAATAACATGTACATGTATTATGTACCCTTGCGCGGATGGGATGAACAGACAGCAGAAGATGTTTATGAATATATTGATTCAGAAAGAAATCCTGTAAGTTCTGTACTGAAATCTGCAAAGGGAAGAAAGAGTATTCCTGATGAAATATTTGCCACGATTGGGAATATGGCCGAAAGTGCTATCATGCAAGGCAACAGAAACATGATGAAGCAAAGCTTTATGAGTATGGTTATAAATCATCCTACTGATATAGCTACATTGAAAAAGGCTTGGTATGTATATGATCCGGTAAAAGATGAATGGAATATATCTATGCCAGACATTCAAGAAAGCGACAACGCTGAAACTATTGCTGAAAAGCTCAAAAACCACGAAGAGCAGATGAAGCAATTGAAAGAAAACGGACTTGCTACACAAAAGCCTAATGGTCTTAATATAAATTATAGGATCAATAAAAACAACATCTCCCAGCATGTTGTTCAGGTAAAGAACGGCGGGAAAGATTATGTTATATACATTAATGGAAATCCAAGGGCAGCGCAGGCAATCAATGGATTGACTAACCCTAATGTAGAACAGAACCCGATATTCAGATCCATTGCAACTGCAAACAGATGGTTGGCGGCTAACTTCACTACCAGAAACCCGGCTTTTGTGTTAAGCAACCTTGTAAGAGACCTGATATTCTCCAATGTTGCTGTAAGCATAAAAGAAGATGGGAAGTATTCAAGTAGGTTCAGAAAGAACATACTGAAAGCCATGCCTGTTGTATTGAGAAACCTGAATGGCAAGCCAAATAACACCGAAGCTGACAGATATTTTCAGGAGTTTATCGAGAATGGCGGTGAAACCGGATACATGCACCTGAATGATGTTGAAAAGTACAAGAAAAAAGTAAGGAAGGAACTTTCAAAAATAAACGGTGAGATGGGATCCGCAAAGATGGTTATGGATTTTGCAATAGACAGACTTGAGGATTTCAACAGATGGGCAGAAGATATTTCACGATTTACCACGTACATGACCTCTAGACAAATGGGTAGAAGTATTACGGAATCTGTGAATGATGCGAAAGAAGTAACCGTAAACTTTAACAAGAAAGGGGCCGGATATAAAACCGGCGGATTTTTTGGAATAACTTCGGGTATATTCAGAAACCTATATCTTTTCTTTAATGCTTCTGTTCAGTCTCTAACCAATTTTAAAAGGCTGTATGACAAACAACCGGTTAAGTTCTATTCAGCTTTAGGCGGATTTATGTCAGCAGGATTTTTAATGCCAATGATAAACAACGTATTGTACAGTATCTTTGGTGGTGGAGACGATGATCCGTACAATGATCTGCCGGAATGGGTAAGAAGAAACAATCTCTGTATATATACAGGTAATGATACGTTTTTGACTATTCCTCTTCCCATTGAATTAAGGGCTTTCTACGGGCTGGGTGATTATGCTTATCAGCTTACAACCGGCAAAGAAAAGCCTTCCGCAACCAATATCGCAAAAGGAACAGTAGGACAGCTTGCAGATCTTTTGCCTTTAAATCCAACAGGAAATGAAGGCTTAAAGACGTTTATGCCTGATATTATGTCTCCAATATTTGAGGCTTATGTCTGGAATAAGGACTTCACCGGAAAACCGGTAGCAAAGATATCTCCATTTAACGAACGTGATCCGGAGTGGAAGAGAGTTTATAAAGGAACGTCAGGATGGCTTGTTGATACTTCCAAATTCCTGAATGATATCAGCAACGGTAGCGGTCCGGGATCTGAATTCCGAAAAGGGTTTATAGATTTCAATCCTGCCAAAGTAGAACACCTTCTTGAATCTTATTTTGGCGGTATGGCCAAAACATTCAATCAGGCTGGGAAAACGATATATTATGGTGGGAAATCATTAATCGAACAGCAGAAAGATGAAGATTTGGTGATGAGAAATGTTCCTATTGTAAACAGGTTCCTTAATACTGTTGATGAAAGAAATGCTTTTTCTGGAATTAATACAGAATACTTTAATCTCCGTGATGAAATGGACCAGTTTAAGTATGAACTTAATGGTGTAAAGAAAAGCGGAAACAAAGATGAGTATAAAGAAATGCTGAATTCTGATCTGTATGATAAATACCAGAAATACAAACCATATCAGAAGAAGTTGAAAAAACTAAACGATATGGCAAAAGAATCTCAAGGAGAAGATCGGAAAGAAATAGAGGATATGATTATAGAAACCAGACGAGAACTTCTTGAAGAAGTGAAATAAGAAGAAAGCGGTGCGCCATAATGACGTACCGCTTTTCCCAATATTTCAACTTTAGTATTTGAAAATAAGCTAGTTTTGTAAAAAATCACACAAACATGAATAAATTCTTAAACAGATCTGTAAAGCCGAAGCGGGACGACAGGACAAAAGAAACCGTTTACCGCACAAGAGGAACGGCGTATGAGGAACTTGAAGAGTTTGCTTCATACTGGAGCAGCCTTTACACTGCCCGTAAGAAAATGGAAAGATCCCTGATGTATGCGAAAGAAGATCAATGGGGAGACTATATAAAGGATCCGGACACCGGCAAGATGATGACTGAAGGAGAACTTATCAAGAAAAATGGTAAGGTTCCTTTGAAAAACAACATGATAGCACCGATTGTTAAGAACATAGAAGGCCAGTTCAGAAGAAACGTAACAAAACCTATATGCTCGGTAAGAGATCGGGATGAAGCAAAGGTCGGTGAAATGATGAGTATTGCAATGGAATATGCTCAGTCGCTTAACGAGATCACAGAACTGGACGCAGCCAGCCTTATGGTTCTGGAATGTGGCGGCTACATTGCACAAAGAATAGAGTTCGGGTACAACGAGTACAAGCACATGAATGATGCATGGGTTTACAATGTTGATCCCTCACGGCTATTTTTCAATACCAACATAGAAGATCAGCGAGGATGGGATATAACCTGCATCGGTGAAATCTTTGATATGGACTTTGAACAGGTAGTCGCGGCCTTTGCAAAGAGTAAAAAGGATCGTGAATGGCTGGAAAGCATATATGGTACCGATGATCATCCAAGAAGATCATTCGTTGACGGTGTACAGGGCTACAACCAGAAAAATGCAGATTTTTACACACCTGCAGAAGTAGATCTTTGCCGGGTTATCCTAGGTTGGAAGCTGGAGAGCAGGGACGCATATTTCTACCACGACACGCTTGATGGAAGCTGGGGCTTTGTCGGATTGAACGAAGTAAATAAGCTGGAATACATTAACCAGAAAAGAATATCAGAAGCACTTGAAGCTGGAGTAGAAGAAGAAGATATTCTTTTGATAGAATACGAATTCAAAGTAGAAAGATACTGGTATTACAGATATCTTTCCCCGTGGGGTGATGTCTTGCAGGAAGGAAGAAGCCCATACTGGCATGGCCAGCACAACTATGTATTCCATGCTTATCCTATCATACACGGAAAGATATTCAATTTCATAGAGGACTTTATTGACCAGCAGAGAAGTATCAACCGTACCATGACGTTGATAGACTTCATACGTTCTTCTTCAGCAAAAGGTCTGGTAGTTGTAGATGAAGATGCGTTCGACAGTATGAGCCGGGAAGAAATCATTGATGAATACGTCAGATATAACGGAGTTCTTTTCTGCCGACTGAAACCGGGTAAAGACATTCGTTCAGTCATTACACAGCTTAACGGAGCCGGAGCCATTCAGGGAGACTATGAACTGTTAAGCCTTCAGTTAAAACTGATCAATGATATTGCCGGTGTAAACTCAGCTATGCAGGGGAAAGATCCTTCATCCGGAACTGCCGCTTCTCTTTATGCACAACAGACGGAAAACGCATCTATGAACCTGAAAGGTTTGTTCGATTCGTTTAAAGCCTTCCGGAAAAGAAGAGATCTCAAGCTGATGCAGACCATTCAGCAATATTATGATTCGCCCAGATACATAGAATTGGGAGGAAAAGATTATTCTGAAGAATCTAAATATTACGATCCGGAAAAGGTTCAGGGTGCGCAGCTTGATCTTGAACTTACAGAAGGAACCAACACACCTACATTCCAAATGCTTGAAAACGAATTCCTGATGAAGCTGTTTGAAATGCAGGCTATCAACGTAAAGACCTTGCTGGAAAATTCCAGTCTGTCTTTTGCATCAAAGATATTGGAAAGTATCAAACGTGCAGAGCAGGAAATGGCAGAAAACCAGAATATGACACAGATGGATCCGGCACTGATGCAACAGATCGCAAGTCAAAATCCGGCACTTATGGAGAAGATGATGAACGATGCAAATGCTTCTCCACAAGACGGAGTGATACAACAGGCAGCTTAAACGGAAGCTTCGGAAACAATACGGGTTTTTCTCTTTTGAAGGCCCGTATTTTTTTGTGCAATTCTGTATGGTTTCTCTGTCTTATAGCAAACATATACGCCTATTGCGGTAGACATTACACGGTCGTCATGACAACCCTCAACAGCACCAGTCTTTTTGCCATCCTCTTTGATTTCAAACTGGTCGTATTCAAATGTTGTTTCTAAGCTTCGTTCTATGTACAGGCAATCACGCATTGCAGCTTTCAGGAACCCGGTAACCATTGGCTTGGTTGAAGGGTTGGTGTGGAAACCGTATTTAACCGGTGCGCCCTGTTTGATCTGTTCCGGACTTGTGCGGCTATACAGGTCGGGATAGAAATCAACAATTTCATCAAGCACATATTCAAAATTGTCTCCTTCTGTTCCTTCTGTCTCTAATGTATTGGATTCAATGACAAGTAAAGCCGTGTCATAAGCTTTAGCTATCTGGGCAGCCTTCCATATCAAAAGGTCGTGTTCGATATGACCATGCCATTCGGCAACTACTTCCGGAATACCGCCTTCAATCATGGGAAGCCGGTCAAATACCTTAATCGAAGAGTAGTCTGCCTGATCTCCAGTACCACCAATATCAACAGAAACAATATATCTGTATCTGTAAAGCCCTTTTGATTTGTCTGGAAGCATCCAGACATGCAGCGCATTTTCTCTCTGTTTCGGTTTCTCGACTTCAACAAACCGTATATTTTCAAATGCTTTTTCTCCTTTAGTTGCGTCACCGACAAATTCTCCATAGAAAGCCGGATCCATACAGGATTTACGACACTGTTCAACATATTGTCTGGGGAAGAACGGACGGCCGGTTGACTGAAATGCTTCTTTCGGATCAGAAGGATATTCAGAACACATACGCCATTCCTCAACCATTCCTTTTTTCTTTTTCCGATACCAGGCAATAGCTTCAAGAGTAGCACCCAACTCAAAAAGGTAGTGTTCGTATTCATCCATTGATTCTATGAAATCCAGATAGTTCTGATATCCTATGTAAGTGGAATACATATCAATCAGGAACCACGGGATAAATACGGGTGTAAAGTCGTTTTCTCCCTTTACAGCTTTCAGCCATGTTCTGTGAAAATAGTTTCCTACACCTTTGGCGGTAGATTCAAGAACCTTGACTGTATAAGGACCGTCATTGATTGATCCGAAAATAGACTGTACAAGATCTTCAGGCTTTTTACCTTTCGTTTCCTTCCACAAACCCACTTCTGTCAGGTGGGCCATAGATATATTTTGAGAACGAAGGCTATCCGGTTTCTGGGCCGATCCGATTGAGTAAAGACACTGACAATACTGTATCTGTCTTGTTTTAGATGATCCTTCAAACGGAGTAGTTTTCAAAGAAATACCATTCGTAGCCCATGTGGGATAATGTTCTATCACTTTGGAAAGCATACCCGAAACAATGTTTGACTGGGATTCTACATCACCGCATATAACACTGTTCCAGTTCTTCCTATGAATGATCTGGATCCAAAGCATGTATATCTGAGTAAGAGTAGATCCGCCCCATTGCCGGGCTTTCAAAAGTATTATGTTGATAGGTTCATTATTCTTTCTAAGCTTTTCCAGAGTACAAAGATAGGTCCTCTGTGCCCTGTTAAGAAGGAAGTGTATATCCTCTCCACCTCCCTTTGGAGAAATAAGAGCGGTACTGTATGCCCAGAATTCAAAATCATACAGAAATCTCTGCCGACAAAATTCAACATACAGAAGATTAGCCATGTATTCTGTATACGCCTGCTGCATTATTCTTTCAATGTACAGACGTATTCCAAGAGACATGAGAATCTGACAGAAGCCGGTATTGGCAAATTCCACCGGAAGCCACATTTCCTTCAAAGGAAAATCTTCACATGTGACCTTTATTCTCTCAATAGAAAAAGATCCTTCACCGGTAAGAGGATTGTAAGGCGATTCAATTACTTTGAGCCTTTCAAGGTTTTTCTTTATTATTTCCTGTGCCTGCATAATATCCTCCTGTAAACTAGGCTAGCCAGATACGAGGATGAAAAGCTGTACACATGGATGAGTGTGTTTACCCCGTGCGCAAACAAGCCGGTAAAAACATAAGAAAAAATAATAAGTAAAATGGATTTCAGAAAAAGCTTCTTGTTTATGCCAGAAAGATAATATCCCATTATCACGGAAATGACAGCGGAAAATCCGCAAGTTGGAACATCTTTAGCCGATAGATATCCGGATATGGCCGGTATTATGACACAGGCCGGAAGCAAAAATTTAAGATCAGATTTATGAAGAACGCGGTAATAAGTCCAGAACACAAAGCAATTAACCGCAAGATGAAGAAAGTAAGTATGTACCAGATTATATGTGAATAGCGTCCACCAAGAAGAGTGGTTTGTAACGGCCAGCATTTCGATCGGATAGAAAAAAGAAAGCAGCCAAATAATAAATAGAATAACTATGACTGGCATTTCTTCTTTTCTTTGTAGTAGCTGTAAATGATTTCCCGGAATGTTTTCAGATCAATGTAGTAGGAAGGTGCTTTTTCCTGTAAAATCTTTGTCATGATCGAATAACCGACCAATCCTGTCTTATCCCTATAGGCTTTGTATCTTCTGTGCAACTCCTGATACATAAGGATAGTGTTCTTATTTTTAAGCCCCAGCGGCTTTCCTCTCTCAATCTTCGAGACATAACGTCTGGCGTTCTCGTAACTGACATAAAATCTGGGAGCACCCTTCATCATAACCGAACGTATGATATCGTCCTGTGTTACGGAATATTTTCTCATAGACTTTATTGCTTCAAAGAACGCGTCTGTTATATGCTGTCGTCGAAGTTCTGAAATGTAATTCTCTTTCATAAAACGCAGCTTTCCACAAAGATAATAATAAAAAACAAACAAATAGCCTTATTACCCAATTCGTCAATTATACTACCCGAATCATCAACTTTAATATTGCTTTAAAGTCTTACTTTGCATATATACTAAATGACTGCAAAAATGGATAAAGAAGAAATGGCTAAAACAGCAGCGGAACAGGAAACCGCAGCCAGTGAAACAGAGAGAAAACCGACAAACAAAGAACGGTTTAACTCAATGATGATGGAAAGGATGCAGGGATTTAACCCTGATGATGAAGAGGGAGCATACGGAATGTTGATCGACGACTACACTAAGAGTGATGAACAGAAGAAGATTCTTTCGGATGCTATCAATCAGGATCCCCGTTTAGCGCAAGTTCTTTCTGATATTGTAAGCGGCAAGAGAAGCAGCGGTAATGCGCTGGTAAGGTATTACGGAAGAGATTTCCTTTCAGCAGAAGAAGGAACGCCGGAATATGATGATATCGCAGCAGCAGAAGAAGAACGGAAGAAAGAAGCCGAAGAACGTGCTGCAAGGGAAAGTGAGTACAAAAGCAACATGGATGCGTCTACTCCCATAATTGAGGAATTCTGCAAAAAGAAAGGCTATGATGTTGATGAATTCTTGGATAAGGTATGGGATTGGGTTGCATCACCCATTCTTTCCGGAAGATACACTCCCGAACTTCTTGAAATGATGGATAAGGCTTTCAATTACGACACTGACGTAAGTGATGCACTGAAGGCCGGAGAAGTCAAAGGAAGGAACGAAAACGTAAACAAAATGAGAAATGACAAGATTGGAGACGGACTGCCGACCGGACTAGGTACAAATACCAAACAGACCAAGAAACCGAAGCAGAAACAAGAAACAATTCTTGACATTGCAAAATACGCATAACAGCTACAACACAAACACAAAATAACACGCAAAATTATGGAAAAACTGATCAAATTTATCGAAGATGAAAAATGGGGTGTTTTATCTGTCTGCCTGACAGTTCTGTCGGTTTTGATAGGATCTCCATTTATGCTTGCAGCAGAAGGGGCTACCGTTGCAGTAACAGAAGGCGGCGCACAGGCACAGCCCGGACATACCGGTGCTGAAACACAAATTCCCGGACAGGCAACAACTGTTTCAGGAGTTGAACAGGCAACCGGCGGTGTCGGAGGTGACGGACTTATCCAGCCTGAGATTGACGAGCAGATTTTTGAAATCGGTACCGATGAAACCGTACTTGACGGTATCATGCGAAAAGCAAAACGTCAGGTAAAAGTTAAAAGCTTTGAGGTAGACCACTACATCATTGACGAACAGAAAGCCGTTGTCGAAGTTTCACAAAAATACACCGCAGCCGAAAGCGAAACGGCAACCATTGAAGTAGCTTCCAAAGATGCAGGCTTGTTTCAGGAATATGGAACTATTCTCGCAAAGGGAGTAAACGGATATGATCCCACCGGACAGAGTGAACTGGAAGGTGTAGACCTTATGCTGTTTATCGTAGGTAAAGACAGTTCAAAAAATGGCAGCCCGATTGTACGCGCAATCAACGGTCCAAAGAGTGAAGCGACAGATATGTACTGTAATGTTCCTACTATTGAAGCAGGAACTAAACTGGTAATTCTCAGCAACGCATGTGCTGAAACCCAGAAGAATGTTGCTCCGGACATTGTTGTTCCCTCTCCCACTAGGGTTTATCTGCAAAAGACCATTATGAACCAGATTGTTTCTGATTACTTCGACAAGCAGAAAAAGAGAATTCCGTTCCAGCAGGCCACTATTGCAGAAGCCGCCGTTAAACAGTACAGACGTAAGAACAACAGAACGCTGTGGATCGGCCAAAAAGGTAAAGTGAAAGTAGATCGCGGTGAAATGGGAGTTCAGGCGGTTTATTTTACAGAAGGTATCAGATGGCAGATCAAACGCGAATGGCAGCACGATGGTGAATGGACGTTTGAAGAAATCATTGCACTGGCCAAGCTGAAGTTTACCGGATCTAACTGTTCAAAAGAAGCCTTCTGGCTGATGGGCCGTGACCAGCTTGAATCTATCCAGAACATTGACTTCACCAAGCATAAGGATATCACCATGGCTTCCGCTACCACATGGGGATTCTCTTGTACCAAACTTCACACGGTATTCGGTGATTTCTACCTGAAACACGAACCTACTCTTGATGTTATCGGATATTCAAACTCTGGAGCAATCTTAGACATGGAAGGTCTGGTAAGATACTGGTATAAGAACGAAGAAAAGTCTACCGAAGATATCGAAGGCGAAGAAGCAAAGAGACAGGCCGTGATCTCTATCAATGCTCTGGCGTTGAAAGGCTTCTCACATATCTGGGTAGAAGGTGACTACAAGGGAAGTCTGCCGGGTGCAACAGTTGTTTCAGTTCACGACAACGCAACAGACGCGCCTGCTGATCCAAAGACCGGTCAGATTTTCTATCTGAAACAGGCATGTACTGGTATCTCCGGAAGTAAAGCCGGTGAATTCTGGAAATGGAACGGTTCTTCATGGGAAAAGTACGAAGGTGAGATCTACACAAAGAACGAATCCTTTTAATGTATAACTTAAAAAGCGGGGCGGGTAAAACCGCCCTTACCTTGTATTATGGCTAAAATAGATTTATATAAAAAGAAATATGGCATTTACGGTAAAGTTGAAATGAGTGTCCTTATACCCGTAAACAAAGCCAAGTTAAGAATCAACTTTCAGGATGGCATAATCAATGCGCAGGGGGTAGTACCAGCCAGCTTTACAACATCTGATCCAGTTGTACAGACTGCCATTGAAAACCACGAAATGTATTTGAAAGGAAGGATCAAACTTGTAAAAAAATATAAGATCGGAGAAGTTGAAACGGAAACATCTTCTCAGCCTTCCAAGTCTGAAAGCCCTTCACCGGAGACACCGCAGGACGGAAGTACGGTGTATGGAGATGTAAAAAACGCACAGACAGCTAAAGAAGTTCTTATCCGTGAATTCAATGTTCCGATTATTGAGTTACAGGACAAAGAAAGTATCAAGTCAAAAGCAAAAGAACTGGGAGTGTCATTCCCTAACTGGAAATAATTATGATAACAAAGGATGAAATAGTAGCAAAGGTTAAGGCTATAATGAACGAGATCGGGGAAGAAACCAATGCTTCCCTTCTTGACGAAGATACAATAAAAATAGACCAGTACATTGAAGAGTGTATAGGTGACGCCCTATCCCTTGTAATACTTAATTCTCCGAACCTTGTCATAAACCCAAAGAAAGGATCAGTAAGCCCTACTACCAACGGAGACGGTACAGGATATGTTGTCCTTCCAGACGACTTCGTGAAGCTTGTAGCCTTCAAAATGAACGGATGGAAAAGGTCTGTTTCTATTGCTTATCCTTTAGACAGCGAACAGGCTAAAGAGCAAGGAAACGAATTCACAAGAGGAACCAAAAGTAAACCGGTGTGTGTATTGTCATATTCTCCCGAAGGGAAGAAAACTTTGGAGTATTATAGTCTGGGAGACAGCGAAAGCCATACTATATCTGTATTTGTGTATGAAGCGGCATACGATCCTTCTTCCGGGATAAATCTAAAATCAAACGATCCTGCATTTTACGCTTTGTGCTACATGACGGCCAGTCTGGTATATTCCATTTTTGAAAATCCGTCAACGGCAAAGGAAATGCAGACAATAGCTATAAACTATATTAGCAATGCCATATCACATTGATGAAGAGAACAGCGAACTTGCATTTGAGGTCCGCGAAGGTAATAAGTTAGTAATAAAGATAAAGTCAAACATATTCAGTGATTCACTGGAACTTTATCTTATAAAGGTCGGTGATAATACTGAACCTACTGATAAAAATGTATTCTCTTCATTACGTGTTCTCAAAGAAATAGAAAACCTTCACGACACAATCCTGAAGGAAATAAACTCTGTCACTTCCGGGTTCTGGGAATTGAAACAAGATTCTCAGGGTAATGAATATATTTCGACAAAGTACAATGTTCTTACTGAAGGAGGGCTCACTACTTACGGTCTGGGTGAACAGAAGCTAGGAACTATCTATGACGGCCTTCCGATAGATAACGATACGATATACTGGGAAGAAGTTGAAGGATCCAGAGTATTAAAGGCAAAAGGATCCGGCGGTGGTAGTACCGGTTTAGATGAAACAAAGCTTTGGAATGTTTTAGGAACCCCAGGAGATCAACAGATTGATTATTCACATTTAAGAAGCGCGTTTTCTCAGTTCAGTAATGAGTTTGTAACTATCGACACCGAACAGGAGATAACAGCATTAAAGCACTTTACTGCCGGTCTATCAATCGGATCAGCCAAAAAGAAAATTTATGAAAAAGACGGTGTTTTATACATTGATTCAAATGTGGCTATCACCGGTGCTTTGACCATGTATGCAACCGATGGTCAAAGTGTTAGTAGTATTTATGACGGTTTACCTATTGATAACGATACTATCTATTGGGGAACAGTTGAAGGATCCAGAGTTTTAAAAGCGAAAGGTGGAAGTTCCTTCGATGAAAATGCCATGTGGTCTGCTCTTTCCGGATCTTCGGACAACCAGATCAACAAGTCGCATCTAACCACGGCTTTGGATGGATATGCAACCCAGAATTGGGTTATAGAAAACTATGCCACCAAATCAGAGTTGTCAGCTGTGTCTAATAAGTTAAATGACTTCTTAGAAGGCTCTGATGCTGATTCTATTATCAATAAGTGGAAAGAACTGGAAGCATTTCTGTCCGGCATGGCCGAAACGGATAATCTCGCGGAAATACTTGAAACAAAGGCTGATAGAAGCTATGTAGACAGCACGTTTGTAACATTAGCTACAAAGCAGACAATAACCGGGGAAAAGACATTTTCCTCTGTGCTGAATACAGCCGCTATTAAGGCATCCGGAGCTATTACAGCACCTTCGCTGGCAGTATCGGACTGGGTTACTATTGCTGGAATTAAGCTGAGAAAGCTGGAGGATGGTGCGCTAATGCTGGAAGGGAATCTGGCATTAACTGGGGCTTTGACTATGTACGCTAGCAATGGGCAAAGTTTTGATACAATTTATGATGGTCTCCCGATTGACAATGATACTATATTCTGGCAAGAAGTTGACGGATCCAGAGTTTTGAAAGCAAGAGAGGGTAGCGGATCATCCTTCGACAAGTCTGCCATGTGGAACGCTTTAGCCGGAGGAACAACAGAGCAGATCAACAAGTCGCACCTTACTACTGCTTTGACAGGTTACGCAACCGAAAGTTGGGTGTCAGGGAAAAACTATGCTGTTAAAGCTACAACTTTAGCTGGCTATGGTATAACAGATGGAATTAATGCTGTCAGTGTTACCGGAACAGGTAATGCCGTAACTGCTGCATCCGTTAAAGGCCACATTCTTACTTTGACCAAAGGAAGTACGTTCAGCCTAAGCGGTCACAAACACGCATGGGCTGACATAACTAGCGGAAAGCCTACAACTCTTTCCGGGTATGGTATTACAGACGCTTACACAAAAAGCGAAAGCGATAGCAAGTACCCTACAAAAACAGGTGGAGGGGCAAGCGGAACATGGGCGATTAATATCACAGGAACAGCAGGTGCGGCACATAGCGCTGATTCAGCAGTAAAATTGCAAAATGTTAGGAGGCTATGGGGAAACAACTTTGATGGGACGACTGATGTGACTGGACAAATAAATGCTTCAAATGGTATTAAACTACCTTATAGAGGATCAATAGTAACACAATTTGGCAATTTATTAAGAACTGATTATAGCGAAGGAGATTACAACGATTTTTTTGAATTAACAGCAAGAGGATCGGGATCATTAGAAAATAAATTATTAGGCGGTAACAGCGGGTTGCTTACATGGAGCGGAAACCGATTTGTCTTTAACTCCTATGGTAACGGCTGGTATGTAGAGGATAATACATGGATAAGAACTTACGGTGGATTGTTTGTTCCACAAGGAATTCAAGTAAACGGAAATATAAATTGTGGTAGTTCTATAAAATGTAACGGAACAATGACGGCAGGAAGTCTAGACTTATCCTATGGTACAAACTATAAGTTTGTTAGGATGAGTTGGAATGGAACTAGTGGAGATGTTGCTTCATTCTTTGTTCCTGGATCAACATCGCAGTGGTTCACAATGGAACTAAGATCTAATGGAGTTTTATATATAAACGGAGATTTTCTTTCTGGTGGAGGCAGTACGTTCTATGGATCTGATATTCGATACAAATCAATCATTCAGCAAGTAAAGTTATCTCTGTTAGAAATTGCAAATGCACCTTCGTTTATTTACAGATGGAATAAACATGGCATGAATCAAAATAGACTGAACTTGGGAGGATCTGCACAATACGCACAGAAGATACTTCCGTGGGCCGTTAATGATAATGATAATTTCCTATCTATGGACTATGCAACAGTAGCATATACGTTTGCCGTTCATACGGCCAGACACTTGCTAACTTATGAAACAAGAACTGATAAGAAAATCAAGAAACTAGAGAACAGAGTTAAATATTTAGAGAAACAACTTAAAAAATTAGGCTATGAAGAAGTTCGTACTTTGGATGATCAGAGTGTTTAAGTTAGACATTCCGACCGAGAAGATTGTAACAAAAGTAGTGGAGAAACAAGTATTGATCCCGGAAAACGGGGTTATTGAAGGAGATTTACTTGTCAAAGGTCATGTTACTGTAAAGGGATCTCTTGACGTAGAAGGGAATCTTGTAGTGTATAAAGATAATAGTAAGGAGGAATAACTATGGTAAGAGATATAATTCCAACCGAGAACGTAATTTATGACGACATCCGCGATACGCTCAACGCGAATAATGGAACAGTAAATAATAACGCTGAAACAGCATTCAAGGCCGGGGCAAATATCAATATGTTTGCAAAATATAAGCCTTCTGATATTGGTGCTGTAAACTTTACTAGAGACAATCCCGGAGCATTTGTCGTTGATTCATGGGACGGGCAACTGGTATCTATCAAGGATAAATGGTGGATCGGTAAAAATGGAACGTGTAATATAAACATTCCTATCATTGATAATTTGGAAAACAATTCTCCCAATGACGTTCCATGGTCTTATATACCAGTTCCGGGTGGCCAAAATGCACCTTACAGATTGGGAGACTTTGCCGGGTATGATGCAAAAGCGACAAGTGATATGATCACATTGGTAGTGCCGGAATATGTTGTAATAGGACAAAGTTTGAGAGTGCCGATATATATGCCGGAAAAGAGAGAAACTGAACTTACTCTTAACGACATATACGATGTGACAGGTGGTGTTACTCTAGTATTCCGAATTTGGGTGCAAGGTAAAACTGGATATTACAAACTGGTAGAGTTTCAGCCCAAACATCAGACAATGCTGGAGATAAGCGCGGAAGATCTGGAGTTTATCGGAATGTCACCCGAAGATACTGTATGTATGCATCTTATGGCAAAAGATGTAAAAGGGAGGTACAGAAACATGAAGGCAACGGAAGATACAACAACCTTGTATAAAGTCAAGGTTTTCTCTACCAAACCATACGACTTTGTTACACCTCGTGGTGAGGTTCTGCAAAGCAATTCTGACATTAAGAGATTGCGCCTGTACAACATTACGTTTGGTATTACAGCCGTTGGATATTCAGGAGGTACGCTGGAAGCTGGTAGTAAGATTGCAGTGTACAGATACAAGTCGGGCAATGTCAATTATAAGTATGAGCAGCCGTGGTACGAAACTGGCCCTGCTGGAGAATTGACAGTAGCTGCCGGTGAAATCAGGTATTATCCGATAGTAGGCAGCTTCGATTTTACCACTAACGACATAGATGAGAGTGTAACTAAAGCTGTCGTTATATGGTGGAATTCCAGTTATATAGAATTATCAAGACTTGAAGTTACAATAAGAAAAACAGATTTTTAACCTTTAAAAATTATAGTTATGGCAAAACAAGTAAAATTAGTGATCAACAACCGCAATGAGCAGGTGAATTACGATTCAAACGGAAAGGAATCCGGCAGCAACACCTCAGCAAGCTATAATGTAGTTTCTGAGACCGGTGAACAGATAGGATCAGTCAATGTTTCCAATTCATTTAACGTGTATGGGAATGCCACTTCCGAGGAATATTCCGAAGCGATGGCTTCCCTTAACCAGAAGATCGCTGAAGCGTTCAAGACCTTCAATGATACAATTACATCTAATTCAATTATCTAACCTAAAAAACAGGAATTATGAAACTTAAAACCGTAGTTATAGCATACAAAATGCTGGATGATGCAGTGATCACAAGTGTAAACGACAAAGATGCAGTCAGTATTATTAAGAACCGGAAGGAAATGCGCAAGCATGTGGAAGCCTATGATGCACTTCTGAAGGATGCACAGGAAAAGTTCAAGCCTAAGAACTTTGACGAAATGCAGGAAAAGACCCGCAAGTGGAATGAACTTTCAGAGAGTGAAAAGGAAGAACTTAACAATTTCTTTACGCCATACCAGAAGAAGGTAAATGCAGCCTGTGAACCGGAACTTGAAAAGGAAGTAGAAGTAACTCTTGAAAAGATTTCCGATGAAGGAGCAATCCAACTGGCAAAGGAAAACAAGTGGCCTATGTCTAAACTGGATCTCCTGAAAATCATGCTTGAGTGAGCTACTCATGCCTTTAGGCGTGAGTAGCTCACTGTGTTGATTTCCCCAACTTGTCAACGCTGTAATACAATAATTCAGTTAATTTGCTGGTATGGAAAATGTAAAGATACAATTTAAAGGAATAACCCGTAACACGGACGATGGAATATGCCCGGACGGGGAATGTATGGAACTGATCAACGCAAAGGTGAACAATTCCAGTATAGAACCTATTGGAAATCCCATTCAGCTAAAACAGACGGTTCATACATACAAGGAAATATATCACCATGCGAACGCCAAGAGATATATCGGGATAACCGAGGATGGTCAAATGTACGAAATGCCTGAAGATCTTTCTTCTGAAACAATTATGACGGAAGATGTAAAGGCTAAAAGTATTCAATTCATAGGTAACACGGTGTCGGTATTAACTGACACCGGTGTTAAATACCTTCTGTTTAAAAACGATGGATATGTATACCTGGGTGAACTTCCTGATATGCCCGGCATGACTATCAGGAAAAAACTTGCCGTGGTAGATGCGGATATAACAGAAGTATCAGAATTAAGCGACACAGAAGTAAGATATGGCAACTTTGTGAAGGTACTGAATAATGCAAACAAAAAAGGATATTATTGCTATGCTGCCGCCTTTTGTGCCGCGTTTCGTCTGTTCGATGGAAGTATTGTAAAGACAGCAGAAATTCAAATACCTTTCCTCGGCTACGATGATATAATGTCATATAATTATAATTCATCTGATAGCGGAAGCGTCAGTGTAGAAATGAAAGGTGGGTTGAGTGATACCCAGTTCATTCAGGTAAATACGTCTAATGGTGCCAAAGCTGCATTGTTGTGTTTTAAGCCGGAATTTGTTTTTGACGACTATGATCTGTCGGCATGGGCAGATATCATTTTGAGCATTGATATTTTCTCTACTGACAGCCTGAGATTTAAAGTCAGTGATCTGTACGACAATATAGAATCCGCTACTACCAGAGCGTCTAATATAAGCCTGATGTATAATATTGCGGAATTGAAGATCGGAGAAACTACCATTGTACCCGACCTAGATGTATCATCCGACAACATGGCCGTACAGAAAAGCATGGTTGACGGATTTGGGTATAATCACAAGGTTAATGCTTCAAAGTCTTATTCTTACAATAACAGGCTTCATCTTTTCGGAATAACAAAGACTTTATTTGATGGCTATAAAATAGTAGCAGGGGCAGAAAATTATACTTTTGATGTATATACCTATATCCACACCTCTAATGGTGATAAAATTGTTCATTCATCACAAAGGGGATCTTACATTCCGTCATTCATAATTTATCCTGATAGCCGGGCATACAAAATTGTTGTAAACTGTGCTTCGATCAATAAAGGAAAAACTTTCCTTTTAAACAGCAGCAATTATTTCAATTTCTCTTATTATTGCAGGTCATTTCAGGACGTATTGATATCAACCAAATACCGGTGCAGGACAAGTTATTTCACCGACACCACTACTGATGATTTTGTAGATATGCAATACTTGGTACGGCCAACAGATAATATTGATTATTCCAAAGATAATATATTATTGGCTTCCAATGTAAACAATCCGTTCTACTTCCCTTCCGATCAGACCTACCAGTTTCAGACACCTATTGTCGGGGTGCAGTCAAATGTGATAGCAATGTCTCAGGGCCAGTTCGGCCAGTTCCCTTTGTATGTGTTTACAAAAGACGGAATATATGCAATGTCTGTCGGATCCGGAACACTGGCCTACTCTACCCAGACACCGGTAACAAGGGACGTATGTAACAATCCGGATTCTATATGTGGGCTTGATACAATGGTAGCCTTTTCTACCGAAAGGGGCCTTATGGTAATAGATGGTGCTACTACCCAGCTGATATCGGAAAAGATATACGGATTTCTGCCTTCATGTTCCATATCTTCACCGATCATTACCCGTATACTCGCTGTTGCCGGTCTGGATTCATGCCTGTCAAGCGTTGTGTTCCCGGACTATCTGGAAACGGCAAAAGTGGGATATAACTACGAAACAAAGGAAGTCGTGGTAGCAAATGGGGATTTCCCCTACTCCTATGTATATTCCGTTAAAACCAGAGAATGGCATAAGATCTCACAACAGATAGATTCTTTTGTGAATTCCTATCCGTATACCTGGGCAATGATCGGAACGCAAATACTTGATCTGAATAACATGCACCGGAGTGTTTCAAAGATAGCCCTTGTTACCAGACCTATTAAGATGGGGACACTTACGCATAAAAGAATACTCCAGACCGCCTTGAGAGGAATAGTCAAGAGAAGCCTGTCGGATCTTTACATAAAGGGAGAACCGGTAATGTTCAGAGGTGAAGGAGTAGATATCTTCTCTGATGTCGGAATGTACATTCTGGCTTCCAATGATGCGGAACATTTTGAACTTGTTGCAAAGAAAGAAAAAATGATTGATATCCGGGATCTTGTCACTAAGATGAACAAGAGCAAACCATACAAGTATTTTATGATATGCCTTGTCGGTGGTGTACGAACTGACGTTTCAGTGAACTACATTGAAATGATGGTAGACGAAAGCTTTACTAACAGGCTCAGGTGAACTACCGCTAAACTAATGGAGTTACTGCAGGACTTAATTTTGCTATTAATCAGCTTTGCGAGAATATTAATCAATTAGAAAAATAAGTAATATGGAAACAAAATATGTAAGAGTGCCATTTGATGTTGAGATGGCAAAGAAAATAACAAATGGCGAAGTAGAAGGAAGAGTTGTTACTCGTGACGGACGTAGCGTGAGGATTCTTTGTTTTGATAGAAAAGGGAAATCACCTATTATAACACTTGTGTTAGTAGATGGAAAAGAAGAAGGATTTACTCCATATCTGTTAGATGGAAGGTTGAAACCTGAAAAAGAAGATAGATTTGATCTTATGCTTGAAATACCCGAATACATGACATACAAGGATAGGGATATATTGATCAGTGCGGATGGTTGTGACAATGAAATCGAGAAATGCGAGGATATCGAAAACGAAAGCGTGAAGAACGACCGGAAAGACGACAAGGTTAT
>UMAC01021942.1_pt1 | contig 35136 bp, 34 predicted proteins | sample 1963591 | NCBI WGS metagenome assembly UMAC01 (sample SAMEA4835904, study PRJEB28245) | human gut metagenome | biome: gut microbiome; material: fecal sample | place: Denmark | collected 2008
ACCAGTGCGGCAGCGATAAGTCCTCCGCGCATCCGGTGGCCGCGGGAAAATCCATGCTTTTTCGGTATATGTCCGGAAGCCTGAGTGCTGTTATGCTCTTCCAGCATTTTCATAATCTGATCCGGTGCAAGGCTTTCCGGAACAGGAGTTTTTTCCGTAGATTGTTTTATTTTATCCAGTATTTCTTTTTCGTGATCTGTCATATGAAACACCTCCTATTACTCTTTTATCCTACTCTTTCAGAAGCCAGCTCATCTTTTCGAGGGCACGCTTTCTGCGGGAGCGGACTGTATTCGGGTTCATCCTTAGCATTTTTCCGATCTCTTTACTGTTGTAACCGCCATAGACGGATAAGCCGATGATCAGCTGATCGTCTTCGTCGAGAATAAGAAAAGCACGCTCGACATCTGTGCGGAGTCCGTCACAGTATGTGGCAGAAGCATGATCTTCTTTCAGCTCGGTCTCGGTCCGTTCATGGCTCTTTAACTTCCGGCGGCACACATTTGCCAGAATCTGAAAGATCCAGGAACGGAATGCTTCTTCTTTGCGTAATTTATGTATGTTCTCATAGGCGGAAAGAACGGCTTCACTGACGGCGTCTTCTGCATCCTGCGGATGATGCATCATGCAGAGCGCAAAACGATACAGATCCTGATAAACCGTCTTATATAATTCTTTAAATGCAATTGCATCGATCATAAAGTCCCTCCTCTCATAACAGGTTCTTTGTATATAAGAGTATAAAAAAGTCGGAAGTGTTGCAAAAAGGGACAGAAAAATTTCCGTCCCTTTTAAATCATATCATTGTCTGAGAAAAATTAACCTCTGTAATAATTGATCAGACATCCTTTGAGGATGATCTCACGTTCTGCATCCGTCAGATCACCGAGCTTCAGATCGATCTCCTTCAGATCATCGCCTACGACATAAGCCTTGATCGTAGAAGCTTTATCTTCTACTGCTTTGCGGATATCCGGCACGAAGAGATAGTCACCGTTCCTGAAAGAAAGCTTTGTGTGTTCCTCTTCGGTAATAAACGGAAGCATGCCCCAGTTGATCAGGTTCGAGCGGTAACGTTTGGTTGCGTACTCATTTGCGATATTCGCCCAGCCGCCGAGAACCTTCTGGCAGGAAGCAGCCTGCTCACGGGCAGAACCATCACCAGGTTTGACCGCGAAAATGGTACTTCCGACACCGATATTTCCTTTGCCGACTTCCGGATAAGACTTCTGGATTGCTGCCATCACCGGTTTTAATTCATCCAGTACATCCAGTGGACAAGTACCTGCTTCAATCGCTTTCTGGGCTTTCTGGACCTCTTTCGCGCGTCCTACATAGGCAGGATCCTTTCTGGAAAGTGCAAATTCAGCAAGTCCAAGTGGGTTGGAACGATAAGAAGAAGTCTCGCCGGACGGGATCAGTTCGTCTGTCGTTGTGACCGGATCGTGGATCTCAGATACGACCTTCAGGATCAGATTCTCAGGAAGAGCGCTCATTGCCGGCCAGTCTTTGATGTTCGGTCCGAATTTGATCTCAACCGAAGGATCAGCAACGCCGTGGCTGTCAAATACACGGTTGGCGTAAATTCTGGAATCAAAGTGGTAGGTCGGGTTCTTGTATTCAATATCAAAATCTGTTGCCGGAGTAAGGAAACCTTTGTTCGCAGCAGTTGCGGCAATGGAACGTGCATCCATAAGGGCAACAGATGCGATCTGTCCACTCTGCAGCTTGCTTCCTTCACGGTTCGGGAAGTTACGGGTAGAGTGACGGATGGAAAATGCATTGTTTGCCGGAGTATCCCCAGCACCGAAGCATGGTCCGCAGAAGGCAGTCTTCACGATCGTACCGGCTTCCATCAGGTCAGCAACCGCACCATTTTTCACAAGCTCCATGTAGATCGGTGTACTTGCCGGGTAAACACTGAAGGTAAATTCATCTGATCCAATGTATTTGCCACGGATGATGTCTGCGGCAGCACAGATATTTTCAAAACCGCCACCGGCACAGCCTGCGATGATACCCTGATCGACATAAAGCTTACCATTTACGATCTTGTCCTGAAGAGAGTAATCCACAGCACCGTCCAGGCTTACCAGCGCGCGCTGCTCTACATCGTGGAGAACATCTGCAAGGTTGGCATTGACATCCTCGATGGTGTAGACATTGGACGGATGGAACGGCATGGCGATCATAGGCTTGATCTCGCTCAAATTGACGTATACAAGACCGTCATAGTAAGCGACTGCGCCAGGCTCCAGTTCCCTGAAGTCATCACTTCTTCCGTGGATATCGTAGAACTCTTTGATCTTGTCATCGGTTCTCCAGATAGAAGAAAGGCAGGTTGTCTCTGTCGTCATAACATCGATTCCGATACGGAAGTCTGCACTTAATTTGCCAACGCCAGGTCCGACAAATTCCATGACCTTGTTATTGACATAGCCATTGCCGAAGGTTGCGCCGATGATCGCAAGGGCAACGTCCTGCGGTCCGACACCTTTCACCGGTTCGCCGTCCAAATAGATTCCGACAACGCCCGGCATCTTGATATCATAAGTCTTGTTCAGAAGCTGTTTCACAAGTTCCGGTCCGCCCTCTCCCATTGCCATGGTACCGAGTGCACCATAACGGGTGTGGCTGTCAGAACCAAGGATCATCTTGCCGCCGCCTGCGAGCATTTCACGGGCAAACTGGTGGATAACGGCCTGATGAGGCGGAACATAGACACCGCCGTACTTCTTCGCACAGGTCAGTCCAAACATGTGGTCATCTTCATTGATCGTACCGCCGACTGCACACAGAGAGTTATGGCAGTTGGTCAGAACATAAGGGATCGGGAATTTCTTCAGTCCGGATGCTCTTGCAGTCTGGATGATTCCGACAAAGGTAATGTCGTGAGAAGTCAGCTTGTCAAATTTGATCTGAAGCTGCTGCATATTACCGGAAGTATTATGCGCACTTAAGATCCCATAAGCCATTGTCTCTTTTGCAGCAGCTTCTTTTGTTGTCTCAATACCTGTCTTGCTTTTTACGGCAGCAAGTGCATCGGGTGCATCTGCAATTACCCCAGTACCGTGTAAAAGATAGGCACCGCCTTCGTATAATTTCACCATATCATGTCCTCCTATTTTCTGTTTTCTATGAATTTCATGTGGTCTGCGACCATCAGAGCAATCTTAAATGTCAGGGCGTCCTCAAAGACTCTGACATCCAGCCCGGTCTGCTTCTGGATCTTCTCCAACCGGTAGACGAGCGTATTCCGGTGGACGAAAAGCTGTCTCGCTGTCTCCGAAATATTCAGGCTGTTTTCAAAAAATTTATCAACTGTGGATAAGGTTTCTTCGTCAAACTGATCAACGGTATTTCCGGCAAATACTTCTTCCAGGAACATCTCGCATAAGGAAACGGGAAGCTGGTGGATCAGCCGTCCGATACCGAGTTCGCGGTAGGATAAAATATTGCGTTCCGGATAGAAGATACGTCCCACATCCAGAGCCATGCCAGCTTCTTTGTAAGACTGTGAAACCTCTTTGAGCTCAGGAACGATGGTTCCGAAGGAAAGCCGGACATTGACCATAGCTTCGGTGTTGATCGCATTCACCAGCATATCGGCAGTCGAACGGATCGTATCATAATCATCCGTACTGTCAAGGGACTTGATCAGAATAATATGTCCCTCATCTACGGCAGTAACAAAATCACCGGTTCCCGAGGAATAAATCCCACGGATCATATCCAGGACGATCGTGTCATCCGGATTCTTCGGTTCGATCAGATAGACGACTCTGCGCTGCTCAACTGTAATACCAAGCTTTTTCGCCTGATTGTAGATATCTACGAGAAGCAGGTTATCCAGGAGCAGGTTTTGGATAAAACGGTTACGGTCAAGACGTTCGCTTCCGGATCTTAAAAGGCTCTCCAGCTGGCAGGCACTTAAGCGTCCGCTGGTATGCACATCAATCTCATTATTGTGCTCGATCACGAAAATATAAGTCAGTTCATCATCATCATAAACCGGAAACAGACCATAGCATTCATCCAGGTGCTCCTCCGATACGCCGGTAACCTCCAGCTCTTTTAAAAATGAGCAGACAGCTTTTTTTACTGCAGGCTTCTCCTTACCTACAGCTGCAAGCATCACTCCGTCTGTGTTCCAGATGGAACAGTTACACTCGATGATATCCCCTATTTCATTGATTGTTCTCTGTAAAATCTGGTTGGATAACAATCCATTCACCTCTCCATTCTTTTCAATATATGACAAATGGGAGAATTGTGAAATTCCCCCATCTTCTTCTGACAATACAATCTGATATTATTTTAGCAAATGTTTCACACTTTAGCAAGCTAAAATGAAAAACGTTCTCGCTTATTCGTCTTCGTCATCGCATCTGTCAAGCATAGCAGCAACGATTTCAAGAATCACAGCAAGACCGATGATGGATGCGGCAGCAATCTTGCCGGATGTACCGGTGGCTGCCTGTGCGATACCGCCGACAACCGGCACAGAAAGCTTTACTTTTCCGATGTAGTTGTTGTAAGGGATCGGATTCATATCTTTTTCCTCATTGGCATCCCCTTTGGTGATAAACTGTCCCATCGCCGGGCTGTTGGATACTACACGGTGGGTGATGATCGAGCCGTCTGCATTGTTGCTGTAAAAAGCAATGACATCATCTTTGACGATCGTGTCTGGTTCTTCATGCCGGACATAGACCAGGCTTCCCGTCGGGATCGCCGGTTCCATGCTCCCACTGATCACGGTGTATATCTGAAAACCAAAAGCTTTCGGAAGCGTCAGCGGAATACAGGCAAGAATCAGTACTGTCAGTAAAACAGTGCCCAGTGCACTGCAAAATGCAGCCACCGGGCTTTTCTTTTTCTTCGTTCTCTTCAAAAAAGACTTCTCCTTTAGTGCCGCGCTTTTTTTATTTTGCACGTTTTTTCAAGAATACGATCAGTCCTGCGAGAGCTGCTACCGCAACAACGATAATGCCGATTCCTGCTGCGATCGGAGTCTTGCTCGTCTTGTCTTTCGCATCGATATTTCCTTTTGGAGTGTCTTCATCATCCAGATCTACCAGAGACTTTGGTGTCTGTTCATCCGGTGCGGTGGTCGTATCGTCTGTCGTATCCTGAGAATTGTCTGCATTCGTTGTACCACCGGCAGTACCGCCTGTTGTAGTACCACCCGCTGTAGTGCCACCTGCTGTAGTACCACCTACTGTAGTACCTGTACCAGTACCGGCGGCTGCACCTGTTGTACCGGCAGCTCCGGTTGTACCTGCTGCACCGGCAGGAGTTGCGGTTCCAGGAACTGTTGTTGTGACGGTAGTTGTTGTCTCAACGATACGGTCTGTAGCTCCCGGTGTGTAGGTAAACGTAAATACATTCTCAGATTCATTATCACTCAAAGTCTTTGTAAGTGCAAGAGCATCCGGAATATAATTTTCAACGTAACGGTAAGCAACGACCGGCTTGTCGCCGACGTTTCCGTAGAAGGTCTGGCTCTCTGCCAGTGATTTACCGGATGCATCCTGATAATTTACAGTATAGGCAACCATGTTACCTTTGATTCCGTAAGCGACTACATAGTCGGCATCTTTATCAACGATAAAGGAAGGAGCCGCAAGTGTTTCGTCATTGTCACGTCCGCTGAGACGGATTCCTTTGACATAATACTTGTCGTCTGTTACCTGGATGTCATTCAGATTGAAAGTAACGGTAGAACCGGAAGCAATGTTTTCCCGCTCGATCTTGTTATGTCCGTTAATTGTTCCTTTGTTACCTGCGGATAATGTTACCTTGTAGGTATACGGTGTAGTATCATCTGCCATAACGCTCATTGTGGATGCACCGAGTGTCATGGATACAGTCAGAAGAGAAACCAGTAATCTTTTCCATTTTTTCATCTGCTTACTCTCCTTTCTGTCTGCGTCTTTTTGTGTTCTTATTGAGTGTGTAGATACCATATGCAAGAAGGATCAGTCCACTGATGAGTGCAAGCACACAGAAGAGAAGAACTCTTGCGGTATCACCGGTCTTAACGGTGTTGGTTGTCTTAACAATCTTATTCTTGGTGATGGTTTTGCCGACTGAAATCTTTTCTACTGCAAAGTTCATGCGGAGCTTTGCGAGTGTGAGCTGATAACCGTTGCCCTGTGTCTCACCTTCAACACCGACGGTAAGGTGTACCGTTCCGGTATTATTGGAAGCAAGTCTTCCGAGGTAGAAATATTCCTGGGTTGAGTTATCAATCTGCTTTAAACCTTCTCCGGCTTTGGAAGCACCTTCCCCTCCGACAGTTGAGCTGTCATAGAGTACCTTTTCGGCATTGTCACTTCCAACATAGGTCAGCTTGTATTCGTAAGCACCACCCTCTGCGGAAGACTGTGCATCCTCCAGCGTCTGGATCACTTCGTTGGTCATGTACCAATCGGTATCCGTGCTGTCGGAGTTCTTAAGCTGAACCTTGAGCTCAATGCTGTCACCCGGCTGGATATTTGCCAGCTCGTCAGTCACATCGGAGCTTTTAAAATTACTTTCCATCTTGCCGCCGGTGAAATTAACCTGCCATCCGTCGGCTCCCTGATAATCCTTTGCAAATGCAGTTGTGTGTACCCCTGCTGCCATTATCACTGTCATGGCGAGGCACAAAATTTTCTTTTTCATACTCTGTACCTCCCTACTGTAAGCTCATTGTTGTTTCGTCGTCTGATACATTCACATCCACGCCCCAGGCACTCTTGATCGCGTCCTTTGCGTTGTGTGTCTGAACTGCATCCACCTCTGCGTCAACGTGGAAGGTGTAGCCATTGTACTTGTAAGTATAAGTGATGGTTTTACCTTTTTCAGATTCGGTCACATGTTTTGTTACATCCGATGCAATCGAAGGATTGATTCGGAGTGTATCCGATAATGCCGGTGTGGTATCTCCGGCTGCAACTGCTTTGGTGTAATAAAGAACGGTACGTTCTTTTGTGGACTGAGCGTTTGCAATCTGCCATCCATTGTCTGTGAGGAAGTTCAGCTCGATCAGATCCGGTGAAAGGTTCGTGTTTTTATTGCCTTTTTCGTTCTGCCAGCTCTTTGTGATGATCACACGTACAAAGGTGTCGATCGTACCGCTGTTCTTGACGCTGATTGCTTCGTTATATTTCTTGCCGGGTGTAAATGTTTCATCCTTTCCAAGAAGGTTTGTGAGAAGTGTACCCTCTGAGGTTCCCTTCCATTCATTGTTCGATACATAATCCCGGCTGCTGACTACTTTGTCATTTTCCAAAAGAGATACGCCGATACTCTGCATATTCATCTGTGCGGAATAATTCTCACTGTAGTAAGTGAGTGCGGCGCGTGTACTGCCGACAGTGCTTCCAACCAGCAGGAGTGCTGCGGCTGTCAGGACCAGGGCAGGTTTCTTTGGAAATGATTTCTTTTTCTTTTTCATTCTCATTACCTCCTACTCTGTCGTCTGTGTGCTGTCGTCTGTGATTACGTGATTCCAGTCGGCGTATGGATTGCCGTCCTCGTCGTAGAGAACCGGGGTGCATTCCTGGATGACTACGATGTTAAATTCTTCCGGTTTGTCATCTCCTGACGGGAATGTGTATTTGATGTTGAGTTCCTTTGTGGTTTTTGCTTTTGCCGGAAGTACTTCATCGTAATACCAGTAGCCGTCACCGCGGTCTGTCCATCCGCCGTCTGGTGCGTTATAAGTAAGCTTTACCGGTGCGAATGCTGTGACTCTTACGAAACAGTCATAATTACCGGTATTTTCAATTGTAATGTGCTTTCCGTTTTCATCAACGTCTTCTTTCGGGACTGTCTCAGTAAATCCCATATTCATTTTCACACCGCCACCGGCTGTCGAATAGGTTGTAAAATACGCCATCGCGCTTCCAACTGCCAGGGTTCCGGTTAGAGCAAGTGTTGCTGCTGCCATGATAAGTGGTTTTTTATGTAACTTTCTCATTCCGATTCCCCCTTTCTAATTTGTGGCTGCCGGTTTGGTGTACTGATACTGGTCAGTTTCATCGAGTTTGAAATTATTTTTTACGCCGTATCCGCCATTGTTACGTCCATCATGTTCGTTGGTAAATGAAATCACTGCTGTCTCGCCTGCCTGACCTGCTTCTTTTTCATCATTGGCAACGATGGTAGCTGTCACATTATTTTGAGAAGTGAGCTTGTAGCTTGCACCGCTGTAAATCTCTTTTACAGTTACAGTAGATCCAGCAGGAATCTTCGTGATCGTTACAGAATCATTACCTGCTGCGCTAAAGGTAAGCTCTTCGATTCTGGTTTCGGTCTTCTTATCCAGTGTTGTGATATCGATCTGGAATACGAACGTTGCATTGTTTCCGAAGGTAGCATTGTGATCTACCAGTTCCTTGTTGATCACCAGATTACCGTATCTTACGTGCTGTTCCGGTTTCAGACCAACTGCACTGTTGTATTCTTTGGTCAGATCGTAGATCCAGTCATCACTTGCACCGTTACCACTGTAGTAGTTATTGGTCGGAAGTGATACAAGGTAAGGTGTAAAGGTATAAGTATAATTGGTTGTAATCACTTTTGGTGTATCTACAAGGTAAAGTCCGGTCTTCAATTTATCTTTGTAGCCTCTTCCATTCCGCAGTGTAACGGTTTCGGTTGGATCAACAACCGTATTTCCCTTTGAATCTGTCAACTTCTCTTGTGCTTCTTCGGCACGTTTTGCCCAAGTAGCAGCTGCAGTATCCAGGTTATCAGCACTTACGGATGAAAAATCCAGTTTTGAAAATGCACCGGTTGCGGTATAGTTGCCGGATACATCAACTGATGCAACTTTGTACAGATTGACCTGAACAGTAACGTCGTCATTTAGAAGTTCACTGTTTCCACCAATGTCAAATTGGATGGAACACTCTGCATCGGTATCGATCGCGTTTGCGGCTTTCGCACCCGGAAGAGTGAGCAGTGGAAATGTAAGAGCGACAGCTAAGAGAAAAGTACTTCCCTGTTTTAATCGTTTATTCATCATCGCCTCATGTCCTCCTTAAAAATCTTGGTTATTCTTTATGAGCTTTTCTCTTGGAAAGAAATCTTAAGAGAATGATCACAAGAATTGTGATTGAAAGTCCTAAAATTAAATAGAGTATATAATAATTCTGAATGGCTTTTACCATAGAATCTGTAACTGATTCAGTAGCATCCTCTTCGCCGTTATATGGAACTCTGGTTCCTCTTACGAGAAGACGATGGGAGTTGACTCCGTATGGTGTACAGGTAAATAAAGTTACCTGGTCTTTTCCTTCTTCAATCTGGAGTGCTTTCTCCAGTGTTTCATGATCGTCTTTGTCTACCATCGGAAGAATCTGGTCTACCTTGTAGGCAAGGACTTCATCTAGTACATGGATGTAAAATTTATCGCCAACTTCGAGCTGATCGATATCGGTAAAAAGCTTTGCGCTTGGAAGTCCACGGTGAGCTGCGAGAACACTGTGGGTACTCTCCCCTCCGATCGGAAGCTTTGTGCCGTTCAGATGTCCGACGCCGGTCTGCAGATCCTTGTCACCGGTGCCATGGTAAATGGCAAGCTTGATGTTGATCTTCGGAATGGAAAGGTATCCCATTACTCCGTCATCTGCAACGTTCAGGATCTTCCAGTATTCGGTGTCTTTGATGTCATTTTCATCTTCACCAAATACATCTCCGTAGAGGTTGTTCTGCTGAATGGTATCATTGAAAGCTTTTGCCTTTTCCCACTCAGAGGTGAAGTCCTCCGGTTCCATGTCCTGTATTGTATTGTCATAGCTGCTGATCAGCTGATTCTGTCTGTAGGTGTTCCACTGGTTGGATACCATCGGATAGATCAGAATCCCAAATCCTATCAAGAATAACAGACCGAAAAGGAAGGTTGAGATTTTTCTTTTCATAGGAATATTCCCTTTCTCGTTCTTATTCTCTTTTTAAGAGGTCTCATTTTTCTTCTTTTGAAGATTCTTCTCCTTTAAGTATAACACAAGGATGAAGATTGTGGTAATTACAAGACCAATAATTACCCATAAAAGATAATTTGTATGAAGACTGATTCCGCTGAGCGGTGTCTTCTCATCGGCAACTTTCTGTTCCACATAAGGTACTCTGTGACCACGGACCAGAAGCCGCTCGGTATTGACTCCGTATGGAGTACAGGTAAGAAGTGTTACAAGATCTTTTCCTTCTTCTACTGCAAGAGAGGAAGTTTCTTCCGGTTTTACTACGGAAATCTTGTCGACTTCATAACTTAATGTTTCGTTTAATACATGGATCAGAAAATGATCGCCTTCTTCCAGCTGATCCAGATCGGTAAAAAGAGACGCACTCGGAAGTCCACGGTGTGCGGAGATAACGGCGTGTGTACTTTTACCGCCGATTGGAAGAGAGCTTCCTTCCAGATGTCCGGCTGCCTGTTTGAGAACATCTTCGTCGGTAGTGTGGTAGATCGGAAGCTTGATGTCAATCTTCGGAATCTCCACGATTCCCATCATCTCGTCACCGGCAATATTCAGAGCATCCATGTAGGACTGGTCTTCTTTGTCACTGGCTGCGGCTACTGCAAATGAATCAGGAAGGATACTTGGAAGTAAGGCTTCATTGTAAGCTTCTGCTTTCTGCAGTTCTGCATCATAATCAATCTCATGTGCTGCATCTTTTTTAGATACAGTCTGTTCATAACTGCTGATCAATTGCTTCTGCCTGTAGTTATTCCACTGGTTTGCAACGAATGGATACAGCAGTAAGGACAAACCGGCTAAAAATATGATTCCAATCATTAATTTGCTTGTTTTGCTTTTCATCCGAACTCTCCTTGCTGTTGTATTATTTTTTAGGAATCCGGGGCGACCTGCCCCGGATTCAATATCTGGTTATAAATAATTATTGCAATTATTTGTTGTCTGATTTCTTGCGGCTTGCGAAGAACAGACCAGCTGCTGCGATCATGATAACGCATCCAGCGATTGTGAAGATTGTTGTACCGATGCCACCGGTTGATGGAAGAGCATTGAGCTTGGTATCTGTCATGGCAGCTGCACCAGTACGAGATTCAGCTTTTGCACCATTACCTTCTGTATCCCATTTTACAGTAGCATTTGTTTCATTAATAGAATATCCTTTTGGTGCTTTTGTCTCTTTGAATTCATAAGTCATTTCGTTTGTACTGTCATCAAGACCTTTTACAACAATATTTCCCTTAGCATCAGTTATCATGGTAGTTGCCTCTTTTTGATTCTCTACCCAAGATGTTACAGTATACTCTGCTTTGTCAACTGTTTTGCTTGCTACAGCATATTTTGGTGTAGTGTTTTCTTTTCTTACAAGTACAAATTCAGCATTTTCAAGTTTAGCATCTTTTTCTCCAGTTTTTGTTAATGTAACAGTACCTGTGTATAATGTATCTGTTGCTGTTTCAGATTTATTTGTTCCGTCGTTCCAATTAACAGTATTGTTTACTACTGTACCTGTAACTTTGGCACTATATTTAATTACAACACTCTGGTTAGCATGAGCGTTGTCTGTAAGATAGCTTGTTAAATCCAGTGTAAATGAGTTTGTGTTTACATCAACAGTTACTTCTTTTTCTTCCTCAGCTCCAACAGTTACTTTTAAGACAAGCTTACCATCTTTATTTGTTACATATTCTGCACCAGTAATTTTATCAGTTACTTCAAATTTTTTAATAGGATTAGCATCATTTACATAAGGAATTTTAGTTTTTACTGTATATTCAACAACTTTTCCTACTTCAACAACTCCATCCTCTTCATTGTTCTTTTTTGTGATGTCAATAGATGAACTCTTTGCTGTAATTGCTACATCGTCTAAAGCTGTTGGAAGACCAGTGGTTGTATCGTATTTGTTAAAAGAAACATATCCAGCCATTGTGCTATAAGTATATTTAACTTGATCTCTTTCTTTGACATTAGATGTTGCATTTACTACATAAACACCTGCTTTATCTACAGTCCAAGAGATTTTGCCAGTTTCACCAGCTTTTATTGGCTGATTATTTTTGTCGTTAACTGATGTATTAGTTGGAATCTTTGCAATAGCAGTAGCAAAATCCTGAGCTGTGTAAGGTGTAACATTAGCTGGTTCATTTTGCATTGTTGTTGAAGGATTTTTCAGTTTTAACAGTTTCCAAATAATGTTCTGCTGTTGTTCTGCTGTTACCTCATTTTCTGTACCAGTAAAAGCCTTTGCATAATTAGCATCAGTGAATTTCCAACCTGTTGCAGTTGTGGTATCTGGTTCGATAATCTGTGTATAGGTTACCGTTGCATCTTCATCTAATCCAGTTACTTCAATTTTTGCAGAGTTATAAGCTGCAAACGATGTCATACTCATTCCGAGTACCATTGCCAGTGTTAATAACACTGCAAAGATTTTTCTCATCTTCTTCATATTTTTGTCTCCTTTTCTTTTAAGGGCTTTGCCCATTTTTTATTGTCCCCTCATATGGGATAATAACGTTTTTGTGTGGCAAGAAGCCACTGAAAAATTAATTCTTACAATTATTTTCCCAGCACCTCCTTGCATTTGTTTTTATATAAGATCCATACGGCTGCAAACATAAGTAACATGCCGCCAATCATATACAAGTAAATTCCAGTGCCTCCAGAATGTGGAAGGGCGTAAGCTGTTTCATTTTTAAAGTACAGATGAAGCGTTGAATCAGATTCTGTAATTGTACTTGTATCAATTGTACTGTCTGTTTTTTCTGAAGTATAGGATACGAGACTTCCACCCTTTGTTATACTGAGTGACCAAGTTTCTTCGCTTCGTACATAACCGACAGGTGCTTTTGTTTCTCTTAGTACATACTCGCCAGGTTCAAGGTTTGTTACAGTGTTTTCACCTTTTTTCCAGATGATTTTTCCATTGTCATTTGATGTACCAATATATACTGGTGTAGGTGTATTATTTTTTAGTAATTCAAATTCTGCACCTTGAAGTTTGACCTGATTTCCGCTAGTACTAACTTTTACGATATCCCAATCCTTTGTTGCCTTTACATTTGTAAAGGTAACACTTCCAACGGTTCCACCACTTTTTTGATCATAAGTGTAGTTTTTGATAACATCAACATCTTTACCATTACTATCAGCGTTTGTCTCATATCCGAGTTTGAATGTGACACTCTCTTGTTCCTCATTACGAGTGTTTCTACAGTTTGTAGTTTCATCAACCTGATAATTGGTTAATACATATCCATTCGAATTTACTTCGCTTATGGTATATGTTCCACGAGGTAAATTCTTCAGGTCTTTACCAGCAAGTTTTACTTCAGTGGAACCTGCTGGAATAGTAATAGCAACGTTTTTGATTTCTTTTCCAGACTCGTCTTTAATACTGAAGTTGAATGTACAATCAGTGTCCAGTTTACTTTTCAGTTTTTTCGTAATCTGGATTTCACCTGATATAACCTCGATTGTATAAATGCCATACGGTTTTGTAGAATCATTTTCATTTACAGCTTCTACAATATGATTTGCACCACCTGCTATATTGTTGGCTGTATTTGCTGTACTTTCGGCTGTGGATTCTCCTGCATTATATCTTACTTTTAGATAATATGTAATATCTGTATCTGCAGTTAAATCTGTAACCCTAGTTGTACATCCTGGATCACTGTACCATTCAGTTGTAAAACTACTCTTCGGAACACTATACTTACTAGTGTTTTCTGTAAGGTCAAACATTTCATTCAACACAGTGCTGGTATCCGGAAGGTTGTCACATTTATAGATCGTGACTGCTTTATCTTTGACCGTCAGCTTGGCTTTTACGTTTACCTTAGGTTGTGGAAGAATGGCTTCTCCATATCCGGTAGAAATTTTAGAATCAGGTTTTATGTTAGTGGCTACATTATTGCCTCCGATGTAATCATCTTTTGCTTTTACAGTAATTGTTCTAGACCAGCCTGGAGTTACCACTCCGTCAGTTCCTGTTGCTGAATGGGATATTGTTTGATTAGTCCATTTTATAAAAAATCTATCATTTGTTTCATCATAATATACTTTTCCATCACCAACAGAGATTCCATCCTTAATTCCAGCAGTGTCCTTTGTAATTGGTTGATTTGAATTATCCAAAATTACAAACTTATTATTAATCACATCTGTAATTTCGGCATTTTTTATTTCTACCGGGTGATTAATATTTTGCTGGATTGTTTGGAAAATGGTTTTTAATTCATTTACATTTGTAGCTGTCAAGGCATACTCTGCATTAGAAGCTAATCCTTTTAACCATTCTTTTGTTGAATCTGTTACACCCAATCCTACTGTATAAATATAGTATCCTTCTGTTTTTAACTGTCCAATTGATGTTTCTGCAGGTTTCTTTGCTCCGGAAGAAGGAGCTCCATCTGAGAATAAAATCACATATTTAGAGTTTGTACCGCCAGAATTTTTCAACTGTTCTTTCGCAATGTCTAGCCCCTTTGCAGGATAAGTATCCGCAGCAGCCGTCATTTTTGCAATATTTTTTATCATTTCAGTAGGATTAGAACCTACTTTCTCTAATTTATTGACTAATTCTCCATTCTTAGCTCTAAAAATACTTATACCAATTTTACTGTCAGGAGAAGAACCTGCTGTTGATACAACAAATCCAATTGCAGCTTCTTTCAAGGCATTAATTCTTGACTCCCAAGTATAAATTGTTTGCGTATTATCATTAGAAATTGCAATCCATTTACTATCATTCCAATATTGCCAAGAATTTTCCACATATATCATTGGATTCTTGTAGTATTTTTTGTAAGCATCATCCGTTCCAGAAGCATAGTTTTTGGCATTACCATAATAATATACTTTAGTAGTGTCCAACTCGTTTTTCTTATCTTTATAGCTTCCTAGTTTTTGAGCATTTGGAGTACCACCACCACTCATATCACCATTCATGCTTCCTGACAAGTCAAACACAAGCATTGCATCACCAGTCTTTTTTTCTTGGACTGTTGTGCTATTTTGTACTTTCGATGAAGCAGTAATATTAATCTGATATGTACGGTCATCCCAATTAAGCACTTTTGCTGTTTTATTATAGTCGAGTGAACTGTTTATAAGTTCTTCTTTTGTCATATTCAGGATCTGATAATAAGATCCTTTCTTGCCTGTATATGGTGTAGTTCCATCAGATAGATATAAGGTTGCTATAGCTGTATTGTTGTTGTCTAATTCAACTTTTACGATCCAGGTATCCAACGATGGGATGTAGCCGCTAGGTGCAACATCTTCACATAACGTATAAGTTCCCACGCGAAGTTTGGTAAAATTCACATTACCATTTTCTCCTACGGAATATGCAGTCTGTGTTTCGCGTGTTGCATTATTTACTAAGGTAAATCTAGCGCCCTGTAATCCTTTGTTGTTCTTGTTTACTTTTTGAAGATTCAATTCAGCCATCGGAACCTGGCTAACTTCTGCTATACTTGCTGATGGAAGTGTGAATTTCATCTTACAGTTTGAATTTCCGGCACCACGTTCCATGTACAGAACAGTTAATGTACGTTCTTTCTCTTTTTCTTCTGGTGTAAGCTGATCAGCTGGTTTTCCTAATTCTTTTTCTAATTCTTTCCAAATATCAACATTTCCATCAGCTGCCTCATGAATTCCTCCAAGATCCAGAACCAATTTACCATCGAGCAGCACCCATAAATCATCATCTCCGGTAAATACATAATTCATCGGTCCTACATAATCGCCGATCTTAAACGAAACATCATACCGCATTCCAAAGAAATAATTTCGTGCTGTTTCGGAGTTTTCATAGCTGAGCTTCCGTTCACCTTCCAACGGATAAAAATCAGCTCCTGCGGTATCAAGTATGTTACCTTCTTGGTCTTTCACATTTTCTAACGTGTAGGTATCTCCCTTTTGTTCAAAACCCAGCTTTAAATCTTTGTAAACTTTTCGAAGATATCTGGTTTCATTTTCATGTACGGTATAAGTAGCATCCGAGTCCTTGAAGAAACCTGGTTCCGGATAATTAAATTCAACCTCACCTTTCTCATTCAACCCTTTGACAATGCCTTCTACAACGTCCGTACCACCCGTATATTGATTGGCATCATGGGAACCAATTGGAATCTTATATTGGTACTGCGAATAGTTTTGTGAGAAAGTTCCTGCTGTTAATTTTTTTCCATCTTTTGGTTCCTCACCAAGCATATTAAACGAATAATATGTATTTTCTTTGTCTGTTGCAGCTTTTACAGTATAATCATAAAATGTTGTAGCGCCATCGAATTTCTTAAATTTAGGAGTGTAATATACTTTAATCGTACAATCTTTAGTAACTGAAAGTTCGTTCTCAGTATCTACCGGCGTTGTTGTTTCAGTTCCGTCTGTGCCCTTTTCTACTTTCGTAACGTTTGCAACGTCCCAGTTTGTTGCTTTTGTATAATCGTTGATTTTACCTCCGACTGGAAGTTTCAATACATCATCTGCATATATCTTTTCTTGGGAATTGCCAGTATTATCATAGTGTTCTATGGTAACAGTAACTTCTGAACCGCCTTTCTGAACAATGACATACTTAGAAAAATGCGGAGCATCGAATACGACTTTTCCTTCTCCGTCAACAGCACCCTTCATGTCTTCCGCTACGTTGTTATCATCCACATGCAGTACTGCTGCATTCTCGCTGGATGTGATCTCCGGGGTGTCTACGCTGACCTGAACCGGAGTGGTTGGCTGTACTTCTGTACCGTCTACCAGGAATTTAATATCATAGGAAAAAATATTTTTAACAGTAAACTGTTCTTCTACTGCCTTTTCTTCTACTGCTTTTTCGATTTCTTTTACTTCATCTTCTGAAGTAATCTCTGATACAGAAAGCTGTGCATTTTCAGGAAGAGCATCTGCTGATCCTTTTACTTTAACAGTAGCATTTCCAACTTGTACTGACCATTCTTTTTCCGAAGATATTTCGATGTCAGTTGTATCTGCCTCATCTCCTGTAGCCTCATCTGCCACCGGTTCTGTTACGACTTCGGCCTGGCTCTGGCTGTCTGTGTTCTGTGGCTCATCAGCGAATGCTGATATCGTACTGCTAAGCACTAATACCATGCAAAGCATGAATGCTATTAAACGTTTCTTTGTATTACTTTTCATGGCGTCCTCCTTCTATTCCTCAATTCTGACTTCATAATTGTTATCAAGTGCTCCGTCTATCAGCTTCAATAATTCAAGGGCACTGCGGAAATGCTGCTCTCGCTGCTCTTCCACCCAAGTAACGCTGCCCTGCCAGGTACCGTTCTGCTGATCCATGATTTTTATTAAAAAAGTTCTTGTATTTTTTTGCTTTTTATTCATGTCAGTTTTCATCTGCCCTTCCTAATTATTTAGACTTTTTTATCTTATATAGGTATTGTATCTGACAAAGCATTACGTGAATCATTACCAATAACGAAAAATATTAACTTTTTTAAGCTATAACAAGAAATAGTAATGTTTTTGTAATAATATAATGATTTGATACCAGGGTCAAAAGGTCAGAAAGCCGATGCAAGATTGCTTGCAAGAGGATTTTTGACCTCTTGATCCGCTAAAAACATGAGTAAGTAGCCATTTTTCAAAGAAAAATGAGCGGATTACGAATGCTTTTGAGGATTGCGAGAGTGCAAAGCACGTAGCAATCTGGTATCAAAGGGGGCAAAATACCTTTGAACTCCAACATCATGATTTGTAGGAGTGCGTAATATTTGTGTCTGACTCTACTATATGTATTGGGATATTAGAATAGAAGTAAAAGTGGGGAATAATGTGATGGAAGTGCAAAAAGTATAGCTTGCGGGGAGCGCATAGAAAAGGAGTGATCTGGTTATAGCGGTGAGGGAGAGGGATTTTCCGGACAAAAAGATCCCGTGACTGATATTGGGGAGATGCACTGCATCTTAGACGGTGATCAGTCACGGGATGGGGGTAAGGGTTATTTAGTTTTTATTCAATGCCGAATTCTTTTAATAGTTTCTTTTGGTATTCGATGTCTTCTGCAGCGCGTTCGAGGTCGCTGTAGCGTTTGGTATTTAGAAGACATATGGTTAATTGGTTTAATTCTGCTCTGATTTCTTCTCTACCTTCTTCTCTGGCATCTTCCTTCAAGGTTTTCTCATATAAGTCTTTGTCATATGTCGTCAGGATCATATTCGTCACCTCCGCTCGATGTTTCTTGAGAAAATCTGCCAACACATCCTGGTGAATACAGGTATCAATTGCTTTTTCTAATGCATCTTCCACAGAAGGTTCCGACTGTATATATTCTCTGACACATTGGACAAATATGGAATATTCTTCAAGCCTTCTGCAGTGCTTCATCAGCTCCTGATTGTGACCATAGTTGATGTTCAACATGGTTGCGGTGCATTCCAGGCAAGGTGCGTCGTTATCTGTATTTTCAAAGCAGTCTGAAAGCCTTAACTCCAGGGAATCTGGCTGGTTTTTTGTACCATTGTAAAAGACAATATATTTCGGCTTTGGAAGCCGGACTCTTTTTCATGGTAGATCATCAGATTATTATCTGCAACATACCCTTCATATAACCGGGAGAAATAGATATATAATTTTTTCTACAATCAAAGAATTCATATATCACATATGATTCGATTTTCTACATACGCCTATTCAGATGGTACTGGAGTTTTTTGTGAAAAGCAATTAAGAAAGAATAAAATTTTAAGATAATTAAAAGGCACCCTCCGATCATATTCCGTGATCAGACAATGCCTGTATAATTCTTATTCATTCATGTAATGATATCTCTCACAATGCCATTCCTTTAAACTAATGCATTGCTGAGAATTTTAAGCAGTTCAAGTACGCTTACAAACTGTTGTGTAGAGTTACCTTCGACCCAGCGGACGATGCCCTGCCAGGATGAATTCTGGCGGTATCTGACATTGAGAAAGAAAGTCCCTTTTTGTCCACGATTCTCGATGAAATCTTCCGGTGACCGTACTTTATCAAGCCGGTCAACACCTGAAAACTGGGTTGAAGTGAAAGAACGTGCGCTGGTGGATGCCTGTGGAAATTCGAGTCTGTCGAAGAAATCATCAGCTAATTCGATCAGCTGAAGGATATTGGTGAATTTCCAGGGTTCTTTGCTGTAGCAGTGATAAATCCGACCGGACAGCTCTCCATCATTAATATTATCAATACACATGTTAATAAAGTTTGGTGCATACCAACTGATTTGATAGCTCTGTTCCATAAATTATCTCCATTTCTGCCCTGCTGCGAAGATAACATGATTGCAGCTTACCAGGTTTTATTCTCAGTATTGAACTGAATCGGTGAATCTTGCCGGTCTACTTCGGCTACAGAGGACACGAAGTAGTCCAGGTACTGCTTCCAGCTTTTATGCTCTCTGGAGAAGTATCTCTGGATTCTGTCGAAAATCATGCTGCAGTTCTCTTTATTCGTACCAACGAGAAGTATCAGAAACTGTGATGGACTGTATTTGGTAAAGGAGTCTCCTTTACGCAGACACTGCTGGATCGTATTCTGAAGCTCACCTGAAAGAACTTCAAGTTTGTCCGGCTTGTCCATCGGCATTCCTTTTCCGTTAGTGATGCTACATAACATTAAGTATACGGACTGTCCGTTCCTCTCAATGATTCGGGAAACGAGACGGTAAGTGTCACGGAAACTTGGCAGACTGCAGTAAAAAGCACCGCCGCGTACATAGTCCTCTTTCAGACGTTCCTTGATGTCGCCGAGTTCCTGTGGTTTGTAGTTAAGGCGGCTGCTCATCTGCTCGAACTGCTGCATCATATGTTCAGAAGGGTGGATTCCAAGCTCTTCGAAAAATAATTTGGCAGTGTTCTCATATTCCTGCACAGCATCCTTATAGCGGTTCAATGCCATATAGCAGTCGATGCGGACGGATTGCCATTCATCGAACGGATATAACTGGCATGCCGGCTCACAGAAACGAAGCGCCTCTTCATAATCTCCGCGTTCGATCAGAAGCTTACAGAGCTCCTGAAGGGATTCGGAATAAATATTCTTATATTGGACGCTTTCAACAAGGACCCATTCATCTCCCGAGAGTTCCGGAAGAAATTCTCCACGGTACATCAGACAGATCTTCTTAAGAAGTGCCAGCTTTTTTACCTTATCGGTACACGCTTGCACGTCTTTTGACAGAATCACAAACTGATGTGCATCAACTTCGGTCGGCATCGGAGCATCCCATCGGTAAATACCTTTTTTGATGTTGATATAATCATGACTCGGAAGTCCGGCATCTACGATGATCTTTTTAAGACGGTGTGCGGTTACCCGAAGGTTGTTGGCAGCATCGGCAAGTTCTTCTCTTCCGTATAATTCATCAAGAAGCTTATCTCTGGAGATACCGGTATCGCCATGGTAGAGTAATATCTGCAACAATTTCATTGCTTTTGTCGTTGTGTTGCGTCCGAATGATACGGGAATCTCTCCGTAGCTTGCTGAGAATCCTCCGAATAAACGAACCTTTAAGACAGGTAAATGATCACTCATAAATTAACCCCCCAATTTTACTATTGTGATGGTTTATAACTGATTTCTATTGTAATGGTCTTTGATTTCTTTGTCAAATAAATTAAAGCATATTAGACCAAATAACTTCTTTTAATGTTTTGATTATGCTATAATTTTTCTAGTTGAGTTTTTGGGCCTGTTTCACTGTGGAAAAGAAAGGAGGAATTCTGTGCGGCAGAACGGTTTATATGAACAAAAAAGACGCAGGCAGAGGATTTTTCTTTTCTTTTTTCTGCTATTTCTGACAGGTGTACTGATACCTGGCGGATGTGCATCGGGGGGAAAAAAAAGCCAGTCCGGGAAAAAGGGGGATCCGAGAGATCCGTCGGCGCAGGTGCTTCAGACGGAGGCTTCCGGTGAAGTGACATATGGAAATGACCTGGTTGTACTGGATGCATCCCATACGGCAGATGGATATGTGATGATCTGTTATAATGGAAGTAATGAAAAAGTCAAGCTCCAGGTGACATCCCCGGATGGCACAGAGTATACCTATCCGGTTACGGTTGTTGGTGATTATGCGGTTTATCCGCTTCCGGGCGGGAATGGTTCTTATAAGGTAACACTTCTGGAGAGTGTGTCTGTAGAGGACAATCTGTATGCGGTAAGCTTTACCCAAGATCTGGACGTACAGATCGCAGATGAATTTGCCCCGTTTCTGCATCCGAATTATTATGTGAATTTCACGGCAGATTCCAAGTGTGTAAAAAAGGGTGAGAGTCTTGCAGGAAAGGACTGCTATTCTGATCTGGATGTGGTAACGCAGATTTATAATTTTGTGATTAAAAATATTTCCTATGATAAAAAGAAAGCGGAGAATGTTCCGTATGGGTACACACCGGATCCGGATGAGACACTGGATACCGGGAAAGGAATCTGTTTTGATTATGCGGCGTTGATGTCGGCAATGCTCCGGTCGCAGCGGATTCCGACGAAGCTGGAGGTTGGCTATTCCGGTGATGTGTATCATGCATGGATCAGCTGTTATGTTGATGAGATCGGCTGGGTGGATAACATCATTGAATTTGACGGAAAGAACTGGTCGATCATGGATCCGACACTTGCTGCAAACAACAGTGCTTCGGATGTGAAGAAGTATGTGGGAAATGGAAAGAATTATGTCACAAAGTATACCTATTAGATAAAAGGAAGCCGGATAAGAAGAATGTGGCAGGAATGTGAAAAGGAGGATGGCATATATGGAAAAGCGGACACAGCAGGGGAAGCTTACAAATCTGGAAATTGTTTCGTTCTGCAGTGAAATGGCAATGATCCTGAAGTCTGGGATTTCTTCCCTGGAGGGAGTTGATCTTCTCCGGGAGGATGCGCAGACGAAGGCAGAAAAAGAGCTGCTGGATGAGATTTATCAGTCAGTGATGGATACGGGCAGGCTGGATCAGGCGCTGGAAGAGACGAAAGTATTTCCGGAGTATCTGATCCGTATGACGCAGATCGGAGAAGAGACAGGAACTTTAGATGAAGTAATGGAATCTCTGGCGGAGCATTATGACCGAGAGGAAGCGATCAGGAGAAGTGTCCGGAGTGCCATCTCCTACCCTCTTCTGATGATCGGGATGATGCTGGTGATCATTATCATTTTGATGACAAAGGTTATGCCGGTATTTGATCAGGTGTTCCGCCAGTTTGGTCAGGAAATGACCGGATTTTCAAGAGGGATCCTGCTTGCAGGCAATGCTCTTTCCAGATATTCGGCGGTGTTTGCGGTACTTTTGGCGGTGATCGTCTGTGCGGGTATTTATTTTACAAAGACAGAGAGCGGCAGAAAGAAAATGTATCACATCGGATCCGGGTTTGCATTTTCGAGGGAGCTGAAGGATAAGCTGTCGGCATGCCGGTTTGCCGGAGGAATGTCACTGGCACTGAAAAGCGGACTGACGCCGGAACAGGGAATGGAATTTTCAGAGAACCTGATCGAGGATGATGATTTCCGGAAGAAAGTAGCAGAATGCAAAGCGGATATGGAAAATGGAACGGATATCGCAGAGGCACTGGTGAAAGCCGGAATCTTCACAGGTGTTTATGCGCGGATGACATCCATTGCCGGGAAAGCCGGAATGATGGATGAGATGATGGGAAGGATTGCCGATGAGTGTGAGGAGGAAGTGGATGAAAAGCTTTCTTCTATGATCGCAGTTCTGGAACCGACACTGGTGATCATCCTGTCGGTGATCGTCGGAACGATCCTTCTGTCGGTTATGCTTCCGCTTCTTGGAATTATGTCAGGACTTTAGGAGGCGTATGCTATGTGGAGAAAAGAACGGGAACGGTTTTATCACGGAAAACGGCAGCGCCCACTTCGGAATTTCTGTCTGTCCCTTCTGCTGTTTGTATGTATCTGCAGTGCTTTTTTCAGTGGATTTGAAAGGCTTTCGGACACGACAAGACGCAGGCAGAAGGAAAGTCTGGAAAATGCACTCTGGCGTGGTGTGACGCAGTATTATGCGCTGGAAGGACATTATCCGGAGACGCTTGATGATTTGACGGAAAACTGTGGGATCCAGTATGACAAGAAGCAGTTTTTTATTGATTATCAGATTGCCGGTGCCAATATTCTTCCGGACATTACGGTGATCGAACGATAGGAGGAAATGGACATGAAGCGTAGAAATGAAAAAAAGCATGTGATTGATTTTCTTTTTCCTCTTGCAGTCTTTTTCGTGCTGGCGGCATCATCGGTCGCCATTGTGGTTCTTGCATCGGGATTTTACAGCCGGCAGGTGAAGGCCTCGTCGGATTCCTATTCGGGACGGACGGCACTTGCCTATGTGACGGAGAAAATGCACCAGAATGATGAAAATGGTGCGATAGCAGACGGAACTTTCGATGGGAAAAATGCTCTCGTGATCCGGCAGCGTTATGATGAGAAGGATTATGTGACATATCTGTATGCGTATGATGGATATTTAAGAGAGCTTTTTATCCGGGATGGAACGGAAGCAAAAGCATCCGATGGACGGAAGATCCTGGCAACAAAGGACTTCGAGACTAAGGAAACTGCAGATGGGATTTTTCATCTGTATTGTGAAAATGAAGACGGGAAAAAGACAGATACATTTGTCAGTGTGAAGAGCACTGCAAGATAGATGGGAGAGGATTTATGGAACGGACACCGGCAAAGCGTTCCAGCCTGTTTTTGCTGGAACTGATGATTGCAATTTTATTTTTCTGCCTTGCTTCTGCGGTGTGTGTGCAGATTTTTGTGAAGGCGCACACGACCAGCCGCGAGACACAGGAACTGAATACGGCGCTTGAGAAGGTTTCCGGGTATACAGAGCTTTTTCTTGCGGATGCGCTGACGGAGGACACGGAGGTCTTCTATGACGCAGACTGGCAGGAATGCAGTAAGGAGGAGGCTTTGTATGAGATCGTGATCCGGGTGGAGCCGGATGGAAAGCTTTTGCATGGAACATTTACGGTGCAGCGCCTGTCCGGAGAACAGCCGGAAGAAATCTATTCGGTGGAAACAGACCGGATGACAGGCACGGAAAGGGAGTGACAGGATGAAGAGAAAGAAAAGGGGATCATACCCGGGGATTCAGATCGGAACGTCGTACCTGCTTGTGATCTTTGTAATCCTGTGTCTGGTGACATTTGCCACACTCTCACTGTCAAGTGCAAAAAGGGATCAGAGTTATAGTCAGCAGCTTGCCGGCCGGGAAACGGCGTATTGTGAGGCAAATGCAAAAGCGGCGCAGATCATGGCGCAGATCGATGATGCATTTGCAAAAGAGGATCCTGTATTTGCGATTCGGCAGATTGAGGGCGTGACAGCTGAGGAAGACGGAGCGAATCTGGATATTTCCTATGTGGTTCCGGTCACGGACAGTCAGAATCTGGAAGTCGAGATCCTGGCAGATCCGGTAAAGGGAACGCAGAAGGTTGTAAAATGGAAAGAGTCAGCATCTGAGAAATGGGAAGAAAAGTCAACACTTCCGGTCCTTGGAAGTGACTGATGCGAAAGGAGTTTGAGCTATGGATATCATTGTACTGCTTCAGCAGGCAGTTTTAAATCATGCATCGGATATATTTGTTGTAGCAGGTCTTCCGGTTTCTTATCGGGCAAATGGAAGAATCTGCAGGGAGAAGGAAGAAAAGCTGATGCCGCCGCAGACGAAAGAATGCGTTGAGGAATTATATAAGCTGGCAGGAGGACGGGACATCCGGGTTCTTGAAGAAAAAGGAGATGATGATTTTTCTTTTGCTGTTCCGGGACTTTCGAGATTCCGTGTCAGTGCGTACAAACAGAGGGGGGCGCTCTCAGCCGTTATCCGTGTGATCACATTTGAACTGCCGGAGGCGAATGAGATCGGGATTCCGGACCCTGTGATGAGCTTTTATAACCTGTCAAAAGGACTGGTGCTTGTGACGGGCTCGGCGGGAAGTGGAAAATCTACTACGCTTGCCTGTCTGGTGGATAAGATCAATCATTCAATGGAAAAGCATATCATTACGCTGGAAGATCCGATCGAGTATCTACACCGGCATGATAAAAGTATTGTAAGCCAGAGGGAGATCAACGTGGATACGGAAAGCTATGTCAATGCGCTACGTGCTTCGCTCCGGCAGAGTCCGGATGTGATCCTGCTTGGTGAAATGCGTGATTATGAGACGATCGATGTGGCAATGACAGCAGCGGAAACCGGGCATCTGGTATTTTCTACCCTGCATACGATTGGAGCAGCAAATACGGTTGACCGTATCATTGATGTATTTCCGGCAAACCAGCAGAGGCAGATTGCAGTTCAGCTGTCCATGGTATTGCAGGCTGTAATTTCACAGCAGCTTGTGCCGACAGTGGATGGAAAACAGGTCCCGGTATTTGAGATCATGACGATCACTCCGGCGATCCGCAATATGATCCGCGACAATAAGGTTCCGCAGATTGATGGAATCGTGTATTCGTCTAATAAAGAAGAAATGCATTCGATGGATTTTGACCTTCTGAATCTGTATAAAGATGGGAGAATCACGGCGGAGACAGCTCTCTCCTATGCATCAAATCCGGAAATGCTGAAGAAAAAGCTATAGAAAAACATAACAGGAAGGGGCTGCGGTGAAGCAGTCTCTTCCTGTTTATCGTTAGTGTTTTAAGATTTAGCCAAGGGCTGCAATTGCTTCGATCACGATATCATACTGTTTTTTGACATCGGCGATCAAACCGTCAAGGTTGTCGTATTCCTGGCTGCGGAGCTTTTCGGTCAGAGCACTGCTGACATTGTAAAGTGCAGTAAATCCAAGGTTTACGGCAACACCTTTTAAGGTATGCATTGCACGAAATGCGGTTTCGTAGTCCTTTTTAACCCAGGATTCTTCAAATAAAGCCATATTGTTGTCTTGCGGAAATTTGAGGACAAATTTGCGTACCATATTTTCATTCATAAACCGGTGAAGAATATCATTATAATCGCCACCAATTTTTACATAACATTCTTGAAGTGTCATTGTCTACAGTCCTTTCTGAACTTTTTTATCTTTGTGAAATTCGTATATTTTTGCCCCCCAACATTTTAACAAGATTGTAGCATGACGCGTTACACTTTACAAGATATTTCGTATTATGCATTGTCATGGTAATGAAAAAGGCTTATTTATTCGAAGAAATTGCATCATTTAACTGATCGTACCATTCTTTAGTCTGTGCTTCGTTGCTGCTGTTCAGAAAAATGGTGGTATCTGTTGTCTTTATCTGAAGAACCGGAGGATGTTCAATCCAGATATACATCTGGCAATGTCCGGTTTTGCTGCCACGGAAATTACCGAGAAGTTTGCTGTTATCTTCGGAGCCATCAGACCGGTAGAATTTTTCATCCGGCAGATTATCCAGAAGAGTTACTGATTCAACATCGGCAAGAGCAAAGGTTGCTGTTTTATAGCCGGATGTAATAGAATACTGGGCAGCATTTTCCGTCAGGCGGATCGGTGTAAAATCGATCCGGATACAGAGGATACACATCCAGAGGAGAAGAAGCCCGGTGCCGACGAGCATTCCTCCGGTGACATATTTTGCAGAAGGGTGTCCGTAGTTTAGAGAATAATTCATGCTGTTCACACGGTCCTGTACAAAATACCGTTTGTCATTTGGATTGTTGTACCAGCCTTTCCGCCAGTAATAGTCATCATCAATATAAAATGGTGTGCTGTCCTGGGAGAGGATCCGCTCTTTTTCCTTACGCAGCCAGAAAAACATGATCAATATGATGGCAGCCGGTATCAGTTCGAGGAAAATGTAGATGCCCATTCCAACTCCGCCAATCCAGTTGCTGGATGCAATATCCCGGATGATCCCGAGATAGGCGCCGGTATTGCAAATGTTGGAGACAAAAAGGAATATGGTGTATAAACGCTTTTCCAGTGCATTGATCTGCAGGTTGATCTGTGAATTTTCACTGTAAATTTTGTTTGGCATATGGGCGAATAAATAGCCGGTACCCATGTAAGCTGCCGCGACAAGAATTGTGCAGAGAAGCATGACTCTTCCATCACTTTCGGTCAGTAGATAAGTACGGACCTGCGGGAAAAACAGAGGGATCAGAATCACTGCAGCCGGGATCAGATGAAGCTTTGCCGGCAGTATCTTTTTCGCAATTTGTGAGGAAGTGCGGGTATCCACTGCAGCGGACACATCTGCATTTACTGAGCTGATCCATCCATTTTTCTGCTTAATGTCGTATACTTTCTGGTGATAATGATAGACACGGAGGATGGTAAGAAGGCAGAATTCTACGAACCACAGTGTCCATACGGTAATAAAAATAGAAAAGTAAGTAAAGCAAAGCAGGCATACCGCAATTCCTGCCAGCATGTTCCACAAATAAAACTGGCGGTTGCGCTTTTTATAAAGCTGGAGAAGCTCTTTTACATCGGGATGTTCAAGCTCAGATTTAGGAATATGGACTCCCATCAGCATTCCTTCCCGGTATTTTGCAATATTTCCATAGACTCCGGCAAAGATGCCAACCATGGAAATGTCTGTAATTAAAAATATAATCAGCATCATCATTTCGCTGTTACCTCCATTTCGTTAAATGCTCTCTGGCAGAGTTCCAGGAAGTCGGTCAAAGTCATGCCGTGGAACTTTGCTTCTGCGCTTAAAAGTTCCAGTTCATCTGCCAGCTTTTCGTCAAAGCGGTTATCTTGTGGAGCAGAGGAAGTGGGATAACAGATGGTTGTTCCCTTACGGCGGTCTGTCTCGAGGAAGCCTTCTGTTTTCAAAAGCTGGTAAGCTTTGCTGACGGTCATGGTGTTGATACCGAGATCGGTTGCCATCTGGCGGACGGTCGGAAGCGATTCCCCCGGCTCAAATTCCCCTCGCCCGATTCCTTTGACAATCTCGTTGCGCAGCTGAAGGTAGATCGGGACTTCGGACTGCATGTTGATCTTGATGATCATATATCGGCATCTCCTTTCTGTGAGATTTGGTTGTATTATATCACATAATACAAATAATACAATAGGAGGATAAAAAAACAGGAAAATGATGTACACGCTTTCAAGGTGCAAATAAATCTTAGAATTTGCTCCTATGAAAGCGCGTATGTCAGTTCCTTGATTTCGTGAACTAAGAAGGTTAAGATAACCGACTGCCTGTATGTGAGTTGATAAACTTCTGCATATAAGTCCGAATTTTTTTCATTTGCTTTTTTGTAGAAGGATTGCTATATGGAATCCTGTCGATAATGCGGTTTAAGTAGTCATTTTCCGCTATGATATCAAAGCTTTCTTTGAAGTTAATATCGAAGAAATAGACGATATAAGATACCCAGTAATCCATCTGTGTGACGCGGTCTGCGGAAAGGATACATTTGTTTTTAAAAACTGTTTCGTATATCTTTTGGGTTATGTTCTGTGTACCAAGTTCTTCTTCAGAAACGTTAATAAAGGTGCTTGTGGAGTCTACGAGCTTTACCCGGCAGTTGTCCAGCTTGTCCTCATCACGGATCAGCTTTGCGTGTAAAAGAGTCTGCGGATCTGAGATCTCAGGGAGTTCATAATCGCTGTGGTGGGCGATTGCAGTGTAAATGATGGAGTCCCATTTGTCATCCGGAAGAAAGCGGCGGATCATGCCTTCATCAAAAAGCACCTTTACACCGTAAGCAGCGTGATCCATTGTGCCAGGCTCAAAGCTGTCGTAGCGCTTTAACTGCTCAAAACGCCCGATGTCGTGAAGGAGTGCAATCAACCTTGCAAGGTCGGTGTCTTCGGGGGAAAGATGCATCCTTCTGGCAAGCTCTTCTGCCTGTTTTACAACGCCGTAGGTGTGGATGATTTTTAATTTTATGCGGTCATTTTCGCGGTCGTATCCGTTAAGGTAAGATTCAAATTCTTGTTGTGCGAGTGGATAGTACATGAAATTAAGCCTCCTGGAAATATATGGTTAGTAATTAAAAGCTTTATGAATATGATAACACAAATTTTATTCTTTTTTAAATTGTTTCTACCAGAAGAAAACGGTATTATTTGAAATAGGCGTATGTAGAAAATCGAATCATATATAGATATGAGTGTATTTATTGTAGATAAAATTTTATATCTACACGAAACATGAGTTATGACGAATTTACTTATTAACCTTTTTCGATTATAATGGAGGCAGAAATGAGAAAACAAAAGAAAAAGATTCGTCATAACAAACAAACTCATAACCGGCAATATAAAGACCGATTATGGAGAATGATCTTTAATAACAAAGAAGATCTGTTGCAGCTTTACAATGCAATCAATCACACAGACTATCAGAATCCTGATGATCTGGAAGTAAACACATTAGAAGATGTCCTTTATCTATCTATGAAAAATGATGTATCCTTTCTGGTGGGTGGTACAATGAATCTGTATGAACATCAAAGTACCTTTAATCCCAATATGCCACTACGTGGCGTGTTCTATTTTGGAAGGCTATATCAGGGATATGTAGCAAAGAATGATCTGGATATATACGGAGAAAAAAGACTACGGCTCCCGATACCGAAGTACATTGTTTTTTATAATGGAACAAAGGATGAACCAGATTCAATGGAATTAAAGCTGTCTGATTGTTTTGAAGCGACAGATGATGAAAAATCGTGTCTGGAATGTACAGCGATTATGCTGAATATCAATTATGGTCATAATCAGGAGCTGATGCATCAGTGCAGACGGCTGGAGGAGTATGCAATATTTGTGCGATGTGTCAGGGAATATATGCAGTTGGAAGATACAATGGAAGATGCGGTTTCTAAAGCAATGGATGCCTGTATCAGGCAGAATGTGTTGACGGATTTTTTGAAGAAACATCGAGCGGAGGTGTTGGAAATGATTTTGACAACATATAATAAAAAATTGCATGAGAAGACGTTGAGAAGAGAAGGGCGTGATGCGATTAATCAATTGAATGCTTTGTTGTTGAAAGAGCAACGTTATGAGGAGTTGGAGCGCTCAACGAAAGATCCCGAATATCAAGAAAAGCTTCTGAAAGAATATGGAATAGAGTAAGATAAGAATCCCGTGTCTGATCGCAGGATAAAGTGCAAGTTACTTTCTCCTGCGCCGGACACCTGCTTATATTCTGGCAGATGATATTTTTGTTGGATTGAATACAATTCTGGTCGCCAGAGGATTCGGATTTTTCTGGTGAGGTCAACGTGAGGATTCGCCTGCATTTCCCGGACAACATTTTTCAATTATGTTGATATCATTTGAAGTTGCTTTGCGTATCATTTGTGTGTCATCCTTTTTTATTTATGAATGAAAAATAGATTCTACTTTTTTCTGGTAGTCGTATAATTTGTCAATGTAGACATGAATGATTGTCTGACAGCAATTTGTAACGATCGTACCATCGTAATCATGTGCCAGTGAATTTTTAAAGGATTCAAATTTTTTTGTAAATTTCTCGTCCATATTTTCTTATATCCTCCAATAATAACTGATTTCCACATTCATCAAGATTGACAAGGTCTATTGTGTATAAAGTGGGTAAATTATCAAGCTCTTCCCGTAGATTTTCTGTATCTGGAATACCGGATACGGCGATGTCAATATCACTTCGTTCTGTCGCAGTTCCTTTGGCACGGGAACCAAAAAGAATAACGGTAGAAGCAAAATATTTTTTTGCCAGATTTATAATTTCTTCTAAAATACTATTGATTGTCATAAAAATACCCCTCTATTCAGATATCCTAATAAATTCATAAGCAATCCGCGGAGTCCCGTCACTGACGTAAATAATCCCACATTCTTCAAATCCATTCTGCTTAAAGCAAGCCTGCATTGGTTGATTATCCTTGTGGGTATCTACACGCAGATGTGAGATTTGTGTCTTGCAAAAATCAAAGCAAGCCCGTGCAATCCCTTTGGTTGTTCCGTCAGATGCAAGGCGGTGAACGGTTCCGTATGGAGCCTCGGAACGCCAGCTTCCATTTTCAATGAGTTGATAGTTCGGCTCGTCTCCGATGATAAGTGTAAAAGTGGCAACGACCTTATCATTTTCTACGCAGACATAACTGTTACCATTCTGGATATCCGGTTCGAGATCTTCGAGAGCCGGATAATTTGCATTCCATTGTGTCGGGTTTCCGGTTGCGTGCATGAACTGGCGGGCGGTGTCAAAAATATTTAAAATCGTGTCTACATCTTCTGGAAGTGTTTTTCTGATTAACATAGTGTTTCGTTACCTTTATCTGTTTTTTTGCTGTATATGAAGTATAACATTTGAAATAAAAAAAGAAAAGGTGGAGAAGAAGGGATTTCTGGAAGCGGTAAGGATTTTGCTTTCAGAAAAAATATGCTGTTTGAGTCGTTGCGTGAAAAACTGGAAAGCTATCCGGAATTGAACAGTATGCTCTATTCGCTTTTATTTACGGGAAAAGCAATTGTGTAACAATCAGAATTAAAAAATGCCAGGCAGGATACAGCATGCAAAGGAGGAAAAGGGATTGCTGTACCCCGTCTGGCGTTTTCGTATACGGGAAGCTTTGGGGAATTGCCCATATACGATTTACTGAATTTTATCGAATGTAATGTGGGCACTTGGGGAATGCACCACAATCTTATAATCATTTGGATAATATCTTGTAGAGAATACGAATTCTCCGTCATTTACAAATACTTCAACGGAAGAAGTATCTGCAAGGATTTTTACATTTTCCAGAGTGCCGACTTCGGCGTAGCGAAGGCTTCTGCCTGCGGATACGGAAGTTTTACTTTTGGTTGTGAAATGCATCTGGAACCGTCCATTCTCATAGTCAAGGATCAGTTCATCTGAAAGGACAGCCTGGAAATGATTCTCCTTAATTCCATCTACATTTACTTCATATACCGGGCAGCCGCTCTGGGTAAGTTCATTCTGAACATCCTGAAGCTGTTGTTTTTTTGCATCCAGCTCGCGAACCGGTTTCTGGCAGACTTTGCCATCTTTTATGAAGACTTCTCTTGGAAATGTAAAGCAGTGCTGCCATCCGTCTTTGATGGTCGGATTGGTATATTCTTCGCAATCCGGCATTCCCATCCAGCTGATATGGATGCGTCTTCCATCTTCTGCTTCGAAGCTCTGCGGAGCGTAATAGTCAAAACCATAATCCCACAGATGATATGGGGATAATTTGTAGGAATCTAAAATGTCGCCGTCCACAAGGAAGTAACCGGACTGGTATACATTTCGGTCAGCCCACTCTTTGCCTTCCAAGCCCTGGACGGAGGAAGAAAGGATTTTGATGCCGTCCGTTTCAAAATAATCCGGGCATTCCCACATATAACCGAAAGGCTTTTCGGATTCTACACGGCTGCGGAAGTGCCAGTTTATTTTATCGGAGGATTCAAAAATCAGTGCCTGACCGACATCATTTTTAGTACGTGCGCCCTGGATCATGTAGTAGGTATCGTCCTTTTTCCAGACCTTCGGATCGCGCACATGGCAGGTCAGGTCAGAAGGATAATCGCTGTTGCGGAGCAGTTCTTTTTTGCTGCCAAAATGGATTCCGTCTTTGGTTGTGACGAGTACGGTATTTGCCTCACGGCCGGTGTTGATATAATCAAAATCTCCATCTTCCAGCTTGACATTTCCGGTGTAGTAAAGATACATTGTACCGTCTTCGAGGAAGGCAGATCCGGAATATACACCGTGGCAGTCAAATGGCTGATCCGGGTAAAGGGATACACCTTTGTATTCCCAGTCGATCAGATTGGTGCTGGTGTAATGACCCCACATTTTCACACCGCCTTCGGCGTTAAATGGGGAGTACTGGAAAAATGCGTGGAACACACCATCCATCTGACAAAGACCGTTCGGATCGTTGAGCCAGCCAACCGGAGGCATCAGGTGCAGTTTCTCGCGGAACTGTGTGCCGGATGTCTGTTCTTTTGCTGTCTGGTTCTCTTCTGCTGTATTTACTAAGTTTACAAGATCTCTGGTTAATGCGTTCATATTGATTCACTCCTGGAAATAGTTCCGCAGGCAACGGTCCGGAAAACGTATTGATACGGATATCCGACACCCGCTGCGGGAGACAAATTTGATTATTTGTCATGAGTTATTTTATTTCGTAAGTTTCATAACAGATGATTTACCGGTTACAGTGCCGGGTGCGGCACATTCTACAGAATCATACAGATCTGTATTGGTAAGGATCATCATGGTTGTTGCCGGATGTCCGGCTTCTTTTATTGCATTTAAATCTGCTTCGATCAGCACGTCTCCGGCGTGTACTTTTGCACCGTCAGATACTTTCTTTGTAAATCCATTTCCATCCATTTTTACAGTGTCGATTCCGACATGGATCAGAAGCTCTGCGCCGCCGTCAGTCAGGATGCATACTGCGTGACCGGTATCAAAAATGCTTACGATTTCGCCATCACAAGGTGCGGTGATGATACCGTCAGCAGGTTCGATCGCTACGGTTTTTCCAAGGACTTCTGCTGCAAATGTATCGTCTGCGATCTGATCATTTGGAATGATCTTTCCATTTACCGGAGCATTTAACACTTCTTCGGAAGAAGTGGTTTTTGTATTGCCTGAAGCTGTTTTAGTTTCGGAAGCAGCAGATTCTTCGCTGTCTGTTTCCTCAACAGAAGCTGCAACAGTAACAGGAGCTTCTGCGACTGGTTCTTTCTTCTTGTCTTTGTAAAGTGCGAAGGATACTGCAAATGCAACACCGACTGCGATTGCCATCTCAATGACGTACTGAAGTGGCTGGTTCAGGCAGAGCAGGATTCCGAAGATACCGGTTACACCTGTTCCTTTTGCACCGAGGTGAACAAGGGAAGCATAAAGGGCTCCGCATCCTCCACCGATGCATCCGGCGATAAATGGTTTAAAGAATCTTAAGTTTACACCAAAGATTGCAGGTTCTGTAATTCCCATAAATGCACTGAGTGATGATGGAAGTGCAAGGGATTTGATCTTCTGGTCTTTTGATTTTACAGCAACGGCAAGTGCTGCTGCACCCTGTGCCACGTTTGCTGCACTTGCGAGTGGCAGCCAGTAGGTTACACCGTATTTCGCAAGCTGTCCGATATCGATGGCTGTGTACATCTGATGGATACCGGTAACAACGGTCGGTGCATATAAACTACCCATGATCAGACTTCCAAGTCCGAGTGGAAGTGTCAGCATCCACTGGATTGCTCCGAGGATTGCATTTTCAGCCCATACGAAGATTGGTCCGACGATGGAAAGTGTAAGGTATCCGGTTACGAATACGCTGACAAGCGGTGTGACAAAAAGGTCTAAAACTTCCGGTACGATCTTGTGAAGCTTCTTTTCAAGTACGGATAAGATCCATACAGCGATGACAACCGGAATAACGTGTCCCTGATAGCCGACCATGTCAATGTGATACAGTCCGAAGAACACGCTCTGTGTCTGCTGAACACCTTCTGTTGCAACGGTGTAGGCGTTCTGCAGGGACGGATGGATCATGATCATACCGATAACTGCGCCAAGGTAAGGATTTGCGCCAAATGCTTTTGCTGCGGAGAATGCAATCAGGATCTGCAGGAATGTGTAAGCAATGTTACTGAAAAGGGTTGCAAATACATAGATCGAGCTGGTTGTGCTGATGTGTAAGAACCCGTTACTGTTCATGAAATCCAGTGCGTTCATGATTCCCATAAGGAAACCGCTGGCTACGATCGCCGGGATGATCGGTACGAAAATGTCTCCCAGAAGCTTGATGGCTTTCATAAACCAGTTCTGCTTTTCGGCAGCAGCTTCTTTTGCTTCTGCTTTCGTGCTGGCTGTGATGCCTGCGATTGCAATAAATTCATCAAATACTTTGTTGACGGTTCCTGTTCCGAGAATGATCTGGAGCTGTCCGGATGCTTCAAATACCCCCTTTACCCCGTCTACATTCTCAAGTGCTGTCTTATCCGCTTTCGTGTTGTCTGCAATGACAAGGCGAAGTCTGGTAGCACAATGGGCAGCAGATACGATGTTCTTACTTCCACCCACATGATTCAGAATTTCCTTTGCGGTTTTTCTGTAATCCATATTCTCTCCTCCTTTAGATACAATGTGTAATCGATTTCATATCTTATGCTTAAATAATATGAAAAAAAGGGGCTGTGAAAAAAGCATAGTCCCGAAAAAAAG
>UMAC01046550.1_pt1 | contig 32650 bp, 28 predicted proteins | sample 1963591 | NCBI WGS metagenome assembly UMAC01 (sample SAMEA4835904, study PRJEB28245) | human gut metagenome | biome: gut microbiome; material: fecal sample | place: Denmark | collected 2008
TCTCTGAACCTTCCGAGACCTGCGGTCTCGGCCCCTTTGGTACTGCGTACCACCTTTCCGCTCGCAAGCAGTGGCACAATAAGGATTTCAAATTTCTACTTCACCCTTTAGATGTAAACTTTTTAAAATAGATATTTTTTATTCTTTTTTGTTAAATATATTGACGAGAAATGTAAAATTATTTATGATGATACCAGCAAGTACCGGTATATAGGAGGAAATGCAAAGATGGCAAAGGGAGATATGGTGCGCATTACTTATGTGGAACTATGGAATTTTAAAAATGTCAGACATGGAAGCATTAACTTATTATTGCAGCCCGAAGGCTTTAAGTCCTCTGTGCTGGGCATTTTTGGACAAAATGGTTCCGGAAAGACAGCATTCATAGATTCACTGAATATTTTGAAACAGGCGCTGTCTGGGAGAATCTTAGATAATCAATATGCAGGATACATTATGTATGGTGCTGAGTGTGCTGTCCTGTCATTTCATTTCATAGTATCAGCAGGCAATATACATTACAGGGTAAAATATACATTTAAATTAAGAAAAGAGGCCGCACTGCCGGATTCCAATGTAGAGGCTTTTAGCGAGACCGAGGAAGACACAGTACAGTATCGCCCTGTGATTTTTGATGAAGAATTGAAATGCGCGGTAGAAACGGAATCTTTAAAATGTCCTATGACCACCGTCATGAATACAAAATCAAATAAAGCCGTATTTCTGCCCAAAGCTAAATATAACCTTCTCATTGACGATAAAACTGCCTATATACAGCTCATGGGGGATAAAGGGATGGCATTGAAGCTGGGGAAATCCTTCCTTTTCTCTTCAGAACTTCTTTCCTTCATACGTAAAAATAAAAATGCCGAAATTTATCGGTTATTGCTTGACTCCCTGGTGCGATTTGGAAACTTCGAGTTATTTGTCATGAAAACAGATATGAACGGGATCATCAGTTTATCCGGGCTTCCCTTTGCATTCCATCTGGAAGGAAGCGCCATTGGGCAAACACTGCTTCCGATAAATAAACCGCCGGTCATTCCAAAAGATATGTTTCGTGTCCTATCTGAAATGATTGGTTATATGAACATCGTCCTCCAGACGCTCATCCCTGGATTGACCATAGGAGTTCACGATTTGGGCACTGCCTTTGTGGGTAAAACGCATATGGAAGGAATCAGGATAGGGCTGACCTCCTGTCGCAATGACCGAGAAATTCCGTTGGTTTATGAATCGGATGGTATTAAGAAAATCGTCTCCGTCCTGCAGCTCTTTATAGAAATTTATAATAGACCGTCTATGACCGTGGCAGTGGATGAATTGGATTCCGGTATCTTTGAATACCTTTTGGGGGAGCTCCTGTCCATCATTCAGGAAAGAGGAAAAGGCCAGCTGATTTTTACATCCCATAACCTGAGGCCTCTGGAAACCCTGCCGACTCTGTGCACCGCTTTTACCACAACAGATCCCGATGAGCGATATATTCGAATCAGAAATATGAAACGCTCCAATAACCTGCGCAGCAGCTATTACAGAAATATCATTTTAGGAAACGATCATTACACATTATATGATGAAACAGAAAATTATAAAATTGCAGCAGCATTCCGCAAGGCCGGAATGCAGGAAGAAGAACGCAGGTTAAATCCCAAAGGGGGCAAACCCAATGCGTAAAAAAGCCATGATTTTCATTTTGGAAGGCCCTTCAGACGATACATCACTTGCCGGCTCCTTAAAGTATATTTTTTCATCCAGCCGGATAGAACCCCTGGTTATGCATGGAGATATCACATCGGATAGGACCATCACAAACAGGAATATAATCAAAAGGCTTCATGAAGAAATCAGAGCATTTTGTAACACAAAATTTCTTACGAAAAGCAACATCCTTAGAATCGTCCATATTATTGATACGGATGGAGCCTTTATTCCCGACGATTTAGTTCAAGAATCCCCTGACTGCAGTCAGATTGTTTATTCAGAAGATAACATCAGATGCAGCTCAAAACAAAACCTCTGCCGAAGAAACCATATAAAGCAACAAAATGTCCAAAAACTGCTTGATACTCATAATATAGGAGGATTATCCTACAGCCTATACTATATGTCATCAAACCTCGAACACGTCCTTCACAATCGGATAAATCTGACCGACGAAGAAAAAGAAGAACTATCCTATGAATTTGCAGAAATCTGCACAGATAAGCCGGAATACTTTATCCAATTAATGACATCCCAAACTGTTTTCATAGACGGCTCGTATAAGGAAAGCTGGGACTATATAAAAAGCGGGAAACATTCACTGGAACGCCACTCCAATCTGGCCTTATGCTTCCACGGCTCATTCGGCTACGAGAGTATAAATAGTCAATAAAGACGAGCCACTTATGGTAAAAACCATTAAAACCGCCTCAAGGGGCGAGGGGAAAACCGCAAAACCGGACTTCGTCCGCTGGAAATACACCCCTTTTGGTGCTAACGCACCACCTTTCCCCCGGAGGGGGCACTTTTACCGGCGCTATGCCTTGCGTTGCTTATGAGGGCAAATACTGAGTGGAGAGCAAACTTCCCCCTCCGGGTGGAAGTACCGCGCAGCGGGGATAGGGGTGCATTTCCTACAGGCGCAGCCTGGTCGGCATGTTTTCCTTTCGCGCCAAAGGCGCGGTTGTATGATTTTACCAAAAGAGGCGGCCCTCTATGATTGTAAAGGCCGCCCACGAAAGGCCCGAAGGGCCCGTCTGAAGTCTGATTGTCTGACCGTCTGACGTCTCCCGTTTAATTGTCTCTACATCCTCAAATCTCAAATCTCAAATCTCTTTCCTCCCCCTTCCTCAATTGTGAGATAAGATATAAAGTGATATAATATCTACATTCACTAAGAATAGACTAGACATAGAGAACAATCCGGGGGAGTTTATGGATCATCATATACATGAAGCAAAGCAGAATGCAGACGGGAGACTGATACCGTCTCTTATTTTTGCTTTGGGCGACTATGCCGCCCTGGCAGCGGCAGGGGTACTGGCAGTGTATATCAGGAACTGCATCATGACCTACAGCACCTTTCAGGTGTCTGAGGGCTATCTTTTCCTGTGGCTGCCGCTGGTTTTTATGTTTTTCAATTTCTATAGCGGACTCTACGGGAGACGCATGCTTATATATCGTATGGTGGAGCGTCTCTTTTTTGCGTGCCTGGAAGGCACGGTGCTTGGCATTATCCTCATGTTCTTTGCCCAGGTTTCGGGACAGGTATCCCGCCTTTTTGTGGTTTTCTACACCATCCTGGCCTTTACGCTGATGGCAGTGCTGCGTGTGGTATTAAGCAAAGTGATGAAGCGTGTGAAAGCTTTCCAGATTCCTGTACTTATCGTAGGCGCCGGAAAGACGGCGGAGCTGGTGGTACAGCAGATCCTTCGCGACTCCGGCATGCGCTATCGGGTGGTGGGATTTCTGGAAGACCGGCATCCCGTAAACACTCCCATCCATGGATTCCCTGTGCTGGGTGGATTTGAGGATATGGAAAAAGTTATCCAGGAAACGGGAGTCCGCACGGTACTCATCGCGGCGCCGGGGCTTCCCCAGGATGATCTGTCAGACCTTATTTACCGCGCCCAGTCTCTGGTGAAACAGGTAGACGTGGTTCCGAATCTGGTGGCTGTCCCCATGTCCAATGTGACTGCAGAATCCTTCTTTGATGCGAAAATCATGGTCCTCCACATCCGGAATAACCTGGCCAGCCCCTGGAACCAGCTGCTGAAACGGATCTTCGATATCGTGGCTACCATCTGCGGCGGCATCCTCATATCGCCCATCCTTCTGGCCATTGCCATCTGGGTCTATCACGACTCCCCGGGCCCCGTCATTTTTAAGCATCGGCGGGTAGGGAAAAACGGAAAAGAATTCAACTGCTACAAATTCCGCTCCATGTGCGTAAATTCGAAAGAAATACTGGAGCATCTCCTGGCTACCGACCCGGCGGCCAAAGCGGAATGGGATAAAGAATTCAAGCTGAAGAATGATCCCCGCATTACAAAGAGCGGCGCCTTCCTCAGAAAAACCAGCCTCGACGAACTGCCCCAGCTCTGGAACGTGCTGAAAGGAGAAATGAGTCTCGTGGGACCCCGGCCTATCGTACAGGCAGAGGTGCCAAGATATGGGAAATATATCAAAGAATACTACTCCGTCCTTCCCGGTATCACCGGCATGTGGCAGACCAGCGGCCGCAGCGATATCGACTATCCGGAAAGGGTCCAGATGGACAGCTGGTACGTTCACAACTGGTCCGTATGGCTAGATATGGTGCTGCTCTGGAGAACCGTGGCAGTCGTATTGAGCCATAAAGGGGCGTATTGAGATTGTTATTTTTGTTGACTTACAATTAATATTTGAATAGTATGCGCAGGGCTAACTTAGCCCTGCTTTTTTATAAGGAACTATCCTAATTGCGGACTATGAGAAGACGTTGACCAATCAGATATATTTCAACTTTATTATTGACAATAAAGAACAAAAATGAATCAAACTTGACAAATTATAGAAAAAGTGTAAAATCTTTGTAGAAATAAATTTTTATCAAATAAGGAGGGCATATGGACCTGAACGAAACCGAATTAACAAATCCAGAATTTGAGGCCATGGTGAGTGCCATTGCAAAAGCAGTAGGGCCGGATTTTGATGATTATAAAAGAGAACACATGCTGGCAACAAACAATAATTTGCGTTATGTACGAGGAGACCTAATTAATACAAACCTTTCAGCAGTGATGCATTCTTGGGAGAAGAAAATTTTTAGACGGTTTGGGTGGCAGGGTGTTTTTTGGATTGACCGTAAGAATCGGTTTACCTATAGCGTCATGTCGAAGCAGGCATTGCAGAGAGCATTTTCTGAGATAAATGGGGAAAATCCACATTACCTGCCCAGCATTCTGCATGTTCAGAACCGTGGGATTCATTGGAAGCCGATGCAGCCTGGCTTATTTGATGATGTACCTAACAGTCTTAATGCCACCGACAAGGACCTGTTTGGCCAAGATATTTACGAAAATGTATATTTTGACCTTATTGGCCATGAATTTGCTGTTGGATACACTCATCTGGTAATTGCTTATACTCAGCAAAAGGGGATTCTTACATCCATTCGGCTCATCCTGTTCTCTGCAGATTTTAAAATCTGCAGAGAGTGGAATCTAATGGATATGGTTCGCCCTGATTTCCTGACACTCACAACGGATGACATTGATGAAAGAAACAGCACCGACATTCACAGACTCGTGTCGGTAAAGGCATCTGCCAAAGAGAATCATGTGGCTGCAGAAGACGAAATTTCGCTGATATCGCTGAAAGAAGAGGAGGGGAAAAAACAGGGGTAGGATATCCTGTTGATATATGATGGGCAATGTGAAATTTCACGGGGCTAAGCTCAGGGAAGCATTGCGGTTCCGCGGAATCAGGATGGCTGATTTGGCCAGAGGAACCGACATAAGCAGGCAGTCACTGTCTCTTTATGCGAATGATGAAAATAGACCGTCAGTTGACAATATGCTGAAAATAGCCCAATATTTAGACTTCCCTATGGAGTTCTTTCTGAATGATGATTCATGTACTGTGGCTACCAGTAATACCTATTTCCGTTCTCAGGCAGCAGCACGGAAAAAATCGCAGGAAGCAGAAAAACTGAAAATGGAATATACAGCTAAGCTCTATGAAACATTACTGGAATACGTGAACTTTCCTGAACTCAATCTGCCGGATACATCTGATTTTAAAAATCTTATTCCTGAACCGGAAAAAACAGATGCTGACAGTATGGCTGAAGTCATAGAAGAGTTGGCGTTACATGTACGAGATGAATGGCATTTGGGACTGGAACCAATTGACAATATGCAGTATCTGCTGGCTTCTCACGGAATCATTGTAGTAGGATTCCATAATGTGGATGATAAGATTGACGCATTCAGCCAGAGAATCAACATCAAGGGACATGGAGTGGTGTACATTATTGCATTGGCTGTCGGGAGCAAGCCGATGACTCGGCTTCGCTTTGACATGGCACACGAATTGGGACACATTTTGATGCACCACTGGGACGACACCAATGAGACTTTAAGCAAACAAGAGTTTAACAACTTGGAACGGCAGGCAAATATGTTCGCAAGTGCTTTTCTCCTGCCTGTAAAAACTTTTGGTGATGAGGTCGGCTTATATGCTGCCAGCCTGAATTATTACAGGGCATTGAAACGAAGGTGGAAGGTTTCCATGCAGGCGATGATGTATAGAGCCAGGGAGTTGAACATCATAACAGGAAATCAGTTCTCCTATCTTATGCGGCAAATCTCCGCTAAAGGGGAACGCAAGCATGAACAAGGAGACAGGCCGGGGGAATTGGACGATTCTATATTTCAAGGAGCCATAGATGTACTGTTGGAAGGAGGATATCTGACAGTGAAATCTCTGATTAATGCATTTCATGAGAAAGGCATTTACCTAAGCAAAAAGGATATGGAAAATCTGATGGGACTCAAGCCGGAAACGTTGAAAGAAGCACCTTCTATTATTAAATTTAAGCCGAAACTCCCTGTTAAGTAGCTGGAGATATCAGGCACAGAGCCATGTATGGTTCGATAGGAAAGGAGAAGTTCATGAATATGGAAAATCATGACGAAATTCAAGAGTCGGTACAGAGGATAAAGGATAATCTACAGAAACTGAAAGATAAGCAGATTTATGAATTATCGGAAGGGAGGAGAGGCGTTCCCAAATGCGCGACAATTGCTTCTAATATCGAAGACGAACTTCAACGCATAATCGATAGTTATGAAGAAATTATAGATGAGAAAAAGCAAGTTGCTGATAGGGAGCGGTTTGATAATTTAACGGGGATGCTCCGCAGGGTGAGTATGGAAATAAAAGATTTGGCAAAAAAGAAGCCTGATGCAGGGCTGAACGCTTTCAAAGTAGAACGCGTAAATATGATTTTAATGCCTTTAAAAGTAATAATGGAAGGAGAGATTTCCTCACCATTTTTAGAGGTTGTACAGGAACCGGAAGATGGAAAAGGGCCGTCGCGGAACAGTTATAGTGATGTTTCTATCATATTATGTCAGTATGAACAGGCATGCAGTGAATACAGAGACAAATACTATAATGGAGACTGGAATATAAATATATAAATATGCAGTTTATTAAACTAAACAAGGAGTAATATATGCTTCTTTCTGATTATTTACATTTAGGGCTTAAGCTGGATGATTTCGGCGTATTTGATCCGGATCTGGAAGCAGACAGCCATTTTTTTATCAATCTACAGCGTCTGAAGCAGACTAAGGTTCCTGAGTTCATTCATTCCTACGAAAAAATACAAAATTATTTCGGAAAAATCATTAAGCTCCTTCAAGCAGCAAAGACACAGAATTTATCTGACCTGTTTTATAGAAATGCCTTTAAAATGTTCGATTTTTCGGAGGTCAATGGTATTTGTCTTGGTTATGCAAAAGGATCGGCTGGAGCCGGCTTTGGCAGGAAATTAAGGGAAGAAGTTATTCATACCGCATATGATATTGTGAAGCATGGCATCAAAGATCCGGAGTTTTTTGAATTACTTCCGTTGTTTGAGAAAAATGTAGGAGCTGACAGACTCTCAGATATGATAGCGACTCTTATACAGGAAGATATTGAAGCTTACACCAGGCGTATAAATCGGGACCTTCGTATAGATGCTTCTTCATATCCAGAGTGTGTATTCCAAGGAGGGCTTCTCAAAAATCCATACAAAAAGGATAACGTTCTCCTGCTTCCGATTGATATTCTCCAAAAACTTCCGGTAGTCAGGTCTTGGGAAGATATTGATAGTGTGATTTCTTTAAATGAAGCTATCCGTTTTGAAATGAATGAAGCCGTTGCGAAAGAATGGGGAAAGCAGACGGCAGAGATGAAGAAAACATATCTAAAAGAATTGATATTTTACAATCCCATGGTATTTCATAGAGTAGTCTGTGCCTATAGACAGGAAACCGTGGAACCCTTTACTCCGAATCTTGACTTTGGCTATCAGCTGAAGAAATTATCTCAGCTCTGGGTTATGAGCCTGCAAAGATTTGGGAATTATGGCGGCTGGGGCGAAGCTCAAACTTCAAAAGAAGCTGCTCTTGCAATCCTGGGCGGTGTAAAGGAATGCATAGAGAATCATAGAGGTTGGGAAGGTATACGACGTGCAGCCAGTGGAAATAGAGAAAAGGTAGTGCAGACTTTTATTCAACTGGCGGCCGATATGTATAACAGAGATAACTATTGGGATATTTCCCGTGAACCGGATGCAGGACGTGGACCGGTAGATTTTAAAATATCCAGAGGAGCCGATAAAACGGTTATAGAGGTCAAATTGTCCACTAATTCGCAATATATGCACGGATTTACTACGCAGATACAGGAATATGCCAAGGCGGAGCAGACAGCAAATATGGTATATGTGTTTATTGACTTAGGAAATCCTCAGAAAGCAGAAAGACTAAGGCAACACTGTGATCAAGAATTTAATTGCGGAAATAATCCACCTGAGTTGATTATTATAGATGCATCGGAAAAGAAGTCAGCAAGCATTTACTGATTTTTATTGAAATTTAATGTTGGCGCAATATCGATTAAGGAAAAATGTGTTAGTAAAATAGCCCTTAAAAACTATTGGAAAAGCTCTGAGACATGGCGTATACTATACTAAATGTCTAAAATCAAAGTGGCACATATAGAGAGGTAAAAATTTGGAGCATTATGATTATCTAATCGTTGGAGCAGGATTATTTGGAGCTGTTTTTGCTCACGAAGCCCAAAAGGCAGGCAAGAGCGTACTGGTGATTGATAAGCGTCCGCAGATTGCAGGAAATGTATATACAGAGGATATAGAGGGCATTCATGTACATAAGTATGGTGCCCATATTTTTCATACGAACTTGAAGCATGTGTGGGACTATGTGAATCAGTTTGCCACGTTTAACCGTTTTACCAATTCTCCGGTAGCCAATTATCATGGAGAACTCTATTCCCTTCCTTTCAATATGTATACCTTCAATAAAATGTGGGGCGTAGTAACACCGGAAGAAGCTGCTGCAAAGATTGAAGAACAGAAGAAGGCAGCCGGCATTACGAATCCAAAGAATCTGGAAGAACAGGCTATTTCCCTCGTAGGAACAGATATTTATGAAAAGCTGATCAAAGGATATACAGAAAAACAGTGGGGCAGACCCTGCACAGAACTGCCTGCATTCATTATTAAACGTCTGCCGGTACGTCTGACTTTTGATAATAATTATTTCAATGCTCTTTATCAGGGGATTCCTGTGGGTGGTTATGCAAAGATGGTGGCTCGTATGCTGGAGGGCATAGAGGTACAGCTGAACTGTGACTACTTGGAACATAAGGAAGAACTGGACAGTCTGGCTGATAAGGTCATCTATACAGGGCCTATCGATGCATATTTCTATTATGACCTGGGACCCTTGGAATACAGGAGTGTCCGCTTTGAGACGGAAGTACTGGATAAACCCAATTTCCAGGGCAATGCTGCGGTGAACTATACGGATAGAGAAACGCCCTGGACCCGTATCATTGAGCATAAGTGGTTCGAATTCGGTAAGGATGAGAAAGGAAATGATCTGCCTAAGACTGTCATCAGCCGAGAATATTCGTCGGAATGGAAAGTGGGCGATGAACCTTACTATCCGGTAAATGATGAAAAGAATGGCATACTCTATAAGAAATACAAAGCGCTGGCGGATAAGGAAGAAAAAGTCATCTTCGGCGGTCGGCTGGGAGAGTATAAGTATTATGATATGGATGCGGTGATTGATTCAGCGCTACGGCTGACAGTAAAGAGATTTGAGAATTGAGATTTGAGGGGTTAGGGCAGAGATTTGAGTTTTGAGAATTGAGATTTGAGGATGGTGGAGGAAATGACTGATTACAAGGATTTGATTGTTTGGCAGAAATCAATGGAATTGGCACGTATTATCTATCGCTTGACAAGTCGATTTCCTCGCGATGAAATATTCGGCCTGACTAATCAAATAAGGCGGGCAGTCGTTTCCATTCCATCAAATATAGCTGAAGGGTTTGGTAGAGGTTCTGATCGGGAGTTTATCCATTTTTTACGCATTGCCAAAGGGTCTGCCGCTGAAGTAGAAACACAGATTCTTATCTCTGAAGATTTGCATTATGTGAGTCCTGACGATGCTCAGGCAGCCCTGTCTCTCTGCGATGAAATTGTCCGAATGCTTGGTACTATGATTGTGAAGATAGGGAAGAGAATAGGGAAATGAGAGATTTGAGGAAAGAGGTTTGAGATTTGAGGAAAGAAAAGATAAAAGAATTAAGGGAAAAGATTTGAGGAAAGAGGATTGGGGAAAGAGAAGATAAGAGAATTGAGGAAAGAAATTTGAGAATTGAGGAATGGAGGGAAATAGGAGTGGAGGTATTGCTCACCACTCATCTCAAGACTCAAAACTCAAACCTCAAAACTTAAACCTCAAACCTCAAAACTCAAATCTCAAATCTCAAATCTCAAACCTCACCACGAAAGGAATGAACTCATGGATATAAAAATACTAGTAGCTGCTCACAAGAAATACTGGATGCCAGCTGATGATGTGTATATGCCTCTTCAGGTGGGAGCGGAGGGAAAGGAGTCTCTTGGGTATACACCAGATAATACAGGAGACAATATTTCTTCTAAAAATCCCAATTACTGTGAGCTGACGGGATTGTACTGGGCTTGGAAGAATTTGGACTGTCAGTATATCGGCCTCTGCCATTACCGGCGGTACTTTGGCAGGAAGGTGCACACCAAGGATATAGAAAAGAAAAAGGAAGCCATTTTTCATAGGAAAGACTATGAAAGGCTTCTGCAGAAATATGATGTCATTCTTCCGGTAAAGAGAAATTATTATATTGAAACCGTACGCAGCCAGTATGAGCATGCCCACTATAAGAAGGACTTGGATGAAGTAGAGAAAATTATTTTGGAAAAATATCCGGGCTATTCCGATGCTTTTACCAGGGTTATGAATCGGAGAAAGCTTCATATTCTGAATATGTTTGTCATGAAGAAGTCTCTCTTCGATGAATACTGTACCTGGCTTTTTGATATTCTTTTTGAGTTGGAAAAGCGGACGGACTTATCAAGCTATGATACCTATGAGGCCAGGCTTTTCGGCTTCATGTCAGAACGGCTCTTCAATGTATGGCTTGAAAGGCAGAACCTGAAGAAGTGCGAGGCCTCTGTGGTGTTTTTGGAAAATATTGACTGGCCGAAGAAAATTAGGGATTTTTTGGCTAGAAAATTTTTAGGAAAGAAACCGTGAGAATAGGTAAGGGTTAAATGATAAATACTGCTTTAGGAAAATAAGCAGATGGGGAAAATGAATGAAAGAAATTTTAATGGAAGAACAGAAACAGATTGCTCTTGCAATACTAAAGAGCATAGCCGATTTTTGTGACAAACAGGGGCTGCGTTATTATTTGGCTTATGGGACTATGCTCGGAGCCGTAAGACATAAGGGATTTATTCCTTGGGACGATGATATTGATATTATGATGCCCAGAGACGATTATAATAAATTTTTACGTGATTATGATGGATATAATGACATTTATCGAGTCTGCTCTATTGAAAAAGATGATTCGTATCCTTATACAATGGTCAAGGTTTTTGATCAAAGAACAAAATTAGAAGATTTTACGTTGTGGAAACAATATCCACACGCTGGTGTATTTGTTGATATTTTTCCCATCGATGGTCTGCCTTTAAAAGCAGCTGAGCAGGAAGAAATTTTTAAGCGTCAGCAGCTTTTAAATCTTCTGCTCCATGGATCCTGTATGAAATACACTTTTAGCCATCATTATGTTGATTCTAAAGATTCTTGTGCTAAAATAAAAGCATTGGGCAGAACCATATTGAAATTTGCAGCAATTACGCTAATGCACCCATTATCGACGCAAAAGTTGGTAAAAAAAATAAATCAAGAAGCTTGTAAATATTCTTTTGAAACATCTGATAATGTGAGTATATTGATTGATTGTGCTTCAGGAAATAAACGGGAAGTTTTGCCAAGAGAAATTTTTGAAAGGCCACGTTTGTATCAATTTGAGCAATATCGTTTCAAAGGCATTAGCAATTATGATTTTTATCTAACTCATTTATTTAATAATTATATGGAAATGCCACCAGCAAATCGTAGACTACCGCATCATAATTTTAAAGTATACTGGCGTTAATTTTAGGAGGTATTGTATTATGAAACTGTTTACTGTAGGACCTACACAGATGAGAAAAGAAATTATGGAAGTGGGCGGTCAGCTTGTCCCTTATTTCAGAACTAAGGAGTTCTCAGAAGTAATGTTGGACTCTGACAGACTTTTACAAAAATTCATGCATGCACCGAAGGGAGCTAAGAGTATTTACTTGACAGCTTCTGGTACAGCTGCTATGGAAGCTGTTATAATGAACTGTTTCAATTCTCATGATAAAGTTCTTATAATCGATGGTGGAACCTTTGGACATCGTTTTGTTCAAATGTGTGATATTCATGAAGTACCTTATGAGAAAGTTACTTTGGCTGCAGATGAAAAATTGACGGAAGAACATTTGAAGCCTTTTGATAATATTGGAATTACGGCGTTGTTAGTTAATATTGATGAAACCTCTACCGGACAGTTGTATGATGTCCAACTTTTAAGCGATTTTTGTAGAAGAAATTCGGCATATTTTGTTGTTGATGCCATCAGTTCTTTTTTGATAGATTCTTATAATATGGGGAAATATGGAATTGATGCTACTATCATCAGTTCACAGAAAGGGTTATGCATAGCACCCGGTTTGTCCGTCGTTGTATTAAGTGAAAAGCTGATTAAGGATAGAGTAGAAAATAATCATATTCGCAATATGTATTTCAACTTTAATGATTATCTGAAAAATTTCCAAAGAGGGCAAACTCCTTTTACTCCATGCGTAGGCATTTGCATGGAAATGAATAAATCATTGCATCTAATTGACGAAGAGGGAGAAGAAAAATTTTTGGGACATATTGATGCTGTTGCGAAGGATTTCCGGGAAAAGATTAAAAAATTACCTGTATCAATTCCTGAATTTCCGTTAAGTAATGCAGTGACTCCTATTTGTTTCGAAAAGCCTATTGCTAAAAAGGTGTTTGAAATTCTGAAGGATGAGTATGATATCTATGTTAATCCTACAGGAGGAGCAAGGGAACAGTATGTGTTGAGGGTAGCCCATATCGGGGACACGACAATCGAGGACAACAGTCTGTTAATTGATTGTATGAAGAAAGCAATTAAAAAAGCAGCTGAGGAATAAGAATGAAAAAAGTTATTACATATGGAACTTATGATTTATTTCACCAGGGGCACTATAACCTGCTTAAAAGGGCAAAAGCCTTAGGGGATTATCTCATTGTAGGTGTTACATCAGATTATTTTGATAAATCTAGAGGAAAATTCAACGTTCATGATGACTTGATGACACGAATTGAGAATGTGAAAAAAACAGGATTTGCTGATCAGATTGTTATCGAAGAATATTTTGGGCAAAAAATTGATGATATAAAGAAATATGGGGTCGATATCTTTACAGTTGGGTCAGACTGGAAAGGTTATTTTGATTACCTTAATGAGTATTGTAAAGTTATCTATTTGGAAAGAACAAAAGGGATTTCTAGTACTCAAATTCGCAATGAACACAGTGTTCGGCTGGGAATTGTCGGAAACGAAATGATCTTGGATCGTTTTCTCAATGAAATGAAGTATGTCAGTGGAATTGAAATAACCGGAGCATATGCTCCACAGGATGAAGTAGATTCTAAATACAAATCTATCCAGTTTAAACAATTTCCACAGTATGCAACATATGATTCCTTACTTGAAGACGTAGATGCTGTCTACATCAATGCACCATTAAATCAGAGAGATAGTTTGATTGCAGCGGCCCTTAAAGAGAAAAAACATGTTCTAACAGAATTTCCTTTCAGTCTTGACTTTCAAAAAGCTAAAGCATTTGTGAAAACTGCTTCTGAAAATGGGTTAGTCCTAATGGAAGGCTTAAAGACTGCCTACTGTCCTGCATTTGGGAAGATGATATCTTTAGTGAAAAGTGGGCGAATTGGGAAAATACTTAGTATCGAGGCTAATTTTACGCAAATTTTAGGTGATAATCTCCAGAATCAGATCCGTATAGCTGGGGGAAGTGTGTCTTCGTTAGGAGCATATCCGCTTCTGGTTATTTTTAAGCTGCTGGGATATGATTATAAAAAAGTGGAATTCATTACACACAAAGAAGATGGAATCGATACGATGACCCGGATGAATTTCATTTATGATGGGGCAATTGCAACTTCCCTGGTTGCAATTAATGCGAAAGCCGAAGGATCATTGACGATTTCCGGTACTAAAGGGTATATCTATGTTCCAGCTCCCTGGTGGAAAACGGAATATTATGAGTTGCGCTATGAGGATATTAATAAAAATAGTAAGTTCTTCTATAAGTTTGAAGGAGAAGGTCTTCGTTATGAGATTATAGAATTTGTCAAAAGTATAAATAATGGCCGTAAAGATTGCTTCTTTCTTGCGAGAAGAGATTTGCTAGCCGAATCAAAGGTATTGTCTGAATTTAGAAATTATAATCATTGTGAATTTTGATTGAAGGGGAAAACATGTTTTTTTCTTTGATTATTCCAGTTTTTAATAATTCAAAAGATGAATTGGATCAAGTCATTAAGGCACTTGAAAATCAAGAATATAAAAAATTTGAAGTACTTTTAATTGATGATGGTAGCAAGGAAGAATGTGCTCAACTTATTGATAGTCTTTGTAGAATATCTAGACTCAATATCCAGGTTTTTCATATAAAGCACAGAGGTGTGTCGTATGCAAGGAATTATGGCATTATACACAGTAAAGGTGAATATATTGGATTTGTTGATGCGGATGATTACGTTTTCCCTAATATGCTAGATGATGCAGCAAGAGTGCTAGAGGAAAAGGAATATCATGTAATTTACGGGTTAATAAAATATCAAAAGAATGGAGAGTTCATACAGCAATCTACTAAAGCTGAGTTAAAATATAAACAAATAAACACCTGTTTAAAATATAAACTGTATAATCATATGTTCAATGGGGAACAGAAAGAATTTATAACGCAGTTTGGATATATAGGAAGAGGTCCAGTAGCAAAATTTATAAAAAGGCAATTCTGTTTACAAAATCTATTTGATGTATCCTTAGAATTCGGAGAAGATGAAGAATGGAATTTACGTATTTTGTCACAAGATATTCAAGCTGCAATAGTTTACTCTACTTGGTATATTTATTTCTATAGGGATAATTCTACTTTACATAGGTTCCGTCCGGACTTCATTTTGCAGAAGCGAAAAGAATTACTGATATTACAGAGTTATGTTAGAGATGAATCATCTAAATTTGAATTTGTAAATGCATGCTTAGGAACTATAAATAATATAGTGAGAAGTTATTATCTATCGCCAAAGTATAAGGGCTCTATAAAAAAAATGATGAGTGAATTTAATTTTATTTTAGGTGAAGCACCTTTTGCTGAAATATTTAAATTTAGTGAAATGCAACATTTACCCTTGAAAAGGATAATCAATTTTATATTAATTAAAACAAGGTTAATATTTATATTTTACTTGTTTTCTTTAAGACTGGCAAAGAGGAAGGGGTAGGTTATGGTGATATGTTCAAAGAATAGAAAAATAGAGGATTTACATAATTCTTGAGAAAACAGCATTTGTACTGTATCTTACGATAATATGGCAGATTTATATTAACTAGCTATGCAATAAGATGTTGGCAGGATTTCTAATAGCATATAGCACTTAAAAGTAAAAAGTAAAAAGTATGTTCTCATAGAATTTACTTTTAACTTTGTCTATCAAAAGGTCGAAATATTTTTGAAAGATGCTTCCGGAAATGGACTGGTCTTGATGGAAGGCTTGAAAACCGGTTATTGTCCGGCGTTTGGAAAGAAGATATCTTTGTGATTAAAAGTGGACGAACTAGGAAAATACTCAGTATCGAGGCAAATCTCACAAATATTTTGGGTGATAGTCTCTAAAATCAGATCCGCATAGTTTGGGGGAGTGTTATCCTCTTTAGGTACACATTCACTTCTGGTTATTCTTAAACTTTGGGGATATTGTTATAAAAAAGTGAAATTCATTCCATACAAAGAAGATGGGATTGGTACGATGACCTGGATGAATTTTATTTATGATAGGTTATTGCAACTTCACTGGTTGTAATTAATGAAAAGCTGAAGAATCTATGACTATTTCCGATACTAAAGTGTGTATCTATGTTCCTGCTACCTGATGGAAGACGAAATATCATGAGTTACGCTATGAAGATATTAATAAAGATAGTAAGTTCTTTTATAAATTTGAAGGGGAAGGTCTTTTGTATGAAATAGTAGAATCTGTAAAGAATAATCGGGAAAAGAAGCATGGCAATATTTTTTTGACTGCTGATGATATGTTGATGGAAAGTCGAATTCTTCGATCTTATAACAAAGCAAAGCAAAATTATTATACGTTTTAGACAAGGAGATTGACCTTTCCTGAAAGGGAGTATAGGTATGAAGGTTATTATAAAACCATATGAGACTTCGGATCATGACAGTGTAATTAAATGTTTACAGAGAAATTTTAATTGGATGAAATTACGTAGCTATCAGGATATAAATTGCTGGATGAATCCGTTATGGAATTATGACTGGATAAATTCAAATCTTGAGAGTAAATTTCAACATGGGGTTGTAGTCTTAAATGAAAAACATGATGTTGTTGGATACTTAGGATTTATTTTTTCATTAAGAGATTCAAAAGGTGAAAAATATAGGTATCTAAGTCCTTCATACTGGGCGATAGATGAAGGGTATCGATTCTATTTATTTCAAATTTTGAAACAAATATTCAAACAAGCAGATGTTATAGGCGATTTTACACCAATTCCTTCTGTGGAAAAAATTTTAAGTACAATTTTTAAGTTTGATACAATTAGTACTAAATTATATCAATTTTTTCCTATTCCTTACATCTATAAGAGTCATGTTCTGCTCTCAAAATGTTGTGAGTGCGATTTAAGTAAAACTGAAAAGCAGGAGATTCAAGATCATCAACCTTATGGTATCAAATGTGTGAAAGTCAAAGAAATTCAAAACAATAGATCGATGCTGATCTTTTATAGAGTATTTAATGCAAGAATTAAGAAAATCATTCCTGTACGCTGTATTCAGATATTAAAATTATCAGGCTTCAACCTTTTATCGCTGTATACACATGAAATTGTATGGAAATTACAAAAACATGAAAAGGCATTACTACAATGCGATTCTATTTTCTTTGATAATGAAGTCTTTAGCTATACGTTAAAAAGAACTAAATCTGTTCCTAGGCAGTTTCTGAATAAAAATAAGGATTTGGATGTGCAACCGGATTTTCTGTATAGTGAATTAGCTATGCTAAATGATAAAACCGGTAAACACTATCTTTTATAAAATTTATACGAGGAATAATAATGAAAAGATTGAGTCATAGAGATGTTCAATTAGCTGGTTTAAATATACTCATTGAGTTTGATAATATATGTAAGATAAATCATTTACAATACAGTCTTGCTTATGGTACTCTGTTAGGCGCAATTCGGCATAAAGGGTTTATTCCTTGGGACGATGATATTGATGTCTCTATGGCACGGCCTGAATATATGAAGCTATTAAAATTAGCGCCTCTTATTCAAAATGATAGATATCAATTAAAATCTAATTTATTAGGAAATCTCAATGCCCCTTTTACTCAATATATTGATAATAGTTTACATGGGGTAAGCAAATATTCAAATAGCACTCGCTATACGGAATGGGGAATAGACATTTTCCCTGTTGATGGACTTTCGGAGCATGATAAAGATAATAAATCTATTTATAATAAAGAAGCAATATTGAGAAAAATGATAAATATAGCTGAATCCAAAAATGAAGGAAGCTCACTTTTAAAAAAAGACATAAAGATGATATTACGCCCAATAATTAATAAATATGGAATTAATAGGATGGTAAATCATATAGAGGATTTGGCAAATACGTATGATTTTGATGCATCAAAATATGTTGGTGTAATCGCATGGGGAGAAGGTCCCCAGGAGAAAATATTAAAGGAAAATTTTTTAACAAGAACTATGGTAGAATTTGAAAATCGGAAATTCCCTGCAATGGCATGCTGGGATGAGTATTTAACTAATATTTATGGTAGTTATATGGAACTACCGCCTTTAAAAGATAGGATAAGTCATGATACAGTAGTATATACTAAAATTTAATGTGACTCGATTCTTTAGACAAGGAAGGAATACTATGATACGCCTAATCACTGATTATTTGGATCAAACGGCTGAATTATATCCTAATAAAGATGCTTTTATTGGGCAAGACATCAAGATTACTTTTAAGGAATTACAAAGTGCATCTCGGAAGTTGGGTACGGCATTGATTGAAAAAGGAGCATTTAGGAAGCCTATTGCTATTTTATTAGAAAAAAGTCCTAAAACAATAGTTGCAATGATGGGAGTTGCTTATAGTGGAAACTTTTATACGATTCTTGATAATAAAATGCCTTTATCTAGAATGACTAAAATACTGGATGTTTTGAGGCCTGCCTTTATAATCACGGATCTGAAACTTCAAAAAGTAGCACAGCAGCTTTGTTTAGAAGACCAAATTATTTTATACGAACCTACATTAAATGATATAGATTTTAATTTATTAGAGCTAAATAAAAGAAGTCAGGCAATCACTGATTCTGATGTACTATACGTTTTATTTACATCTGGATCAACCGGAATCCCTAAAGGCGTTGTTATTTCCCATCGTGCAGTGATATCATATACGGAATGGGGAAGCAATGCATTTTCAATAGATAATTCTATAATCTTCGGAAATCAAACGCCATTCTATTTCAGCATGTCAGTATTTGATATTTTTCAGACCTTAAGAAATGGATGTACTCTGTATATTATTCCTAAGCTGTTGTTTGCATTTCCGGTTAAGTTGCTTCAATTTATTAAAAATAATGGCATAAATATGATTTATTGGGTTCCATCCGCTTTGTGCCTGGTTTCGAATTTAAAAGCTCTAGGAAAGGTGGACATTTCTTGTCTAAAAAAGGTTCTTTTTGCTGGAGAAGCAATGCCGGCCAAACAATTTAATCAATGGAGAGAGCATTTACCCAATACTTTTTTTGCCAATTTATATGGACCGACAGAAACGACAGATATTTGTAACTATTATGTTGTGCAAAGAAAAATTGATAATAATGAACCAATCCCAATAGGTAATCCTTGTGAAAATACCGGTATGGTAATTTTGAATGAAAATAATCAACTTGCTAAGAAAAATGAGCTTGGAGAGCTTTGTGTAAAAGGTTCTACGCTTGCGTATGGATATTATGCTAATTATGAGAAAACACGTGAAGCGTTTATACAAAATCCTTTAAATGATAAATATCCGGAAACAATTTATCGTACTGGTGACCTGGTAAGATATAATAATTTCGGTGAACTCGTATATGTTTGTAGAAAAGATTTTCAGATAAAACATATGGGGCATCGGATTGAATTGGGAGAAATAGAGACCGCTATATCATCTGTTGATTCGGTAGATATGGTTTGTTGTCTTTATGATATGAAAACGTTTAAAATCGTTGCCTATTATACAGGTACAGCTAGTGAATCTTTCATACTGGAGCATATTAAGACATTGCTACCACATTATATGATTCCGAATAGATGGATACATTTAAATCGATTTCCCATCAATTTAAATGGGAAAATTGACAGAACAAAATTAAAGGAGATGCTTTGAAATGGATAATAAAGATAGAATTCGTACTTTAATCTGCGCTATAGTAGAAGATAAAAGTCTCAAATTAGAAAATGATACTGAATTACTTAAAAGTGAAATTTTGGATTCGTTGGGAATTGCGCAATTAGTGGCTGGAATTGAAACGGAATTTAATATCGAGCTTGAGGGGGATGATATTCTACCTGAGAACTTCGAGACTGTAAATGCTATCAACAATTTAATCATGAAATATAGATAGAAATTAGTGATTGATAAGGAGCGTTTATCATAACAATGAAATCCAACTATGATGAATTTCCTATAGATATGGTTTATTTATGGTGTAATGGCCAAGATCCAGACTTTATCAAAAAAAAAAGAAAAATACGAACGGAATAGCAGCAATGATTCAAGTAACATTTTATCCACTGGTGATATTCGTTTCTTTGATAATGATGAATTAAAGTATTCATTACGATCATTGGAAAAAAATGCACCATGGATAAACCATATTTTTATTGTTACTGATCGACAGGTACCTAAATGGTTAAATACTACTAATACTAAAGTCACTATTATTGATCACTCTGAAATAATGCCTTTATCTATTATTCCTTGCTTTAATTCATCAGTAATTGAAAGATATATTGGGTTTATTCCTAATCTTCAAGAGCATTTTCTTTATGGTAACGATGATACATTTTTGGGAGAACCGGTCGAGCCAAGTTTCTTTTTCTCAAATGGGAAGCCTATTGTCCGCTTATTGCATTTTAATAAAGACCATAAGTCTTATGAACATGAAAATCTGCATAATTTAAAAAAAGAAGTAAGTTTTTGGGGTAATTCGGTTATCAATGCTTGGAATCTTTTATTTTCCAACTACCATTTATCAGAAAGCATAATTTATGAAACACATCATAATATCGATTCTTTTACTAAGAGTAGTTATTGTGAATGTTTTTATCGATTCCAAGAAAAATTAGATGCTAATATTAATCGTTTTCGAAGCGTAAATGATATTCAGCGAGTGTTATTTAGCATAGATTCTATTTTGCAAAATCAAGCAGTACCTAAAGTGTTACATGAATATTCTAAAATAAGAAAGTATTTATTTTGGGTGAAAAAATTAAATGTCGAAAGTTATTACATTCAAGATAAATTTAAAAGCTTATTGGCGCTTAGTTTTATTCATCCTAAACTGTTTTGCATTAATAATTCGGATAGAATCGATCCAAGAGATAAAAAATATGAAAAAATTTTTCTTGAGCATAGGTTCCCTATCAAATCAAATTTTGAATTATAGTAAAACAATATTTTAAAAATGTAAAAGGTGATGCTAAATGTCTGATATGCTTTTATCTCATATAGTTTTGTCAGTTTTTAGGAAAAAATTATATGCAATATTTACTCAACTTTCCCACCTTGATATTCGGCAGGAATGCCGATAATTACTAAAAAACTGCTAATAATTTGCTTTCTTGACATATGAAAAGCACCCCTCCTTTGGTATCATATAAGTACCGAATCTCATAAAGCCAAAAGAAAGGTGCTACTTATATGATAACTCAAAACAGCGAAAATGAACAGTTCGAAAAATCTATTGATATTGCTATGAAAGAGCTGAAAATATCACAGCTTCTGCGTGCAGCCAACATCCGAAAAGCCGGAATCAGCGCATTCGACATCTTTTCTACATTGCTCACCGTAATCTTCCTGAAATGTACACTGTTCCAGCTCCTTAACTCTCGCAGCAAGTCCGATTATGCCTCAAAAAATACCTATCATCGGTTTCTTAACAATCGGTCATTCAACTGGTTTAAATTCCTTTTCCTGCTGTCCGAACGTGTTATCTCTTGCTTCACAAAGCTGACGCGCCTGGATCGGCCAGGACTGTTTGTCATTGATGACTCTGTCATCCACAAAGATAGAAACTCTAAAGGAGAATTATTGGCAAGGGTATTTGACCACGTAATCGGCCGATGCTGCAAAGGCTTCAACCTGTTAGTACTCGGCTGGACCAATGGATACAGTTTTCTGCCGGTTACATTTTTTATGCTCTCTTCAGCAAAGCTTCGGAACCGGTTCAACGAAATCGTTGGAAATATTGACCACCGAAGCAATGCCTACAAATTCCGAAATGAAAGCATGATGCAGAAACCTGATGCCGTTATTGCAATGCTCACAAGGGCTCTCAATGCCGGTATTACAGCCAAGTATGTCTTGATGGACACCTGGTTTACCACAGCGCCTCTGATTGCCAGAATCTGTGATTTAGGCCTTCATGTAATTGGCATGGTCAAGCTCGGTAATCAGAGATACATCTACAACAGTCAGCCCTGTACCCTGCATCATCTTTACCGCCTCTCTTGGAAGTACGCGGATAATAACCTTCTTGGCTCCATACAGGCCAGCACAAAGGCTGGTACACCAGTCAAACTTGTGTTTATTAGAAACAGGAACAAGAAAAGCGAATGGCTGTGCATCCTCAGTACAGACATCACGTTAGATGCATCGGAAATCGTTAGGTATTATGGGAACCGCTGGTCTATTGAATGCTTCTTTAAAGCATCCAAGTCCTGCCTCCATTTGGGGAAAGAATTTCAGAACAGAGACTATTCAACAACTGTATCCAGTACAGCTATTGTGTTCACAAGGTATATACTGCTTGAGTGGATTCGGAGGCAGGAAAATGACGATAGGACCTATGGAGATTATTTCTTATGCTGTGCGATGAAGTACAAGATATGACTTACGAAAAGTCCATTAAGGAACTGCTCTGCATGATTAAGGCTGGAGCAGAATCTTTAGGGTTTGGTTTGGAGATCATAGAACTGATAAAAAGTAAAGTCATTGAGTGGATTCAGTCTCAGCATAGATTTTATGGACTTCTATCCCTTGCTTTGGAGTGGGAAAGTTGAGTAAATTATAATAATTTCTCGAAATTGTGATGGCAGGTATTTTAAGAATGAGGACAATATGAAGAATAATTATTTTAAATTCAGCCTGATACAGTGGTTAATTATAGGTGCTATTTTTTGTCTAATATTTGACTATATTCCTAAAGTTTTGCAACTAAAAACTATTAGTAATGGTTTTGCAGATAAATTTACCTGGTATTTTTTATTCATTTTAATGATAGTGTGGATATATGAAAGGTGTTTAGGCAATTATATTATTGAGAAAAAAGATTATCTATATATCAAGTATATTGCCTATTTGGTGATTATTCTCCTTCTTAGTAATATATGGGGGCTTATTAGTTATCCATATTATAATGAACTACTTTCAGGTCCCAGTAGCCAGATTGAAAAACTGCCAGCAGTATTGGCAATATTGAATAATCATGGAATTTCGATTGATGAGAAACATTTAACAATAGTATGGATAGGAATTAGGGCAGTTAAAGGAACAGTTTTTTATCTTATATACACTTTTGGCTTTTCATTTATTTTATATCAATTCTTTAAGAAGGATTGGAGTTATTATTTTGATTTAATTACTAAGGTAGTAATTGCAAGTGTTACAGTTTTGAGTATGTATTCGGTTATTGAGCTGTTTTATCTTGCCGGTTTTGACTTTGCTACCAATATTCTTTCTGTCGTTAATCCAATGATTCATCCTATAGCGGTTGATCATGGATGGTGGCCTCCACTTTTATGGAAAGGACAGTTACGTTCCGTGTTTTCAGAGCCTTCTCGAATGGGAAATTATCTAGCCTTTGCAATGCCATTTTTGTGGGGGAGGTTTTTGCTTTCTGATAAAAAATCGATAGGATTAATCGTACTTATAACCTTTTATACTTTTATAATCTTTATGACAAAAGCTAGAACAGCTGTAGGAATGTACTGGGGTATTTTGTTTTTATTGTTCTTAGCAGTGATTATTATTCGGCAAAGAGAAATAGTAAAGAAATTTATTTATATCGCTGTACTTACATTCGTATCTTTAGGACTTTCTATTGGATTTATCAATATGACAACAAATAGTAATACAAGCAATTCCAAAGAAATGACAATTGCTTCGTATATGGAAGATAATGTAGGGTCTTTATCCAGCGCTAATAAAAGAAGTAATGGTGCCAGATATGCCTTGATTCGCGCGAATATGAAAACGGGGCTGGAGCATCCAATTTTAGGGGTTGGAGATGTTTTAGGAGCTGCGTATACAGTTCACAATTTTGATAATTCAGATCTTGCGAACAATGAGGTTCATATGTGGGTAACTAATTTTTATAAGGAAGGCCCTCTGAGATATGGCTTGGGCGCGATGAATGAATATGTCTCGAGATTTGCAAGCAATGGAATTCTTGGAATGATTTCTTTTATTTTACCATTTGTTTATATTCTGCTAAAAATTTTTAAATATTTTCGACTGGTAAAGGGAAAAGAGCAATTAAAAATAGCTGTTGCAAGTATTTCATTAATAGGTAGTGCAGTAGCTGGATGTAATGGATCATTGACTTTGCTTTACGCATATTGGGTGATTTTAGCATTTTCATATGCTATGGTTTATGGAATTGGTACAGAAAAACTATTGGAATGATATGAATCAGCGTAAATTAGGAATTCTTTTGAGCTATTTGAATATCGCTTTACATGCAATCATCGGATTTCTCTATGTTCCGATCCTTCTCCACTATATTGGAAAAAGTGAGTATGGTTTGTATCAGCTCATGGGGTCTTTGATTGCCTATTTCAGCATCATGGACTTTGGCCTTTCTGCAGCGGTTATCCGATTTTATGCCAAATATAAGGCCTTGAAAGATCAAATCGGCATGGAGAATATTCTAGCCATTTCAGTTCGGGGATATGGTGCAGTGACTGTATTGGCACTGGCTGTAGGCTTTGTGTGCTATGGCTTTCTTGACGTTATTTTTGCGGGAAGTATGACGGTATCCGAAGTGGCTGAAGCAAAGCAGATTTTTCTGCTCTTGCTTTTGAATATTGTTATTACTTTAGCTACCATGGTTTTCCGTTCTGTGATTAATGCTCATGAGCGTTTTTTCTTTCTAAAGGGAATGGAGACCATACAGCTGGTGATGCAGCCAATTCTTGTAGTGCTGGTGCTGCAGCATTACCCCAGTGCATTCTCAGTGGCAGCTGTGCAGACGGTACTGAATCTGGTGCTCAGCGGAGCAAGGGTTTATTATTGCTTCCATGACCTTCACGTGAAAATTCATTTTCATTACTGGAACCATGAGCTTTTCTCAGAGTTCAAGAAATTGGCCCTGAGTGTTTTTGCTGTGTCCCTGATTGACCAGGTCTTCTGGAAAACGAATCAGATTATCCTGGGAATTATCAGCGGGACAGCGGCGGTGGCGGTATACTCTATTGCATCCCTGATTTATATGAACTATATGGCCCTTTCTACAGCCATATCCGGCGTGTATCTTCCGCATGTTACCGGCATGGTGGCCAGGAAGGAGCCCATCAGCAACCTTTCTGAGCTCTTTATTCAGATTGGCAGATGGCAGTACTATCTTCTGGCACTGGTGGCAACGGGCTTTATTATTTTCGGAAAACAGTTTATTGCCTTATGGGCAGGGTCAGGGTTTGAAGACTCTTATATCATTACCCTTCTCATTATTCTTCCATTTACAGTAGATTTGATTCAAAACATAGGTCTTGCTATTATGCAGGCCATGAACCGTTATGACTTCCGCGCCCGTATTTATTTCCTGACGGGTGTAATGAATCTTATCCTGGCTATCCCACTGGGAATCAAATATGGCGGTATTGGCTGTGCGGTGGCTACCGGTATTTCTATGATTGTGGGAAATGGATTTATTATGAACTGGTACTATGCAAAGGAAATCCATCTGGCCATTGCTTCCTTCTGGAGACAGATAGGCAGAATATCTTTGGTTACAGGTGTATGTCTTGTGATAGGATATGTTGCCAATGTGTACCTTTTGCCTCAAAGGGGAATAGTACCTTTCGTTTTGAAGGCAACAATGTATACAGTCTTATATGTGGCAATAGTATATGCCTTTGCCATGAATCAATCAGAACGAGAGAAAATTCAGGCTATTTTAAAGAGGATACACTGATATTAAGCCTTGGTAGAGGAAAAGATTGTAATATCCTTTCACAGACAGACTTCAGATAGGCCGTGTGCTTTGCAACGTATATTTCACTTATGGCAGGTTGCATGGTGAGAGGAAATCTTTCGGACGTATTCCAAATAAAGAGCTTTGTAGAAAGGTACTGCATAATTTAAGGAGGCGATCTTAATGAAGGCAATTTGTTATCATAATACGAAAATTACTTTACCTAACTGGGTTCCGAATAGCCGGTTAAATGAAGAATGCCCGTTGGGATTTGCTTATGAAGACGGTGATTTCTATGTTCATATATATGGCATGGGTGAGGGCTTCTATACTATTTCACCTGGTATTACTGCCATTGAGGGGAAAAAAGCGGGCTTATCTTTGAAGCAATGGGTGGTTGATCGATTTGGTGCAGAAAATATTCAATCCATGTATGAAGAGGTTGGAGTTTCTCACCCTTCCATCTGGCGACCGGGAATAAGCGAGTATAATGAGCTGCAGCAGGGACTCCGATACACATCTTTGGAAAAAGAAGATGAAAGTCAGGCATTATTTCTGCTTCTTCAAAAACTTGTTGACATATTTTCGTACATGGAACCGGTAGAGTGTAATCTTTCCTGCTATGGGCATCGGCTTAGGGAACTGATTATTCTTGCCTCTACGGAATTTGAAAATCAATGCAGGCATATACTTAGGGCAAATCAAATACATCCACAGGGAAGAAACTATACATCAAAGGACTTTATAAAATTGAATAAACCAGCCCACCTTACGGACTATGAAGTTAGATTTAAACCCTATGCGAACTTACATCCTTTTAAACCTTTTGACGATTGGAATGAGAATCAGCCTACCAAGTCTCTTATATGGTATGATAAATATAATCATGTAAAACATGATCGGGGTAATGGTTTTGCGGATGCATCGCTGGAGACAGCTTTAAATGCTATAGCTGCAAATATTATTTTATATGCGGTACGATTTGGTCCCTATCTGCTTTTTAAGATTCCTTCTGCCTTGTCGAGCTATATTAATCAATATGTTCATCTGTCACTTGTAAATCCTGACATCAGGTCTTTTTATATTCCAAAGGTGAAGACTGACAATGATATGAGAAAAGATTATTTTAGCTTTAACCCATTACAGTTTGGACTTATAGAGCCAAGGAAGATTATACCAATCCATATTTCTTAAATCGGGATTTACCCTATTATTGGTATACAGTGTTTCTGCTTTTTATTATGTATGTGGAAGACGTACAATATGCAATAGAGAGCCGGTTGCAAACTGCAGATGCAGAATTCTTGATTTGTCTGTATTTGTTGATTTAGCCTTTCTCATCGCGCGGGGCATGGGACAGATCCCTTGTGCTAATTTTAGGAAACGTGGATAGCTCTTGACAGCGTATCTTGTAGCTCATCATCGTGTAATACTAGAAGCCCCATAACTTATGTAAAATGTAACTGGACGGAGGAGGTGAAAATCATTGGTAAATAGAATTACATCTTATGGAGATAATGACTTAGTAAATTATCTGTTTTGGGATGAGAGGCTGCCGCAAATCAGTCGATTATTTGCCGATAATGCCCTGCCTGAGAAATCTAAAGATACATTCGATTTGAATGATATACTGGAGCTTTATAATGTCGGTATCGGCTATAGTCATTTCAATGATGTGGCAAAGGGAAAATATGATTCGCAATATCCTTTTTTGTCTCAAGCATTTCATAAAGCGCAGAGGCTGTTTAGCTCTCTTGATATTGGCAGCATGATTGAGCAATACGAACATATTGAATTAGATTATATTTCTGATTTTTGGAATGCGCTTGATAAAACTAAAAAGTATCGGCAGCTGAGTGTTTCTCAGTTTATAAGTTTATGTTCGTTTCCTCAAATCCAGGAGAAAACTTTGGATGAAATCCTTAAACATAAAGATATTGTCAATGCATTCCAAACAGAATTAACTAAGCTGCTGGACGACTATCCTTTTTCATACCGCTTTATTTTCAACGACTATTTGAGTACTGACGGAATGTGGTATTACTTTCCTAAAGAGTATACACAAAAACATATGGATGAAGCGTTGACGCGATTTATTCGGAGTGCAAGTCCATCGGCCCAATATTTGGAAATGGTTCTCTCTTCCGATTTTCCTGTAAGCGCTGAAGTCAAAGCGGAAGCCAAAAGGAAATATGAGATTATCATACATACTATTTCAAAGGATGAGGGTACTTTACATATACCGCTTAAGATACGTATTGATTTTTCTCCGAAGCAGAGGGCCCCTTTTCTGAATTTGGCGAAGGATTATAATCGGAATTTTTTCTCCTACAGTGAGGACTTTGTCATAGGGAATATGTCAAATGAGCATTTATTGCAAAATTTCTATTATCCATTTTATTTTTGCGACTCTCGAAATAGAATCGTTGCTATTTCTCATGAGCATGATTTGAGGCCCTTTGAGTATATTTGCCAAATTCCACAGAAAAAGCATTATTCACGAAGCATATATTTCAGGTGGCATGATTCATTTTATTATTCCACCCTGGCTGCTTATTGTAGTTTGCTGGAAAGGATGCATCATCCATTAGAAGATATTTTGGAGTGGTTCTATAATCGCTATTTACCTGAAGGGCTTGGCATCACAGGATTTCATATAAATTTACTGAGGCGGAATGTGGGATTTAATGCACGTGCTGAAGCTGTGGCAAACTGCATAGAAGGCATCTTTTATCAATATTCCTGTTATGTATCTAAAGGAAGTGTAGACTGGGATTATATTCAGTACCAGCCGCTAAAGGCGGATTATAGAAAAATTCCCAGCCTTATTAAGGCAAAATATTTTTATGGAAAAGGTAAGCCCTTTCAATCACTTACGTATCTTCTTTTTTCAGATCAGTCAATTCTTCGTCATGCAAAGGTGATCAAAGAGGAATGTAATTGCTTCTATGACTTGATTTGTCAGGGGACAATGCATCTTGATGATTTTGCAGACTATCAGAGTGAACTTATTCAGAGACTTATAAATAAGGGCTATTTGTATATATCAGGTGATGGAGTTTTATCTTGGACAAATCCATATGTAATAAGGGTGCTGCGGGATTTGCATCATTTCGATTTTTGTGAGACTGCTTATTATAGTCAATCAAGTAGAAATTTGGAGGCAATTCAATTTTTACAAGAAAGTGATATGATTCTTTTAGGTGAGACTTTGCTGTCTGAGCAGGAAGGACGGTACTTTAACTATTATCTAAATACGATTAGTTCATCTAATGGGCCGCAATTAAGAAATCTTTATGCTCATGGGAAAGTGTATGGGCCAAAGGTAAATCATGAATATAATTACTATGTTTTGCTTCGTCTGCTTGTTTTGCTGACAATGAAGATATATGATGAACTTATTGGTATCATCGATTGGAAATCATTGATAGATAATTACAAGGAGAATCTGAATGCAGAAAATTCGTAAGGCAGTCATTCCCGCCGCAGGCTTTGGTACCCGTTTCCTTCCGGAAACAAAGGCCATGCCCAAGGAGATGCTGCCTATTGTAGATAAGCCGGCTATATAGTACATTGTAGAGGAAATTTTGGCCAGCGAAATTCAGGAAATTCTTATCATTTCCGGCCATGCTAAGCGGGCTATGGAAGATCATTTCGATTCTTCTCCGGAGCTGGAGCAGCATTTGTTAGAACCTGGAAAGACGAAAGAGCTGGAAGAAATCTGGAAGATTTCTGATATCAAGGTACACTACGTGCGCCAGCCTTATATGCGCGGTCTGGGCGATGCTATCCTTTGTGCCAGGGAGTTTGTAGATGGGGAGCCCTTTGGCGTTATTCTTGGTGACGATATCGTATACACCGGAAATGGAGAACCGGCGCTGAAGCAGCTCATGGACCGCTACTATGAGACTGGAAGTACAGTGGTGGGCTGTCAGATGGTGCCTGAGGAGAAAGTATCTGCCTATGGGATTATCCAGGGAGAAAGAACCCAAAATCCGGATCTGCTGAAGGTGGTGGATATGATGGAAAAACCATCGATTAAAGAAGCACCCAGCCGCTTTGCCGCTTTGGGAAGGTATGTAATTACTCCTGAGGTCTTTGATATCCTGGAGCAGACGAAACCCGGCAAGGGCGGAGAAATCCAGCTCACCGATGCCCTCCGTGTCATGGCCCGGTGCGGAAATGTGTATGCCTATAATTTTACCGGCAAGCGGTATGATACTGGCAATAAGCTGGGGTATTTGAAAGCGGTGGTGGAGTTTGCATTGCGGAGAGAAGATTTAGGTGAGGACTTCAGGACGTATTTGAAGACATTGAGATTATAGGGACTCGCTTTGCATTTAAAAAATCCTTTATAATTTGCTGATGAAATATTTAATATAGTATATAACTGCTGCTTGTATGATAATTAATATAAGTAGTGGGGGCGCATAATGTTGTGTCTTGAATAGGTAATGTTTATATGACTGATTTGGGGTAACCCGATTTGATTGGTCTATCTATCTATTCCAATGTTAATTGTAATCTGCGTTCTTTAAAAGTGGATGGAGATGTGACATATGAAATTAACAAAGTTGATTATCACTAATTTCAGAGGGTACAAGAATAGGACAGAAGTAGGCTTTAACGATATAACTACCTTTGTAGGTAAAAATGATAGCGGCAAGTCGACAATTCTTGAGGCTTTAGATATCTTTTTTAATGATGGTAAAGGCTGTATAAAAATTGATAATCAGGACATAAATATTGAAAATAAGAATGGTAATGATACGGATATTGCTATAGAAGCTTGCTTTACCGATTTGCCTGCTGAGATAGTTATAGATGCTTCTAACAAGACATCTCTTAAGAATGAATATTTACTAAATGATGATGGAACATTACACATAGAAAAAATATTTCCCAATGCATCTTCTAAAGCAAAAGTTTATATTATAGCAAAGCATCCCAATAATCCTAACTGTAATGATTTAATGCAATTAAAAATAGCTGATTTGAAAAAGAAAGTCAAAGAACTTAACATTGAAGATAAGGTTACAGACAAAACAGTGAGCGCAGCATTTAGAGCTGCCATTTGGTCATATTATGATCACGAAGAAGGCCTGAGTTTAGCAAATCGAAAAATTGATGTTTCTAAAGGGGAGACCAAATCTATCTGGGAACAAATTGAAAAATATCTTCCCATTTACTCGCTGTTTCAATCTGATCGGAGCAACAGCGATTCTGATAATGAAGTACAGGATCCATTAAAGCATGCGGTTAAAGAATTTTTAATGGAGAAAGATGTTCAGGAGAAACTGAATAGTATAGCGCAGGATGTAATTAGAAAGCTTGAGGATGTGTCTAGAAGAACATTAGAAAAGTTACAAGAAATGGATGCTAGCGTAGCTAATACACTGGAACCTTCTATACCAGATCCCAATAAATTGAAATGGGCAGAAGTTTTTAAAAGTGTATCAATAACAGGTGATGAAGATATCCCGATTAATAAACGCGGGAGTGGGGTTCGCCGATTAATTTTACTTAATTTTTTTAGAGTTGAAGCTGAGAGAAAATTAAGAGAGCAGGCATCTGGCAACTCAACGGCAAGTATTATTTATGCTATTGAAGAGCCGGAAACATCGCAACATTTCCAAAATCAGCTTTTGCTTGTAAAAGCTTTTAAGGATCTTTCAAGTATTCCCAATGTTCAAGTTATTCTAACAACTCATAGTGGTAATATTGTCAAGCAGTTAGATTTTGAAGATATTAGGCTTGTAGATAATGGGAAAGTTATCCATATCCATAAACAATGTCTACCATTTCCTTCACTGAATGAAGTTAATTTCGTTGCTTTTGATGAAGCAACTGAAGAATATCATGATGAATTGTTTGGCTATATTGAAAGTAATAATCTTAAGAAAGAGTATGAGTGCGAATATAATAATCAGATTGGGACACTTGAGTATCACAAACTGCTGCCAAAGGGGAATCAGAAACAGGAGACTCTCTCCCTGACTTTATACATACGTCATCAGATTCATCATCCTGAAAATACGGAAAATGTTAGATATACTCGTGAACAATTAAAAAGTTCTATTAATGCTATGCGTAGCTTTATTCAAGCACACCCTGTGTCTGAGGGATAATACCAAGTGGTGTTATTCAGGTGTGGTGTATTAGGTTGTACAACATAAGCATCATGTGCGAGAATCATACTATATAATACGAATTGAAAGCCAGTGATTACGCGGTAGAGAGGCATCCATATCAGGTGGAGGACTCTTTTCCGGTTCATCTGTATTTGTGGATTTATTCATGCTTAGTGTTCAGAAATATGGTGTGGCTTTTATGGCCGTGATACAAACCAGAAGAGTGTGCGATGCAGGCACTGCCAGATGATTTGAGATTGATGAAATGGGATGACTATACATGGGTGAGAAAATGCAATTGTTATAAAATGTGCCAATTGCGGCAGGAATCTGTAAAATGATGAACATCTATTATAGTAGAAGGAACAAGTTTATAAGGCAATTCTGAAAGCAGACTCTTTCCTGCCAATCCTAGGCCCAGAGGAGAGAGTACTTCGGACACGCAGGGCCCCCTTGTTTTCTTCCATCCAATCTGCAGAAAGGATCAAAATATGAACTACAGAAAGTACCCAGAACTCTAAATCAGCTCCACATATGCAGAAATGACGGGAGACT
>UMAC01031492.1_pt1 | contig 30239 bp, 27 predicted proteins | sample 1963591 | NCBI WGS metagenome assembly UMAC01 (sample SAMEA4835904, study PRJEB28245) | human gut metagenome | biome: gut microbiome; material: fecal sample | place: Denmark | collected 2008
TCAGCGTCAGAAACCGCAGTACCGCGGTGCCGATTTGCGCATAAAGGTGACGCTTTCGCTCCAGGAGATTGCAACCGGAACCACAAAGAAGTTCAAGGTGAAGAAGGACGTTACATGTACTCATTGTAACGGTTCGGGCGCAGAGAAGGGTAGCGCCAGCGAGACTTGTCCTACATGTCACGGTAGCGGTGTTGTTACCCGCACAGTTCGCACTATGCTTGGCATGATGCAGACACAGTCGGAGTGCCCTACATGTCACGGCGAAGGTACTGTTATCAAGAATAAGTGTAAGGAATGTGGAGGCACCGGCGTCGTTAAAGGCGAAGAGGTTGTCGAGATCAAGATTCCGGCTGGTGTAGCCGAAGGAATGGTTGTAAACGTTCCGGGCAAGGGTAGTGCAGGACAACATAACGGCATTAATGGAGATATTCAGGTGTACATCTCAGAAGAGCCTAACGATACTTTCGTGCGCGATGGCAACGATGTGATTTACAATCTCTTGCTCGATTTCCCTACAGCTGTACTTGGAGGAAGCGTAGAGATACCTACAATAGACGGCTCAAAGGTTAAGATAAAGATTGAACCGGGTACACAGCCCGGCAAGACACTCCGTTTGCGCGGCAAAGGTCTACCTTCCGTTCAAGGCTACGGCACTGGTACTGGCGACCTCGTTGTGAATATCAGCGTCTACATCCCGAAGACTCTGTCTAAGAATGAGAAGAAGGCTGTTGAGTCGTTCGCTGGAAGCGACAACTTTAAGGGCGACAAGGAGACCAAAAAGTCTATCTTCGAGCGCTTCAAGAATTATTTCAACTAATAGCAGACGAGTTGATCTTACAAAAATGAATTATCAGGAAACGATAGAATATCTGTTCAATTCGACCCCCGTCTTTGAAAAGGTGGGGGCTTCTGCTTATAAGGAGGGCTTGTTCAATACGGAGGAGCTTGACCGCCATTTCGGTCATCCTCATCGTAAGTTCAAGACTATTCATGTAGCAGGCACCAACGGAAAAGGTTCGTGCTCGCATACCTTGGCAGCAATTCTTCAGTCGGCAGGTTACAAGGTCGGACTTTATACTTCTCCGCACCTTGTAGATTTTCGTGAGCGCATCCGCATCAATGGCGAGTGCATAGACGAACAGTACGTTATCAACTTTGTTGAGCATGAGCGCAACTTTTTTGAGCCTTTACATCCCTCGTTCTTTGAACTCACAACGGCTCTTGCCTTCAAATATTTCGCCGAAAAGAAGGTGGACATTGCGGTTATTGAGGTCGGTTTGGGAGGCAGACTCGATTGTACAAACATTATCACGCCATTGCTCTCTGTTATCACTAACATAAGTTACGACCATACACAGTTCCTTGGCGACACCTTGGCAAAGATAGCTACAGAGAAAGCAGGCATTATAAAACCGGGCGTGCCAGTTGTAATAGGAGAGTGTTGTGACGAGACGCGTGAGGTGTTTGAAGCTAAGGCAAAAACAGCAAACGCTCCCATCGTTTTCGCAGAAGACAACACGGAAGTGCTTGGATGTTCGCTTGAAGAAAATAACGTTATGCATTATGAAACAAAGACATACGGCGTTATTGAAGGCGAGCTTTGTGGCGATTATCAGCAAAAGAATACCAATACAGTACTCAATGCTGTCAACCAGTTGCGTGAGCTTGGACTCATTAATGATGTCGATTGCGTTACTGCTGGTTTTGCTAATGTGTGTGAAGCAACAGGACTTCTTGGTCGCTGGCAGACATTGTGCAAAACTCCGCTCACCATTTGTGATACGGGACATAACGTAGCTGGTTGGGAATACCTCAGCCAACAGATTGCAAGACAAAATTGTAAGACAAAGCGTATTGTTTTCGGAATGGTAGACGACAAAGACGTACGCCATGTTATGGCGATGTTGCCAAAAGATGCAGTCTACTATTTCTGTAAAGCAACTACTCATCGAGCCATAACTGAAGATAAAATAAAGAAGATAGGAGAGGAATGTGGTCTTCACGGCACATGCTATAGTAGTGTTGAAGCAGCGTATAAAGACGCTTGCAAGGACGCTACGATTGGAGATTTTATTTTCATAGGAGGCAGTAGTTATGTAGTTGCAGACCTTCTTACATATTTAGAAAATAACAATTAATTGTTTTTAACGGAAAGCACCAAGTAATTTTGGTGCTTTCTTTTGTCTGTTACATTTTTTTTTGGTTACTTTGCATACAATATAAGTAACTAAAAAACTTAATTTATGATAAACACAACCGAAATAGAAAATATCTGCGGCCTGAAAAGAAGCGATTTTCAGGCTACAGTAGGCGGTAAAGAAACCGACCTTTATATCTTGAAAAACAATCAGGGCAATGAAGTCGCTATAACAAATTATGGTGGCGCACTCGTTGCTATCATGGTTCCAGATAAGAATGGCAATAGAGCTAACGTGATTCAGGGCCATGATAACATTCAAGACGTTATAAACTCACCCGAACCTTATTTGTCTACACTCGTAGGACGCTACGGCAACCGTATCTGCAAGGGACGTTTCCAGCTTCATGGCAAGGAGTATCAGTTGCCTATCAACAACGGTCCGAATTGTCTGCATGGCGGCTTGAAGGGCTTCAACGCAAAGGTTTGGGAGGCTCTCCAGATGAACGAACACACTCTCGTACTCAAGTATGTAAGTCCTTATGGCGAAGAGGGCTTCTCTGGCGAGATGAAAGTAACTGTTGAATATTCGTTCACAGACGACAACGAGCTTGTTATCGAATACATGGCTACAACAAACAAGAAGACCGTTGTAAACCTCACAAGCCATGGTTTCTTCTCACTCGCAGGCATTGCTAACCCGACTCCTTCTATCGAGAATCTTGAGTGCGAAATAAATGCTGACTACTATCTGCCAATTGACGAGACATCAATTCCTACTGGAGAAGTACGTTTCGTAAAGGGTACACCATTCGACTTCCGCACACCGAAGACTGTAGGTCAGGACATTGATGCCGACCATGAACAGATCAAGAACGGTGCAGGCTATGACCATTGCTTCGTACTCAACAAGAAGGAAGAGGGCGAACTCAGCTTTGCAGCACGTATCAAGGAGCCGGTAAGTGGACGTACAATGGAGGTTTACACAACTGAACCTGGAGTTCAGGTTTACAGCGACAACTGGGCTGATGGTTATAAGGGACAGAACGGCGCAACATTCCCACGTCGCAGTGCTATCTGCTTTGAGGCACAGCACTTCCCCGATTCTCCTAACCATCCTTACTTCCCATCGGTGGTTCTTAATCCCGGTGAGCAGTACACACAGAAGACAGTGTATAAGTTTGGAGTAGAAAAGTAAACAGACTTTATAGCGGGGGCATGCGGCCTCCGCTATTATGCATACAACCAATGCGGAAGCTAACCCTTCCGCTACTTTATTGAATGTACTAATCAATAAAAAATAACTAAAACAACAAACAAAACAATGGGAAATTCCACAACAAAAAAAGGTAATTTCGTTGCTATTCTTGCAATGATTTTCCTCTTTGCTATGATTGCCTTTGTGACAAACCTTTGCTCACCAATGGCTGTCATTTTGAAAAACAACTTCAGCGTTTCTGATACCCTTGCACAGGTAGGTAACTACGGCAACTTTGGCGCTTACTTCCTTATGGGTATCCCTGCTGGTCTTCTTATCCAGAAGTTTGGTTATAAGAAAACAGCTCTTCTCGCCTTGATCGTAGGTATTATCGGTCTTCTTATCCAGTGGCTCAGCGGTTCTATGGGCTTCGTTGTTTACCTTATCGGTGCTTTCATCTCTGGTCTTTGCATGTGTATGCTCAACACAGTTGTAAACCCGATGCTTAACCTCCTCGGTGGTGGTGGCAACACTGGCAACCAGTTGGTTCAGATTGGTGGTGTATTCAACTCTGCTGCTGCAGTTTGTGTTTACATTCTCATGGGCGCACTCATCGGCGACGCAAGCACAGCTAAGGTTTCTGCTGCTACTCCGGCATTGATGATTGCACTTGCAATCTTTGTTTTTGCACTTGTTGTGATTTTCTTCACCAAGATTCAGGAGCCTGAGCAGCCTAAGGTTGACGCTTTGGCTAACGACAAGTATAGCTGCTTCTCTTTCCGTCATTTCAAGCTTGGTATGCTTGCTATTGCAATCTATGGAGCAGTAGAGGTTTGTCCTCCTACTTATATTCTCGCTTACCTTACTTCTGCCAAGGATGCCGCAAATCCGGGTCTTGCTATGGATGCAGGCTATGTTGGTACTCTTAGTGCTGTATACTTCATATTCATGCTTATCGGCCGTTTCGTAGGTGGTATGATTGGTGGTAAGGTTTCTGCAAAGGCCATGATCGCTACTGTTAGCTTTGTTGCAATGGTTCTCGTTGCATTAGGTATTATGCTTCCTGTTGAGCAGACCATTAGCTTCCCTGGCATCGACTACACAACTCTCAGCTTGAAGTGGGGAGAGATTCCGGTAGGTATCTTTGCTATCATGCTTGTAGGTTTCTGTGCATCTGTAATGTGGGGTGGTATCTTCAATCTTGCTACAGAGGGTCTTGGCAAGTATACAGCAAAGGCTTCTGGTGCTTTCATGATGATGGTTGCAGGTTTCGCTGTGATGATTGGTATTCAGGGCCTTGTTATCGACCTCACACATAACTATATGGCAAGTTTCATCGTTGTACTCCTTGCTGCAGCATACATCTTCTACTACGCTCTTTGGGGTTCAAAGAACGTCAACACAGACATTCCTGTAGAATAATTGAATATATAAAGGCTTGCTCTTGCGGGCAAGCCTTTTTTCACAAATAAAACATTTATAACTAAAACCTTATTAATTATGGATATCGAATTTGTAAGAAGCCGCTTCATTAAGCACTTCGACGGTAAGACAGGCAATATTTATCAGTCACCAGGTCGTATTAACCTCATTGGTGAGCATACCGACTATAACGGAGGTTTCGTTTTCCCAGGTGCAGTAGATAAGGGCATCATGGCTGAACTTCGTCCGAATGGCACAAATACTGTTATGTGCTACTCAATAGACCTTAAAGACCGTGTAGAGTTCAAGGTTGACGATCCGCAAGGACCACGCGCAAGCTGGGCACGCTACATCTATGGCGTTGTTCAAGAGATGCGTAAGCTCGGTGTTGACGTGAAGGGCTTCAATACTGCGTTTGCAGGTGACGTACCTCTCGGTGCTGGTATGTCTTCTTCAGCTGCTCTTGAGAGCTGCTTCGCTTTTGCTATCAACGATCTCTTCGGCGATAACAAGGTAAGTAAGTGGGATATGGCTCTCGCTGGTCAGGCTACAGAGCACAACTACTGTGGTGTAAACTGCGGTATCATGGACCAGTTCGCAAGTGTATTCGGTAAGGAGGGTTGCCTCATGCGTCTCGACTGCCGCAGCCGCGAGTTCGAATATTTCCCCTTCAAGCCTGTTGGCTACAAACTGGTGCTACTCAACTCTTGCGTGAAGCATGAGCTTGCCGGCTCTCCTTACAACGACCGCCGCAACTCTTGCGAGAATGTTGTTAAGCATATCGCTGCTAAGCATCCGGAGGCTCACTTCGAGACTCTGCGCGACTGCACATGGGAACAGCTTGAGGAGGTTAAGGCTGAAGTAGGTGAGGAAGACTACAAGCGCGCTCACTTCGTGCTCGGCGAAAAAGACCGTGTTCTTGCTGTTTGTGATGCTCTTAATGCAGGCGACTACGAGACTGTTGGCAAGAAGATGTACGAAACTCATGAAGGTCTCAGCAAGGAGTATGAGGTTTCTTGTGAAGAACTCGACTTCCTCAACGACATCGCCAAGGAGAATGGCGTTACTGGTAGCCGTATCATGGGTGGCGGTTTCGGTGGCTGCACAATCAACCTCGTAAAGGACGAGCTTTATGATCAGTTCATCGCTGACGCTAAGGCTAAATACTCTGCAAAATATGGCAAGGAGCCGAAGGTAATCGACGTTGTTATCAGCGAAGGTTCACACAAAGTTTGCTAAATTAGCTCTATAACAGTTTCCTAGATTAGCTCTATAATAATATGTGTAAGGGCAATTCAATAGCGATGTTGAATTGCCCTTTTATTGTGTCTATATATGTTTTTGCCGTTCGCGTACGGAATCTGATTGGGTGGCGTACGGAATCGGCATAGACAACGAACGCGAACGATGACTAAAGCCTGCAATACGGCGTGTCATTCTCTTAGAATGAAATTTTCATGAATACTATCAATATTCTGCAAAAGGTAGTTGTGGTTCCTCTTGTTTAGATTTTGATAATAATTTATTTTGGGGTTTATCGTCGCCCAAACTTACACCAAGTCCCATTAACCTTATAGGATGAGAGGCGTTAATCTCTACTTTTTGTAGTAACCCTTTTGCTAAAGGTAGAATCGTATCTTTAGATGTTAGTGGGGTAGCGCAGGTCAGGCTTCTTGTAACTTGCGTAAAGTCTGCGTATTTCACTTTTAATGTAAGTGTGTGACCAGAAAAATCGCTCTTATCAAGGCGGTTTACCAGTTCCAATGTTATGTGGTATAGCTCGATTATAACATTCGATTTCAATGAAAGGTCCTGAGCGAATGTACTTTCGCAACTAACCGATTTTCTATCATTTCGTGCTTCTACTGGACTATCATCAATACCACGTGCATAGTCATAGAACAATTGCCCGCGTTTTCCAAACAAACGTGATAGGGTAGACAGCGATTGTTTTCGCAACTGCCGAACTTTAAATATACCCAACGAATGCAATTCGAGTGCAGTTTTATGCCCCACAAGCCACAAGTCCTCTACCTTTAACTTGTCTAAAAACGCGATAGCATTATCAGGATGAATGATACATAAGCCGTCGGGCTTATTATAATCGGATGCTATCTTGGCAAGCAATTTACAATAAGATACACCGGCCGAAGCCGTTAAGCCAAGTTCATCATGAATTGCAGCCTTTATTTCTTTTGCAATGTCTACTGCTAATTCAATACCTTTTTTATTTTGTGTAACATCCAAGAACGCTTCGTCAAGTGATATCGGTTCTATTAAGTCGGTATATCTATGAAATATATTATGAATTTTATTGGAAATTTCTTTATACCGCTCAAATCGAGGTTCTATTATCAACAAATTAGGACAAAGTCTTTTTGCCATTCTAATAGATTGTGCAGAATGTACACCATAACGACGCGCCTCATAACTTGCTGTAGAAACAACACCGCGGTCAGAATCGTGTCCAACAACGATTGCTTTCCCTGCAAGATTATTGTTATCAAGTCGTTCCACAGCAGCATAGAAGCAATCCATGTCTATATGTATTATCTTACGATAGTGTTGCATCATTTATAGTTATGAAGTTAATCATTATTTATGTTATGCCTATTATTTACTTTGCAAGACCTATTTATCATAAACCTGTGCAAATCACATCAAATGTACAAAATATTATTGAATAATCTAGTATCTTCCATGTATAAATTTATAATCTTAAAGGATAACTCTCTATAACGGACGCTATGAAAAACAAAAATTTTTTCATTATGATAAAAATAATTGATATATATCAAGTAAACACAATGCGCAAACGGAAAGGAATTAGAATTTCATACGTTGCGCACCTCTTCAAATGCAGAGGTCGGAAGCCACGCAAAAAAAGCGTGTCCCGATTGACAATATCAAGGCTAGTGGCTGGCGCCGTCAAGCTAAACGGCGTTGTTTGGTTGACTCAAATGGGTGCCTAATTACCGCATCTCTATGCGAGATGCTCACACTAATGGGGTGGAATAATCATCGCGCTCCGCTTGGTCGACCTCGCTAACGCTCACAATTCGGACTACCGTCCGAGCGCAATAGCGCAAGGGCGTAGAGTGGAGTGCGTTGCACTCTTTTGGCTGCACCGCTCCTAACGTCGCTACGCAGATTTAGCAAACACAAAAAACGCGCGCAGGCGAAAGAACACCCGCACGCGAAATTAAAGTTTTAAACGTGCTAACAAAGCAGATAAAATGCCATAATAAACACGTAAGAATTTAAAAGCTACATAAACAAATGCGAACATAAACAAAGTAAAGACAGTCCACAACAAAAATGTAAAAATGTAATAAAGTATTTCCATACCACAAAGTTAATAATTTTGTGGGGAATAAGTAACAACATTTTTCTCTTTTTTTGTATTAGCATTACCCGAAGAAGAACCAGGAAGAACACCGAGAAGTATTTTAGCATAGTCTTTTACCTCATCATTAAAAGCAGAAAGATTTTCACGGGCAATTTCAAGATAATAATCTTTGTAATCACGCCAAGAAGCGTGACCGCTCTTAATACGGTTATAAGCTTGTTCAGCTTCACGGCTCCAACGTTCTGCAAGGGTGTGAGGAACATTTAAAATAGCTTTACGCTTCATTTCCAACTGCTGCAAAGTAACACGGTTAAAAGCTTCTTGCAACTTATCGGGTTGGGTCCAAAAGTCGAGTTCATTCTGCAAATGTTGACCACGGGTTGACTCGTTTTCATGCTCCTCTTTAGCCTTATTGAGAGATGCAGCAGAATAACTTTCAGTGGCAGAAGCTTCGTTTTTGTGAATTTCACTAAGTTGTACACGTGGCTTACCTTTTTCAGTGACAATTTGAGCGTCCGTAAGGTCATAAACCTTTTTAAGGTTCTCAAATTCTTGGTAAGCCTTTTGCAAGTCTGCTTCGTTCTTTGCATACTGAAACATTGCGTTAACTTCCTCAATAGCTTTGAGAGATTCAGCACGCTTGGCGTCTGCTTCTTGCTGCTCAGTTTGTGCAGCCTGCTGACGCTGATAGTATTGTTGGTCAACGGCAAATTTAAATGCATCTTTAGCATAGGTAAGCATACTAACGCCAATATCTTGCTTTTGCTTACCTATCTCTAAGGCGTTTTTGATTGCACGGGTAGCATTATCAATATTTTTGGCATTAGTATCTGCATCAACATTGCGACGTTGAGCGTTAACCAAACTATTTTGTAGGAAAGAGCCGAAAGCAGTTGAAAGTTGTTGCCCATAACCTTGCGGAGAAGGAACAGAAACAGGAGAAGCTTGGTCTACATTAGCAGAACTTGTAACATTTCCGTTAGAACCAAAGGCCGTGTTATAACCTGCTTGTTCCATACCACGCTTATGTAATAAGGCTTGATCTTGTGTAAGCTCACGTTGTCGGTTATATGCTATAGTAGCATTTTCTTTGTTAATCTTGTCCTGCTTCTGCATTAAGTATTCTTGGTTAGAAGTGTCCATTAAACCACCAAGAAGAGAACCGCCAGCAGCACCGAGAGCAGGCGCTAAACCATCTAAAAAACCCATAATATAAAATTTAAAAATGGGGGAAATATCCCCCATAATTAATTAGTAACAAGATTGATTGTACTATTATCACCATCGCCAACGGTATCGTAAGAGTTTTGAACTGGTTTCATCCAGTTAGTTAACTTGACATCGAAAACCGTCTGACAAATGAAGTTATCAAAAAGAGGGTCGTCCGCTGTAGGATAAAACGAACCCGAGTTATAAAACAAGCGGTTAAAGTTAGACAAAAAACCATACTTACAAACCTGCTGCCAAGAGGTAGAAGCATAAGGGGCGATATTATCAGCGATATGAAGATTAAACTTATGCTTATCCGTTTTATTAGGAGTAAGGGTAACCGAAGTATTTACAATATAACGGTCGTTAAAATATGGTAACAAATCACGCTTAAAATAACCGCAACACATATCACCATTGACAATGTTCTTTTTAGTCTTAAAACCAGTGTAGCGAGGAACAAAACCAAAACTTTCTGTTGAAAGGTCTCGAGTATTAAGACCATCAGAAACAAAGTTATCTGGTAGAAATACTCGAACAGGTGTAACCTCATAACCAAGCGCGTCAAATTCGGGGTGCGGAATGGAATCGTTATCTACAGCATAAAGAGTTGGGTCGTTACCTTGGAAAATGTTAGCTTGCGGTACAATACAAGACATAACAAAAAGAAAACCATGCTTAGGTGCTTCAAAGTTAAAAAACTCTTTACCGAAGCCAACACCCTTACCGGCATAGGCGCCAAGATAATCACCTTTATGTTCGTTACCAACATCAGCGGTTTCAGAAGTACTAAAGACATCGTCTATATCTATAGGGGTGCGCCATTCGGATACATTGAAAGAATCTTTGAAAAGGCTAAAAGACACATCAGCACCATAATGCACTTTAACCCAATCAGACATACGCCGACCAATAACACTATCCTTAGCGACATAAGTAGAAAGACGCTTTAAGACATCAAGCGTTAACTGGTTAAAACCGGAACCATTCTGACGGGGTAGTCCGTTAAACTGCTGAGTAATATTAGTATCTTTGGAGTTTGCAAGATAACCAGGAGAAACAGCAGGAAGTAAAGCGTTATTAGTAATCTTAACACGATGGGAAGCAATATAACTATTACTATCAGTATAATAAAGGTTGCCCAAATCATCAAGAAAACTAAAGAATTGGGGTGAAATATTATCTTCACTACTAAACATACTACTTGAAAAATCCGTGAAAGAATCCCATATTTCCATAATGAGTTTATAACAGTTCGTTGTTTCAAACTGAATATCACGGGTAAGACCGAAGTAATTAAAATATGCCTTATAATAAGCCAAAAGCGGAGCAATAGAAAGGTGGGAAGTATCTCGAGCAACAAGAGAATAACCCAAACCTATTAATTGCTTTCTAATACGCTTAGCTTGTGCTGAATAACGAACACAATAAAGATATTCAGTAGAAGAACTTGGGGAAGGTTTAGTATGTATAATATAGTCTGAAGACTCGGGAGTAACTACATCCCCATTCCAAACCATCTTATAAAATGGGTCAAGATAAGAGGCTGCAGTTTGCAAAAGAGTTTCAGAAGAAACACCAAAATAATTGATAAGAGCGTTAAAAACTGGCTTACGGTCTGAATCAACACCAATATTCATGAGAGAATACTCTGAAGAATTATTAGGACGAGAATAAACGGAAATATCAGAGCGTAAACAAAGATGCATCTGCAAAACCATATTATCAGTATATGGCATTTCAGTAGGGGTGAAGGTTTTAGTAAGACCTGCAAAAGGTATACCACTGAGAAGGCTTTCGTAATACGGAACAACATCCGTCATAAGAACAAAACGGGCATAATTCTGCAAATACATACGGGCAAATGATGGGGTAGGCATAGGAGCCAAACGCACAAGTTGGCGAGTGTTGACTTTAATCTTACTATTAGGCTCCATGTACTGCGACAAAAGAGGCTGCAATACACCGAAGTCCATAGTAGTATTGTTATCAAAACTCATATCATGCGTGTAACTCTTATGTGCAGATGTGCCCAAAAGAATTGATTTAAACGACATAATGTAAAAGTTTAAAAATGAATAAATTACTCTTTAGGTTCTTCAATAGGAAGATTTGCAACGACACTTGACGCATCAGTTGCAGGGTTATCGAAAATTACTGGGTTGACAGGAGTAAGAGGAACGCCAGCAGCCAAGAGAGCGGAGAGTTTATACTCATCGGTCTTTGGCAAGGATGAAGTAAGTTCAGAGGTTTTAACAGTAATACGAGTGTGAACGGCAACGCCATCTACAATATCAGTCTGCAAAACATCTTCGAGAACTTCTCGGGAATTCTCTAAAGGAGGTGAATAATGAATGTTTCTAAAAGCCATAAATAAAAAATTAAAAGTTTAACATAAGTTTTCAGGATAGCCATAAACGCCCTGAGCGTGTTTGGCTTTCTGTATAGATTCTCCATTTTTTTTGTAATGCTCTAAATTGTCTTGTTCAAGAGCAATGCAAAGTTTAGTGTATTTGTCTTCAAATGTTTTGTATTGGTTGAGGGTTTCAAAGCTTAAATTATCGGAGAGAGGAGGCGGCACGGGGAACGGAGAGGAATCTAAAAGAATATCCGAAAGGGCAATATTATCGTGCCTTAAATAATAGATAATTTCCCAGTTATCAATATTCCAAAAGTTTTCTTCATTATCACCAAATTTTAAATAAAAAGCCTTAAGTTGTGTATCTGTAAATTGCTTTAAAAGACAATGCCACAAAGCGTTATTTTTGAATTGAGAGCGAATAAACAAGGAGGGCAAGCCGAATGTATCGGACTTTGTTTTTAACTTGTTCTGCGAAACTAATAGCATACGTTCGTAAATCTTTTGCGTAACACGTTCAACACGCTGCTTAAAGTGAAACCAAAGCCACTTAGAACCAAAAGGAGATAACACTCTTTCATATACCTTTTTATGGGTCTTTATAGAATAAAGTCCAAAGTGGATATTTTCGTACATAAGGCGAGAAACAGCACTATCCCAAAGTTTTATATACTTTTGTTGGAGTGTGCTCCATACACCTTTAGTAATGAGGTCTTCAATGTCCTTAGATGTACCATTAGCTACTATTCTTGCTACAGGAGCAAAACCGATGTTATTAGACTTCCACGACTTGGGACAATGGTTGCGAAACTCTGGGCAATTTTCATAAAGAAATGAAACGTCGGGGTTATTCATGTAAGCAAGGTCTTTGCAAATATACTTACAAACATACTTTGCACCTGCTTTCTGTGAACGAAATCGAGGGTCTTTGTTACGTCCTTTGGAATCAACATAGACACCAAATTTACCAAGTTTTGGGAACATAAAACCGAGTTCACATGTAGGCTTAAAATGTCCGTTTTCATCACGTTCATAAAGCCAATACCAACAGGTTCTACACATCTCTACAAATTCCTTATATCTTGAACCATCACGGATAAGAAAAATAGAATGATAGTGGGGGCGTTGAGTATTCTTGCCATATTCGGAGCTGATAAAATGGCGGAAAAAGTCGTTACCAAACAAACGGCGTGAACGAGTTTTAACACGGTCTAAGAACGCCAAAATGTCGGAACTTGAAAAACACTGAACGGTACGACCGCCACGGGTAAAAGTAGGCAGACAAGCGTTGTTATATGTAAAAGTAAGCATTAAGCCAATACCACCATTCTTGTACCATTCTTCAACTTCAAGGCAAAGACGGTCTTCCCATGTAGTTTTGCGAGCATCTCTACAAGATTCACAAGAACCACACGGCACAACATTGCGATGTGAGGATAAGGACGGCACGAAGTAACGTGCGTTACTCTGAATGGTGATAGGACTTAAACACATAACTAAAGCGAGCAGGAAGTAAGGAATGTAACCACAGACGAAAGCACGGCTACAATAATGTTAATAACGAGTTCTTTCCAATTTTTAGATTTCATAACCAATAGGGCGGAATGATGTGAATGAATAAAGTTTTTCTTTAGTTGGCAAATCGGGTTCAGTGGTGAAACACTTTGCAAAGTCTCGCAGTTGCTGAAACTGGGTAGAGAGAACAGAGCAATTAACGTCGGCAAGTGGGCAGAACGTTTCTAAGTGCATAAAAGGGAGTTCAACACCGTTGTAATGATGTACCTCAACACCAAGCGGAGCAAGTTTGCCAATAACAGAGGTAAGTATTTGTAAATGAGTCTTAGAAAGACCAGAGAACGACACTTTAAATGTGCCGTTCTTGCGGTTGCGAGAAATATTACTTCGTATCATAACGTAAAAGGTGTAAATGTTTTAATTTTTTCAAAACGGCTAACTCTTCAAGACTGAAAATAACTGACTCAGTACAGAGATAAAACACAGGAGGGCAATAACCCTCTATATCATGCACAGGAGAAACAGACTTTTTAGCTTTTAAACTCAAAAGATAAGTTGCCATATCAGACAACACTTCCAAATCTTCAGCAGATAAAGACGAAATAACTTTTTTACTCATAATGTTATGTTTTTTTGTTTAAGTGCTGCAAATATAGACAAACAAAACATAACGGACATTATGATAAATATGCGTTTTTTTTATAAAATCATTAATATTATCAATACACTTCTCTACTGATAATACATCAAGATATCGATAAATTGTCGACATCTTGATGTATGTTTATTATTGCCTTCTTGTTGACGTATTGTTTAGAACGGCATTCCTACGGCGAAGTGCAAAGTCATGTCCTTTAAACGTGGATTTGTTATTGGGAAATGTTCCTTGTTTGTATCGTATGCAGGATCAACAGCCTTCATGCCGAAATCCACTCGCATGATAAAGTAATCCAGATTCAAGCGTAATCCTAAACCATATCCTACAGCTATCTGTTTGTAGAATTCGTTGAACTTGAATTGTCCTCCAGGTTGGTCTTTATAGTTTTTCAAAGTCCATATATTTCCTGCATCGACAAAGAATGCGCAATTGAATTTCCAAAACAAGAACGTACGCAACTCCATATTCATATCAAGCTTCATATCGCCAGTTTGGTTTATGAAGTCGATACGGCCATCCTTTCCCTTGAATTTACCAGGACCAAGTGCACGAACGTTCCAACCTCTAACAGAGTTTGCACCACCTGAGAAATAACGCTTTTCAAATGGAAGATTTTTACTATTTCCATAAGGATAAGCAATACCAAGTCCGAAGTGCAATGCGAGTGTATTCTTTGTATCGATTTTTACGAGACGCGTATAATCAATATCTCCCTTAACATATTGTGCATAAGCAATTTTAAAGAGCGTGTACTGATTTTGGGCGTTGCGTCTAGCCTTAAACAGATTCGAGATGCCGTATAGCAAGTTTCCACCTATTTCTACGTTAGAACGCAGAGCGTTTTTAGAATCGCTGAATGAATAATTCAATCCAGTTCGCAGGATAAAGATATCCTCATAATTATATCTAAGGATGGCATTTCTATTTGAAGCATCATCAAGATATTCTTTCTTAAATGTTGCTGAAATCCAAGGCATGTGTACATAGTTTATGTCCAAGAAATCAAATCTGTATGATGGTTTCTTTCTACCCATGCTCCAATGATAGCGCCATGCAGCAGTAAGCACTCGACGATGGAACTCCGGTCGATTCTGCATGTTGTAACTAAAGAGCAATTCCGACTTCATACGGTTCTTCTTGCGAAATCTTTCGGACAGGAAAGGAGCAATAATACGCGGAAAAGCCAGCTTTGTTTCGATATTATATTCCACATAATTCTCGTTCTGATAACCCTCAAGTCCCTTGATTGCCTCGTATGCACCACGCAACTGGACACTGAAGGTTTCACTTCCACGGAACAAATTATTGTTTGTATAAGTCAACGAAGCAGCAGCACCAAAATCACCAGCTGTATTTGTACCTTCAGGTTGGAAAGATATGGAATTAGGCTTTCGCGTGCTTATCTGCACGTTACAATCCAAAAGATTTGTATCGGGCTGTTCCTCAAAATGAATGTTTGTATAACGAACAGCCTGCAGACGTGCAAAGTTGTTGTAAGTATTTTGGACATCCTCTGAGCAGAATAAAGCATCAGGTGCAATTACTGTATTGTTATAGAGTACACGCTTGCGTAATGGCAGTTTCTTGCCATCACCAGAACGGAAATAAATATTGGTAATGATATATTTCTTGTGCGGAGACTCAGGACTATTATTTGAACTTCTATACTTTATAAGATGGAGCTCAACGTCTACCCTATTGCTCTTGCCAATAGTGTCAACTACGTAATGAATAAAATCCTTATTGAATTTGTAATAACCATTATTCAGAAGAATCTGTGCAATACGTTTGCGCTCAGCATCAAGAGTTGATGTTGAAAAAGGAATACCTCTCTTTAACAGTTTTCCTTTGAAGGCTTTCTCCTCAAGTAACGGCAAGAGTGTTTCGTCCTCTATTACATATTTAACTGAATCAACGTAATACAAAACGTTTGGATTTATGGTATATCGAACAGTTGCCTTCTTGTTCTTTTTAGCTACATTATAAGAAGCGTCAGCTTGCAGATATCCCATTGACTTCATTGCCGATACCATGTTGTCGCATGACTTTTTCGTCTTTAACGAATCGAAAACAACCGGGCTCTCCCCTATTCTTCTCAGTGTACGATTTATCCATTTTGTGCTGTCTCTGCCAGACAAGCTATATATGCCCAAAGGAAGCTTTATTAAAGAGAACCACTTTGAGTTTGGACGCTGCGCATAATAAGGTTCGAGCGATTTCGCATTAAAAGACTTTTCATCGCTGCTTATCGTGCAACTTTTCAAAAGACAATCGTCATCGGCAATGAACTTCGTTGAGGAACAAGAAGAGATAAAGGCTAATATAGCTATCATCCCTAACGTTATTGAAGCAGACTTTATTTTGACCTTAGACAACATCTTTACTAATAGTACTAAATTAATATTCATTATGTTTGAAAAACCATGCAAAGATACAAAAAAAACGATAAATATTGCTACCTTTGCAGAGTCTTTTACTCGAAGTGAAGATTCATAACGTATTTTGATAGTTTTAATTAAGAAGATGATAAGCAAAAACAAAATTAAATATTTACACTCACTCAAAACCAAAAAGTTTCGTGATGCTGAAGGCGTCTTTGTAGCCGAAGGTCCCAAAGTGGTTGGCGATATATTTTCGCGTTATAAAAGCAACTTGACATTACTTGTCGCAACATCAGAATGGTTGAAAGGTGAAGGACGCTCAATAGCTTCTGTTGCTAATTGCGAAATAATCGAAGTTACAGAAGACGAACTTACCAAAGCAAGCTTTCTGTGCCATCCGCAGCAGGTACTTGCCGTATTCAAGACGCTCGATTCTCATGTTGATACCAACCTGCTTACAAGCAAACTTACCATTGTGCTTGACGGCGTACAGGATCCTGGCAACCTTGGCACAATAATTCGTATAGCCGATTGGTTTGGCATCGAGAACGTAATCTGTAGCGCAGATACAGCTGATGCCTACAACCCGAAGGTTGTACAGGCAACTATGGGAAGCATCGCTCGTGTGAATGTAACATACATGAATCTTTCTGTACTGTTTGATTCGCTGCCCAAAGACTTCCCTATCTACGGTACACTTCTTGAAGGCGACAATATCTACAATCAAGAACTTACAGAGATAGGCTTGATTGTGATGGGTAATGAGGGGAAAGGCATATCCCCTGCCATTCGCAATCTCGTAAACAGAGCTTTACGAATACCTAATTATCCGGAAGGTCGTGCAACGGCCGACAGCTTGAATGTAGCAATAGCAACAGCTATTGTATGTGCCGAATTCAGAAGACGCTTCTAATATGCATAGAATTATACTGTCAATAGGCACTAATTTCAACCGCGAGTCAAACGCCAAACTCGTAAAAGGAATAATATCCGAGGCATTTCACAAAGTGCAGTTTTCTGAAGAACTGCTTACAGAGCCAGTTGGAAACGTAATGAACGACGAGAAGTATCTCAATTTTCTTGCTTGTGGCTTTACAGAAGATGAGCCAGAGCAAATCGTTGCAAAGACCAAGCAAATGGAAACGCAATGTGGCAACACCGAGTTTCTGCGTAAAGAAGGCAAAATTTCTATGGATATAGACCTCTTGAAATATAACAATCAGCGCTTTCACGAAAGTGATTGGTCAAGAGATTATGTAAAGAAGTTGATTAAACAATTCGAAGTATAAAAACAGATATAGATTAACATAAAATGAATATGAAGACAATGTTAAGACAATTGATACTACTGCTTTGCCTGTTTGCAATCATGCCAAGCAAAGCTCAAAGTAAAAACATTGAATTTGACAAGTTTTTCTGCGACAGCACATTGCGTGTAGACTACATCTTCTCAGGTGATGCGCAGTCGCAGCAGATTTCCTTGGACAAGTGTAACCTTATGCCTCATTGGTATGGCAAGAGAAACAATCTTGACATACTGCCGGTTCAAGGAAATGGTCAGATTACGGTGCGCGACCATAACACGAAGCAGGTTATATACACGAACTCGTTCTCAACATTGTTTCAAGAATGGCTGACATACGACGAGGCAAAAACTACGAACAAGTCGTTCGAGAACGTGTTCCTTGTACCTATGCCAAAGGATGTTGTAGACATAACTGTCGATTTGCGTGATAACCGTCAGAAAATTGTTACAACGATGACTCATGTCGTCAATCCGAGCGATATATTGATCAGACACATCGGATTCAATTACGTTACGCCATACATCACATTGCAAGCGGCAGAAGACACAACGAAGTGTATTCATATTGCATACGTCGCAGAAGGCTACAGCAAAGACGAAATGACTACATTCTTGGAGGATGCCCGCATCGCAACAGAGGCACTTTTCGAGCATGAACCGTTCAAGTCGAAGCGCAACCGCTTTAACATAATTGCTGTGGAGTCAACATCTGAAGACTCCGGTACAAGTGTTCCTTCAAAAGGTGTATGGAAGAATACAGTTTTGGGTAGCCATTTCGATACGTTCTATTCAAACAGATACCTCACAACGCTCAATCTGAAGAACCTGCACGACGCACTTGCCGGCACTCCGTACGAACATATAATCGTATTGGTGAACACTTCCGAATACGGCGGTGGCGGCATATTGAACTCGTATAATCTTAGTATGACACACCATCCGCTTTACAAGCAGGTCGTTGTGCATGAATTCGGTCATAGTTTCGCAGGATTGGCTGACGAATATGCCTACGAGCAGGAGGCGTTGCCAATGTATCCACATGATGTAGAGCCTTGGGAGAAGAACATAACAACACTCGTTGATTTCCACGATAAATGGGAGAAACTCATTGCTCCGACAACACCGATACCAACACCGGTTGACTTCTACGGCAAGAAAAACAAGAAGAACAAGAAGAATGCAAAGCTGCAGCATCCGTTAGGTGTATATGAAGGTGCAGGCTACAGTCTGAAAGGTGTCTATCGTCCATCGTTCGACTGCCGTATGCGCAGCAATGCCCACCCCGACTTCTGTCCGGCTTGTCAGAAAGCGCTCAACGAACTGATCGATTTCTATACAGAATAATCCGCAATATATGAATATATCAAAAAGAACCAGATTGGCTTTATTGGTATGTTTCATCTCTCTTTTATCTACTGTTAATGCACATAGCCGTGCACATATACATATATACGAATCGGCAACCGAGCAGACAGATGCCGAAAAGCTGTCGAGGGCTGTCGATTACTTTCAAAGCGGCAAGTTCCATGAGGCGCTGATATGGTTCTCAAAACTTGACAGCAAATACAAGTTGAACCCACGTTTTCAGGCTTATATGGGCGTTTGTTGCTATTACGACGGCGAATATGAGCGGGCGGTAGCGACTTTAGAGCCGATATTGACCAAACTGAATGCGTTTGCCCCACACGAATTGGCAGTATATTACTATTGTGTGGCAGAAAGTTATTTTCGTCTGAAGAAGTATATAGACGCTGTGCCGCTGTTCGAGAAGCATACATTGCTATGCTATAACAATGAAAAAGGCGATTCGCTGTTGCGTATCGGTATGTGTTACAAGCACATGCACGACATCGAAAATGCTCAGGAATACTTCATCGAAGCGCTGGCATACTATCGCCGATACAACAATCAAGACAAGTTAAACTATATAGAAAGAGAGTTAAAACGATTGGCTGACAATTAGTGGCATGTATTTTGCATGTACTATAATGCCTACATGTGCATAGGCAGAAGTTAAATATTTACGAACATAATTCAAGGATAATATATTAAATGACAAATTCGTTTTCACAAAGAGTATCAGAAAACCTATCTTTCAGCAGAGAAGAGGCTTTAAGGCTGTCTTCAGGTGCTATACGTCCCGAACATATTGTGCTTGGAATGTTGAGAGACAAGCAAAGTCCGCTGAAGGCCCTGCTTACGGGCGCCAATATAGATGTCGACAAGGTAAAGTTGCAGCTTGAGAAGAATATTCAAGAGGACAACTCTGCCGCAGCTTCGTCTGACAACGGAAACATCTCGCTCGACGAGCATGCTAACAACATTCTCAAATTATCAATACTTGAAGCCCGACTTCAGCATTCTAAGGAAGTGGACGTTGAGCATATCATACTTGCCATACTGCATGACAAAATGGCAAGTGGTGCCAAAAGCGTACTTCTTGAGAATGGTTTAACATACGAGAAAGCTATGAATTTTCTTATGCAAACAAACTCAAATGTCAAGAACGGCGTAGGATTGTCTGACGATGACGATAATCTGGTGTCGCATGACAATTTCTCTTCACATAACAACAAGAATCAGAGCGCTACTTCTGACACAACGAACAAACCAATGGGTGGCGGAACAGACAAGACACCAGTGCTTGACAAGTTCTCTACCGACCTCACACTTGCTGCAGCCCAGGGTAAGCTCGACCTTGTAATCGGACGCGACAAGGAGATACAGCGTGTCACCGAGATACTGTGCCGTCGAAAGAAGAACAACCCTATACTTATCGGCGAACCTGGCGTTGGCAAGAGTGCCATTGCCGAAGGACTTGCCCAGCTTATCGCCCGCCGACGCACCTCTCCGCTGCTATTCAACAAGCGCATCTTCCGTCTCGATATGACATCTATCGTAGCCGGAACGAAGTATCGAGGACAGTTCGAGGAGCGTATCCAGGCATTGCTGCACGAGTTGGAACAGAATCCTGACATCATTGTATTCATCGACGAAATACATACTATAATAGGTGCAGGCAGCACGCCTGGTTCAATGGATGCTGCTAATATCATGAAGCCGGCGTTGGCTCGCGGTTTGGTACAATGTATCGGTGCCACAACGCTCGACGAGTATCGCAACTCTATCGAGAAGGATGGTGCTCTTGAGCGTCGTTTCCAGCGCGTAATGATAGAACCCTCTACCGAAGCAGAGACACTCGACATTCTGAAGAACATCAAGGAGCGCTATGAGGACTATCATCATGTGCGCTATACCGACGAGGCGTTGGAGGCTTGCGTGAAACTGACTGGCAGATACGTCTCAGAGCGTGCGTTCCCCGACAAGGCTATTGACGCAATGGACGAAGTTGGCTCGAAGGTTCATCTGCAACATGCAGTAATTCCACCTTCAATAATTGAGAAGGAGAAGGAATTGGCAAACATCCATCAGTTGAAGATAGCGGCAGCAGACGACCAGAACTTTGAAGTGGCAGCTACTTACCGCGACCGCGAGACACAGCTTGAGAGCGAACTTAAGGTTTTGAACGACGAGTGGGTGGCTTCTGACGATGGACGCCGTGAGACAGTCACAGAGGCAGACGTCGCTAACGTGGTTTCTATCATGTCGGGCATACCCGTACAGCGCATTTCCGAATCGGAGAGTTGCGTGCTGAAGAACCTTGGCGACAGACTCAAGTCGGTTGTGGTGGCTCAGGACGACGCCATCGGCAAGATTGTGCGCAGCATACAGCGCAATCGCCTCGGACTTAAAGACCCTAACCGACCGATCGGCGTATTCATGTTCCTCGGCTCAACCGGTGTGGGTAAGACATATCTTGCACAGACCTTGGCAGAGCTGATGTTCGGCACGAAGGACGCTCTTATTCGTATTGACATGAGCGAATACTCGGAGAAGTTCAATACCTCGCGTCTTGTAGGTGCGCCTCCGGGATATGTAGGCTACGGCGAAGGTGGACAGCTCACGGAGAAAGTACGCCGCCATCCCTACTCTATCGTTCTTCTTGATGAGGTGGAGAAGGCGCATGGTGATGTGTTCAACCTCTTACTGCAAGTGCTCGACGAGGGTCGCATGACTGACGGTAACGGCAGAATGGTCGACTTCCGCAATACAATCATCATCATGACCTCGAACACCGGCACACGCCAGCTTGTCGATTTCGGCAACGGCATCGGTTTCAACGCCGCGTTGCTCGACAACTCGAGCGAAAAGGCTAAGGAATATGCACGATCTGTGATACAGAAAAGTCTGGCACACCAGTTCGCGCCCGAGTTCCTCAACCGTCTCGACGAGATTATCACGTTCGATCAGCTCGACAATACAGCGATACGCAAGATTGTGGACATCGAGTTGTCTCGTCTGTTCAAGCGCATCAACGATATGGGCTATGCCGTTGAAATCAGCGACGAAGCAAAGACTCTGCTTGCAAACAAGGGCTACAGTCCGCAGTACGGAGCGCGTCCTCTGAAGCGTGCCATACAGACATACATCGAGGATGTGCTTTGCGAGTTGCTGCTCTCCGACGAGAAGAGAACAAGCAAAACCATTGCGATTGACGTTGATGGAGACGACAAGCTGAAAGTGGAGTTCAAGGAGAGTGCGGCTGAATAAGCAGTAACAGACAGAACATTTAGAAGAAAACGATTATGAGCAATAATAACAATCACCAACTTGGCGAGGCGCCTTGGTTGCACGTCATAATATCTACCGGTTTAGGTGTCGGTTTTTGGCCTTGGGGACCGGGTACACTTGGCGGTTTCGTTGCGCTACTCATCTGGATAGCCATCTATTTCGCCCTTTCGCCTATGTGGCTTGCCATAGCCACGGTTCTGCTTGTGGTAGGTACGCTATTTGTGGGCGTTTGGACAGACAACGTCATGGAGCGCTACTGGGGCGAGGACCCTCGAACCGTAATCATCGACGAATATTTCGGAACATGGATGGCTACGCTTGCGGCCTTGTTCGTTGACGGTCCGTCGTACGTAGCCGTTTCTCTCGCAACGATAGGCTTTGTCTTGTTCCGTATAATCGACATTACGAAACCGCTTGGCTGCCGTTGGGTAGACCGCCATATACACGGAGGTTGGGGCTGCATGCTAGACGATGCGTTGGCTGGCTTCTACGCCATTTGCTTGACTTTGATTATCAGGTACGCAGGTTTGGTAGAATACGTACACGACCTGCTTTCATAAAAGGTTATGCTGTTTTTCAAAACAATAACAACATAAGAAAAATAATCCGCGTCGATTGGTACGAATGTTCGTATCAGTCGACGCGTTTAGTCTCTTTTATACCAACGCTTTGCTGGTACAACAAAGTCTTTATTGATTATTATGCGCGCTTTTGGCAGTGTCTTCACACAAAAGACAAGGTTGTCATAGGCATCTTGTACGTAGGTGTGCCCGAAAAGACTGTCGCAGTATGCGCAACCGAAGGACATGCTGGCTCCATGATGATACTTGCTGTAGCGTGGTTTTATATCGCCGACCTTCAAATTCAATTCAGGATGAGCGCCGATGTATTGCTTTACGCCATCAACTATCTCAGCATAAAAGCAATCAATACCACTTTCTATCTCTATTCCTTCTGCCGAAATCAACTTATTAATAAGATATATGTAATTCTTTTCGTGACACTTCCAGCAAATCATCTGATAGAAACACACCTCAACATACTTCACCTTCATTGTTTCGGCATAACGTATGTTGCCTAAAATCATAGAACGAATGAAATCGTCAATCGGAAGCGAATATTCTTCTTCCCTAATCTTATGAAGAAGGATACTTATTTCGCCACGTATGTCCTGAATATAAAAGCAAGGCAGCTTGCTTAATACTATTTTTCTGAACGAAGGCATTAGCATCCAGCATCCGCACACGCGTTTCTGACGCATGGCAAGATATACCTCCTCCACATTGCGCGGCAAATTGCACACATTGAAGGCTATCTTGTATGGTCCGCAATCTACCAAGACATCGGCTTTCCATTTCTCCGTCTTCACTTTCGTTGTGAACGGAAAACCGATGTCTTTGCAAATTGATTGTATTGTATCTGTAACAAATGCTTTTTCCATAGGTCTGAGCTCGCCTTACTGGCACGGCTTGTATTGCGACATCATGCTGCGTATCTCGTTGGCTCTCTGTGCTGACAATGCAGGCACACCTTCCAACTTATACTTCTCGCCGAGCTTTTCGTATTTATACGTGCCTAATGTGTGATAAGGCAGAACTTCTATCTTCTCAACACAATTGTAATGCGACACGTGCTCGCCAAGTTTGTGCAGCCACTCGTCATTGTCGGTCAGGTTTGGAACCACAACATGACGCACCCAGGTCTTTATCTTACGCTCCTCAAGAATATCGAGGAAAGCAAGATTGTTGTTCTGCTTTACGCCGGTAAGCGTCGGATATAGCTCCGCGTCCATTGTCTTGATGTCCAACAATACAAGGTCTGTATTGTCCAACACCTTCAAGACCTTATCCGTAATGATAGCACCACTTGTGTCGAGCGCAGTATGCAAGCCTTCATCGTGACAAAGTCTGAAAAACTCTGCCACAAACTCTGATTGCATCAACGGCTCTCCTCCAGAAACCGTTACACCACCGCTTTTAATGAACGAACGATACTTTACCACTTCGTCTCTCAACTGCTCTGGAGTAAACTCGTACTGGCATTTTCCGTTAGGATCCCATGTGTCCGGGTTGTGACAGAACAGGCATCTCAACGGACATCCCTGCATAAAAGTCACGAAGCGTACGCCTGGCCCGTCTACCGTGCCAAACGATTCAAAAGAGTGTATTCGTCCTATCATTTAACCCAACAGCTTTTCCAAAAATACATTAAGGTCAGAGTCGAGTCCTTCCATAAGATCCTTGCCGATAATGACAGTATCGTCGTCGGCGATATAAAGCTCGGCAACATTCTCCTTGTCCTCGTTCTCAAGCACAAAGCTGTAAGGCTTAAGAATGCCGAGGCTGTCGGCTAATGCAGACTGTGCCGAGAGCGTAGCCATAAGCGTTTGCTCCACACCTGTATAGAAGTCCTCGTCGTTATTGTTTATCCATTGCTCTACAACGCAACGTGTAACCTCGTTGTCGTCGTCGTCGAACGCCAACATCTCGCCGCTGCCTTGAGAGACACGCACATGAATATCCGTAACGACAGAAGCGTCGTCGCGCGGAGGAAATTTCTGAGCAATTTTCTTCAAGAAGCGCTCTATCTGCTGTGTTGTTTGTTCGGTTGCTTTTTCCATTTCGATTTTGTTTAGATTATTATTTATGTAGAGATATTGCAAGTTGGGTGAAATGAAGTAACTTTCACTTTACGTTGTGCATACTATCATCTGCAAATATACGCCTTTTTATTAACAACGCAAACAAATTGTGGAAAAATATCTGCGTTTTATTTGTCATTACGAATTATAATATTAATTTTGTGGTAAACTAAAGCGATATATGTTCAATACAGACGCTTATAATTAATTTCATTAAGATTGTAATTAATAGACTATAAAACTTATTTAGTATTATGAAACAAACAATTTTGGTAACTGGCGGTACGGGCTTTATCGGTTCGCATACAACAGTGGAGCTCATTGAAGCAGGTTACAAGGTAGTAATTGTTGACGACCTCTCAAACTCAAAGATCGAGGTTCTTGATGGTATCGAGAAGATTACTGGCGTTCGCCCAGCATTCGAGCAGGTAGACCTTCGCGACAAGGCTGCTACAGAGGCTGTGTTTGCAAAGTATCCTGACATTCAGGGTATCATCCACTTTGCTGCTTCAAAGGCGGTTGGCGAGAGCGTGCAGAAACCATTGCTCTACTATCGCAACAATATCGTGTCGCTCGTAAACTTGCTCGAGCTTATGCCAAAGTATGACGTTAAGGGCATCATCTTCTCTTCAAGCTGCACTGTATATGGTCAGCCGAAGCCAGAAAACCTCCCCGTTACAGAGGATGCTCCTCACCAGAAGGCAACATCTCCTTATGGCAATACAAAGGAAATCAACGAGCAGATTATTGCCGACTATATCCACAGCGGTGCCTCTATCAAGAGCATCGTTCTCAGATACTTCAACCCGATTGGTGCTCACCCGTCTGCAGAAATCGGCGAGTTGCCTAACGGCGTGCCTAACAACCTCATTCCTTTCGTGACACAGACAGCTATCGGCATACGCAAGGAGCTTACTATCTTCGGTAACGACTACAATACTCCTGATGGAACTTGCATCCGCGACTACATTTATGTAGTAGACCTCGCAAAGGCTCACGTTGCAGCAATGGCTCGCGTGCTCGACAAGGAGACCGAACCGATTGAATACTTCAATATCGGCACCGGCAATGGTAACTCTACACTCGAAATCGTTGAGACATTCGAGAAGGCTACTGGCGTTAAGCTCAACTGGAAGTTCGGTCCGCGTCGTGAGGGCGATATCGAAAAGATCTGGGGCGACTGCTCAAAGGCAAACAAGGTATTGGGTTGGAAGGCTGAGTCTAACCTTGCTGATGTGCTTGCTTCTGCTTGGAAGTGGCAGCTAAAGCTCCGCGAAGACGGCGTAATGTAATAGGCTTTAAGTGGTTGTGGCTTCTTGTCATAACCACTATGACTTATATAAATGAAATAAGGCTACAGCAGAAAAGCTGTAGCCTTTTATTTGTTATTAAAGTAATGCTTAATATTCTGATCCTTCGGACTTTATAACACTTGGCCCGTCAATCACTTCAGGGGTATTGTTTCCACGGTTCACGTCGTCATATACTTTTCGCAAGTCCTCATATCGAATGCTGATGTCGCGGTTTACGGGTCGGTCTTTATCAAGCAGACTATGCGAGAAAAGCCACTCGTAGGTCTTGCGCAGATAGAATAAGCGAGCCGGTGCGCCGTGGTTTGCACCCTGCCACCAATCGTATAGCAAGCGCGTATCATTACCGCTTTCCTTCAGTTTCTCGACAACTACCTTCGACTGCTTTATAGGCACTGCACGGTCTGCTGTGCCATGTATTATCCAGAACGGCAACTTGCCCAATCCGCTCACGTCTTTCAAGGACGAACCGCCGCAGAACGCCATTCCTGCTGCTATGCGGTCGGGATACGTTGCACAAACATCCATTGTGCCATATCCGCCCAAACTCATGCCGAGCACATACACACGGGTTGTGTCACAAGCATAGTTGCGCTTCACCCAATCGAGCACATCCATTATCTTCTTAGGGTTCCAAGCGCCGCCAGGGTTTTGCGGAACAATAGTCAGCGCTTCAATCTCACGACCCTTTACGATAGCATCAAGCGGTCCGTAGCGACGCACACGATTAAGATTTCTGCCGCAAAGGCTCGCTCCGTGTAGGAATATGATCACCGGAGTATGCTCCTGCGAATAGAAGTAGTCGATAGGTGTGTACACCCAGAAGTTGTAGCCGTTAGGAATTGAATCTTTAACCGGTCTGAGGAAGTCGTAAGCCGACATGTGCAATGCCGAGAATGCCAAGAATATAGTAAATAGTATCTTTTTCATAAATAATGTTCGTATTTGGAACGATAAATCTGTGGAAGCGAAATTACCATTTATATTTCTAACAGCGAAATTTAACAAATATCTTTACCACAGATTAATAGGCTTTCACCTTTTTTAGTAAGCAAATTATGATAATATACCACGTAATAAATAAATAATATGTACCTTTGCAAAAACAATAACACCGATATGGAAGTAATTAAAACCGATATTGAAGGAGTGGTTATTATTGAACCACGCATTTTCAAGGATGCTCGAGGATATTTCTTCGAGAGTTTTTCACAGCGAGAGTTTGACGAAAAGGTAGGCCACATAGAGTTTTGTCAGGACAATGAGAGCATGTCGTCGTATGGCGTGATGCGTGGTCTTCATTTCCAGCGCCCGCCATTCACACAGAGTAAGCTCGTAAGATGTGTGAAAGGTGCCGTTCTTGATGTTGCTGTAGACATAAGAAAAGGTTCGCCAACATACGGCAAGCATGTGGCTGTAGAGTTGACAGAGGACAACCATCGCCAGTTCTTTATCCCTAAAGGCTTCGCTCACGGCTTCGCAGTGTTGAGCGAAACAGCCGTATTCCAGTATAAATGTGACAACTTCTACCATCCGGAAGCCGATGGTGGCATATCTATTCTCGACAAATCGTTAGGCATCGACTGGCGCATACCTACCGACAAGGCTATCTTGAGCGAGAAAGACACTAAGCATGCACTGTTGAAAGACTTCGATTCTCCGTTTACTTTTTAAATATCTATAACTATGAACATATTAGTAACTGGTGCCAACGGTCAGCTCGGACACGAAATGCAGCGCGTGGCACTTGGTAGCAAACACCATTATATTTTTACTGATGTAGCTGAGGGCTACGAACAGCTCGACATCACCAATATTGACGCCGTACGTGCGATGGTAAAGGAGCGCAACGTGAATGTTATTGTCAACTGCGCAGCCTACACCAACGTAGACAAAGCAGAAACCGACTACGACTTTGCCAATCTCCTTAACAATACAGCTGCGGGCAATCTTGCTACAGCCATGAAGGAAGTAGACGGCACGCTTATACACGTGAGCACCGACTATGTATTCCAAGGCGACCGTAATGTGCCGTGCCGTGAGGATTGGGAGACAAATCCGCTCGGCGTTTATGGCAAGACAAAGCTCGCAGGCGAGAAGTCGATTGAGGCCACAGGATGCAACCATATCATCATACGTACAGCATGGCTTTATTCGCAGTGGGGCAAGAACTTTGTAAAGACGATGCAGATGCTCACCTCTACAAAAGACTCACTCAAGGTCGTATTCGACCAGGTAGGCACCCCGACATTTGCGGGCGATCTTGCTGACGTTATCTCACATATAATCGAAACAGAACAACTTGACAAGACCGGCATCTACCACTTCTCTAACGAAGGCGTATGCTCATGGTTCGACTTTGCGAAGGTTATATGCGAACTTTCTGGCAACACTTGCGACATCCAGCCTTGCTACAGTGAGGAGTTCCCGAGTCCGGTAAAGCGTCCGCACTTCTCTGTGCTCGACAAGTCGAAACTCAAAGCTACATTCGGTGTAAAGGTTCCCTACTGGACCGATTCACTAAAAGTGTGCATCAAGCAGCTTGCTGAAGCAAACAACAAATAAGCATATCACACACTAAATTAGTAAATAATATGAAGAATATCATCATTACTGGCGGTGCCGGTTTTATCGGCTCACATGTTGTTCGACTTTTTGTCAACAAGTACCCGGAGTATAACATCATAAACCTCGACAAACTCACATATGCTGGCAACCTCGCCAACCTGAAGGACATCGAGGACAAAGAGAACTACACATTCGTTAAGGGCGACATCTGCGACTTCGAGATGGTTCTCGAACTCATGAAGAAGCACAAGGTTGACGGCATTATCCACCTCGCTGCAGAGAGCCACGTAGACCGCTCTATTAAGGATCCGTTCACCTTCGCACGCACTAACGTGATGGGCACATTGTCGTTGCTTCAGGCTGCGAAGATATATTGGGAGAGCCTTCCAGAGAAGTACGAGGGCAAGCGCTTCTATCACATCTCTACAGATGAAGTTTATGGTGCGCTCGAACTTACAAACCCGGAAGGTATTGAGTCGCCGTTCACAACAAAAGCATCTTCTGCTCACCACAATGCTTACGGCACAGAGTTCTTCCTTGAGACCACAAAGTATAACCCCCACTCGCCCTACTCTGCCGCAAAGGCAAGCAGCGACCACTTTGTACGCGCTTTCCACGACACATACGGAATGCCGACCATCGTGACCAACTGCTCCAACAACTATGGCCCGTACCAGTTTCCGGAGAAGCTCATCCCGCTCTTCATCAACAACATCCGTCATCGCAAGCCGCTGCCGGTATACGGCGAGGGTCTGAACGTACGCGACTGGTTGTACGTAGAGGACCACGCTCGCGCTATCGACCTTATCTTCCATGAGGGCAAGGTGGCTGACACATATAATATCGGCGGTTTCAACGAGTGGAAGAACATCGACATCATCCACGTCCTCATCAACACCGTCGACCGTCTGCTCGGTCGTAAGGAAGGTGAAGACCTCAACCTCATCACTCATGTTACCGACCGTATGGGCCACGATATGCGCTACGCTATCGACTCACGCAAATTGCAGAAGGAACTCGGTTGGGAGCCGAGCCTGCAGTTTGAAGAAGGCATTGAGAAGACCGTGCGCTGGTATCTTGACAATCAGGAGTGGATGGACAACGTGACGTCTGGCGATTATCAGAACTATTACGAGTCAATGTACAAGAATAGATAAGCAATTATGAACATCGGATTTGATAACGAGAAGTATCAGAACATTCAGTCGGAGCACATCAAGGAGAGAATTTCGCAGTTTGATGGAAAATTGTACCTCGAACTTGGTGGCAAACTTTTCGACGACCATCATGCAAGCCGCGTGCTGCCGGGTTTTCAGCCCGACAGCAAGTTGCGCATGTTTCAGAAGATAAGTGACAGCATAGAGATAGTGATTGTCATTAGTGCTACCGACATTGAGAAGAACAAGAAGCGCGCCGACCTTGGCATCACCTACGACGAGGATGTGCTACGTTTGCGCAGCGAGTTCCAGAACCGTGGCTTTATGGTCGGTTCGGTTGTCATCACTCATTACAACGGACAGCCCGCCGCAATCGCCTTCAAGCAGCGTCTTGAGC
>UMAC01065495.1_pt1 | contig 29287 bp, 23 predicted proteins | sample 1963591 | NCBI WGS metagenome assembly UMAC01 (sample SAMEA4835904, study PRJEB28245) | human gut metagenome | biome: gut microbiome; material: fecal sample | place: Denmark | collected 2008
TTACAGTCTGCCCCATTTGGCCACTCTGGTATTTGCCCATTCCTTTTTTCAAAGATCAAAGATTAACTTTGCATTTTCTTCTTCGAGCCTCTTGTCGGATTCGAACCAACGACCCCGAGATTACAAATCACGTGCTCTGGCCAACTGAGCTAAAGAGGCGAAAGTTAAACTTTGCAGCCATGTCTCTTATGACTTAGCGGCTGCAAAGTTAGGTATTATTTTTTAATCGCAAAACTTTTGCGCGATTTTTTTCTACTTACCCTGCATTTTTTCTTTTGCCTTCAACAATTGTTTCGACAAAGCTTCCATGCAGACATCTATTGATTCTTCGAATGTATCACTTACTTTTTCTGCGTAAAACTCTGTATTCAACGCCAAAACATGAACACCGGCCTCTTTATTCATTGCCGTTTCAGGTTTTACTACTTTCAAAGACACCTCTACTTTCTTTATATTATCGCAAAACTTTTCGAGCTTCTCTGCTTTCTTCTGAATAAAAGCTTCCAATTTTTCCGATGCATCGAAATGAATTGATTGAATTCTTACTTCCATAAAAACCTCCTTTTCTTTACGCTCTAGGATGAGCTTGTTCATAAACTTTTTTTAACTCCTCAAAAGTTGTATGAGTATAAACCTCCGTTGTCGACAAGCTTTCATGCCCCAGCAACTCCTTCACCGCTTCCAATTCAGCCTGATGATTAAGCATTGAGGTTGCAAAGGTGTGCCGCAAAACATGTGGGCTCTTTTTCTTTAACGTAACAACTTTTGTCAAATTACGCTTTACCAAAAGGTATACCATTCCAGGAGAAAGCCTTCGTCCATCCTTCCGGACAAAAAATGCATCATTTTCCCGTTCTGATATATTTTCATCTCTTACTGAAAGATACACCCGTAAATCCCTTTCCAGCTCTTCACCAAAAGGAATCAAACGTTGCTTATTTCTCTTTCCTGTGACCTTTATAACACACGATGAAAAATCCACATCCGCATCATTCAAGCCTATAAGTTCCGAACGTCGAACTCCCGTTTCATAGAAAACCTCCAAAATCATCCGATCTCGCACGCCTAAAAAGCCATCACCGAAATCCGCATCATCCAAAAGACGATCCATTTCCGCTTCCTTAACAAAAACCGGAAGCGGTTTTTTCTTTTTAGGACCAATAACCTTTAGCATCGGATCCACCGGAATCATATTCTTCCGAAGCAAATACCTATAAAACGATCGGAGCGAACTCAGCTTTCGATTCACAGAAGTAGACGTATAACCTTGTTCCATGAGAGAAACCACCCAACCACGAACCAAGTCAGCGTCTACATGTATGAGATCCAAATCCTCATCCACTCCTTTTAAGTACTCTTCAAATTTTGACAAATCCAGTCCATAACTACAAACGGTATGCTCCGAATAACGTCGTTCATAAGAGAGGTACTCCAGAAAAGATTCTTTCAACATAAGAAACATCGCCTTTATTTCAGCAACGAATTTATGAAAAAGAATTCAATAATTCAAGCAATCTTGCAAATTTTATTATTCTTCTACTTGCTGCAACTTCTGGACATAAATGGCATGTTCCATTTTCAGTCTCTTCAGTACAGACGGTTTGTCAAACTGCTGTCTTCTTCTCAGTTCTTTTACAACACCAGTTTTTTCAAATTTTCTCTTAAATTTCTTCAGCGCTTTTTCAATGTTTTCGCCTTCTTTTACAGGTACTACAATCATTTTTTTAAAATTAAAGTATTTTGTTATTAAATTATTTCTGCACTAGAAATGCGGGGCAAAATTACGCATATTTTATTTATTCACAAAACTTTCCACCTATTTTTATCAAGAATCTACCAGAAATACTAACTTTGCCAGCAACATAACTTCTCTAAAATGAAAAAAGACATAACAAACAGATTGACAGCCCTACGCGCAATCATGATACGCAAAGGCATTTCAGCTTTCATAGTACCCAGTACAGATCCTCATTCAGGAGAGTATGTCCCTGAATATTGGGAAACCAGGAAATGGATATCCGGATTTACAGGCTCAGCCGGAACGGTCGTCATCACACTAGACAAAGCAGGATTATGGACCGATTCCCGTTATTTTCTCCAAGCAGAAGAACAACTGGAAGGCACTGGTATCATCCTGTTTAAAGAACGAGTTCCCGGAACACCGACTATTGCCAACTGGCTGGGACAAGTATTACAGCCTAACGAGAAAGTAGGTATTGACGGATGGGTAAACACCGTCTCCGAAGCAGAAAATCTAATTCTGGAATTAAAAAAATACCACCTCTCCTTAATTACAATAGAAGATCCCTTTATTTCTTTATGGCAAAACCGTCCTTCCCTTCCATCAGAACCCATTTTTATTCTGCCTGAAACCTATTCCGGACGCTCTTGCAAGGAAAAGTTAGATTTAATCAACAATGAACTTCAAAAAAGCCAAGCTAATGCACTACTGCTTTCATCCCTTGATGAGATCGCCTGGACACTCAACTTACGCGGTAAAGATGTACATTGCAATCCTGTTTTTGTCAGCTACCTTTTAATAACACCACAAGCTAATACATTATATATATATCCTGAAAAAATCAATCAAGAAGTTATGGCTTATCTGGAACACCAACAAATCCAGACAAAGCCATATACAGCCATTGAGCAGGATTTGAAAGACATCCAAGGAATGCAATTTTTACTGCCGCCTACAACAAACTTCACTCTTTACCAAATAATAGCAACTCAAAATGACATAATCCGACAAACTTCACCTGTCACATTCCTTAAGGCCATCAAAAACGAGACAGAAATTGCCGGTTTCCATAAAGCCATGAAACGCGATGGCGTTGCAATGGTACGATTCTTAAAATGGCTAAAGGAAACTGTCAGAACCAGCCAAGAGACAGAAATGAGCATTGACCAGAAGCTATATGAATTACGGGCCGAACAAGATGGATTTCAGGGTATCAGTTTTGACACAATAGCTGGCTATCAGGAACATGGAGCTATCGTACATTATGAGGCAACTCCAGAAACCTCATCTCAGCTTAAGGCAGAAGGCTTATTACTGTTGGATAGTGGTGCACAGTATCTGGATGGAACAACAGACATCACTCGTACTATCGCATTAGGACCTGTTACCGAGGAGCAAAAGAAAGATTATACATTAGTATTAAAAGGATTTATTGCCTTATCAACAGCCGAATTCCCCCATGGAACATGCGGGACACAACTAGACATACTGGCCCGGCAATATATGTGGAAAGATGGTATTAACTATGGACATGGCACCGGACATGGTGTCGGCCACTTCCTTAATGTACACGAAGGGCCTCACCAAATCCGCATGAATTATGTCCCTGCCCCACTACTTCCCGGTATGACCATTACCAATGAACCCGGTATTTACAAAGCAGGGAAATACGGTATCCGCACGGAAAATACAATGCTTGTTGTACCATCCAGAGAAACTGAGTTTGGCGTATTCTATAAATTTGAGCCACTCACCCTCTGCCCCATCGATCAGGAAGCCATTCTTCCAGAAATGCTTACTACCGAAGAAAAGGCATGGCTCAATCAATACCATAAAAATGTATATGAAGCACTTAGCCCTATGTTAAGCGAAGCCGAGAAGCAATGGCTAAGAAACGCAACCTTACCGCTTTCATAAAGCTAATATAATTTGGATTACCTTATTTATAGAATATTATATGGCACTTATCAAATCAGTCAGAGGATTTACTCCTCAAATAGGAGACGATTGTTATCTGGCCGATAATGCAACAATCATTGGTGATGTCATTATGGGCAAAAATTGTAGTATATGGTTCAACACTGTATTACGTGGCGATGTCAACTCCATCCGTATCGGTGATCGGGTAAATATACAAGATGGGAGTGTACTGCACACTCTCTATGAAAAATCTACCGTAGAAATAGGTAATGATGTTTCCATTGGCCACAATGTAACCTTACATGGAGCTTGTGTAAAAGACAATGCTTTAATTGGTATGGGATCAACACTGCTAGACCATGCCATCGTAGGAGAAGGAGCAATTGTTGCCGCCGGAGCCTTGGTTCTGGCGAATACTGTCATCGAGCCTCATACCCTATGGGGAGGTGTCCCTGCAAAATTTATCAAACGGGTAGACCCGCAGCAAAGCAAGGAACTAAATCAAAAAATAGCCAATGGATACCTGATGTATGCATCCTGGTTTAAAGAAGAAGACCAGCACGAATAGCTACGTCAGCTGTTTATAAAAAATCGCCAGCCTCTCATCTTACATGAACAGGCTGGCGATTTTCTTAAAACTTCACAGTATTCATAATCTTTTCAAGTGCCCCGGAATTATCCCGGACATAATTTCCGGCACGCTTTCCCGATTTATCCAAGAAAGAATAATCACTAAGGAAGCGATCCATCAGCTGAATGAAATCTTTCTCTCCATGAATTTCAAAACCACCCTGACACTGCTTCAATCCCTGAGCTTCTAGGAATTTCCGGTTCTCGGGACCGAAAATCACAGGAATCCCATAAACAGCAGCTTCCAGAGTATTATGGATACTTACTCCAAAACCACCTCCAATATAAGCAATTTCTCCATAACGATAAATTGAAGAAAGCAATCCAAAGCAATCTATAATCAGACAATCAGCCTGACGTACATTAGCTTCTGTAGCCTGAGTATATCGAACTACAGTCCGATTCAATTTGCCAATAATCTCTTCAAGATGGCTTTCTGCTATAACATGCGGAGCGATGATCAGTTTCATTTCCGGATGAGCATTAAAATAAGGAATGAATATATCCTCATCTGGAGCCCATGAACTTCCTGCAACCAAGGTCAGTTTATCACCTTTAAAAGCCTCAACCAAAGGCAGATCTTTCGCCTGATGACAGATCTCCAACACGCGGTCAAAGCGTGTATCACCTACAATTGTTGTCTGAGTGACCCCTATTGTCTTCAATAGCTCAACAGACTCTGCATTCTGTACAAAGAGATGATCAAAACAAGACAATACATTCCGATAACTTCTTCCATACCATTTGAAAAACACCTGATCCGGACGGAAAATAGACGATACACTATAAACCGGAATTCTTCTTCTGGACAATTCTGTCAGATAGTTTTGCCAGAACTCATATTTAATGAAAAAAGCCATGCATGGATGAGCTAAATCCAAAAAACGGCGGACATTTCCCGGGGTATCAAAAGGCAAATAACAAACAACATCTGCACCTTTATAATCTTTACGGACTTCATATCCGGAAGGAGAAAAGAAAGTCTGAAGAATCTTATATTGAGGATAACGTTTCCGAATCTCTTCAATCAACGGACGTCCCTGCTCAAATTCACCAAGCGAAGCTGCATGAAACCATATATAACGAGCATCCGGTTTTATGCATCCTTTCAAAATACCAAAAGTTTCCTTCTGGCCTTTTACCATGCTGGAAACTTTTTGGTTAAAGTGTGCAGCCACACGGGCTGCACACGCATATAAGAATAAAAGAATATTATAAATCATAATAAACTGGCTTATTTGAGTACCTCAATAGCACGACGCATACGTCTTACAGTTTCATCCTTACCCAATACAGCAGAAATATCAAACATATGAGGTCCCTTACCTTCGCCAACCAGAGTCAAGCGGAAAGCATTCATAATATTACCCAGATGATAACCCTTATCCTCAATCCATTTCATGACAACCTCTTCCTGATGAGCCAGTGAGAAATCATCCAATGATTCCAATAAGTCAGCCAGTTCTGTCATACGTTCAGCAGAATCTTCTTTCCAGCGCTTCTTGACTGTTTTTTCATCATAAGATTCCGGAGCAACAAAAAAGAACTTACAGGTATCCCATAATTCCTTGATGAAGCTAACACGTCCCTTCATCAGACCAACAACAGTTGTTACCGTTTCCATTGGAGCATCAATACCATGCTCTTTCAAGATCGGCATAAACAATTCTGCTATTTCTGCATCACTCTTCATCAGGATATATTCGTGGTTAAACCATTTACCCTTTTCATAATCAAACTTGGCACCAGCCTTACTACAACGGTGAAGGTCAAACAATTTAATCAGTTCATCCATTGACATGATTTCCTGATCATTTCCCGGATTCCATCCCAGCAACGCCAGGAAGTTGATTACAGCCTCAGGCAAATATCCGGATTCACGATAGCCTGAAGAAACTTCTCCACTCTTCGGATCATGCCATTCCAGAGGGAACACCGGGAATCCCAGACGATCACCGTCACGCTTGCTCAACTTACCATTTCCGTCTGGCTTCAGCAGCAACGGCAAATGAGCAAATTCCGGCATCGTATCCTCCCAACCAAATGCACGGTACAACAATACATGCAAAGGAGCAGACGGCAACCATTCTTCTCCACGAATCACATGAGACACTTCCATCAGATGATCATCTACAATATTTGCCAAGTGATAGGTAGGAAGTTCATCTGCTGACTTATACAGAACTTTATCATCCAAAATAGAAGAATTGATCACGACTTCTCCACGGATAATATCATGTACATGAACATCCTCATTCGGTTCAATCTTAAAACGAACCACATATTGCTTTCCCTCTGCAATCAGTTTATCAACCTCTTCCTTCGGCAAGGTTAATGAGTTACGCATAGAGGTACGAGTCGTCGCATCATACTGAAAGTTCGCAATTTCCTTACGCTTTGCTTCCAATTCTTCCGGTGTATCAAATGCAATATAAGCCTTTCCGTTATCCAGCAGGATCTGTACATATTTTTTGTAAATATCACGGCGTTCTGACTGACGGTAAGGACCATAGTTGCCACCAAAGCTAACACCTTCATCAAACTTTATTCCTAACCAACGGAATGATTCTATAATATACTCCTCCGCTCCGGGTACAAAACGATTGGAGTCAGTATCTTCAATTCGGAAAATTAAGTCTCCCCCATGCTGGCGGGCAAACAGATAGTTATACAAGGCAGTGCGCACACCACCAATATGCAATGCACCCGTAGGACTCGGTGCAAAACGAACTCTTACTTTTCTTTCAGCCATAGTGATTTTCATCTAAAAATACGCCGCAAAATTAATCTATTTTTCCCGTTTTTTGTTTATTTTGCAGCACAAATATCCATGCTTATGAAAAGTTTACATAGAGAACAACCGTTTTCATATAAGGAACTGCTTTACAAATGCGCCATTTCTCTGGTGACTGTCGCAGTTATCGTATATTTTCTTCCCAAAGAAGGTAAGTTTAATTATCAGTTTGACATCAACAAGCCGTGGAAATATGGCTTGTTACAGGCTTCTTTTGATTTCCCTATTTACAAAGGAGATGAACAGATCCAGAAAGAACAGGACAGTTTAATGGCATTCTATCAGCCCTACTATGAGATAGACAAGACTCAGGGTGAACAGATGATCCAGAAATTCAAAGATGACTATAACAAAAACCTGCGCAACATCATCCCGGTCCCGGCTTATCAGCATCATATTGAGCGTATACTGGAAGTCATTTATGAGAAAGGAGTCGTATCCATGGATGATCTGGCTTCCCTGAAAAAAGAAGGCAGAAACACGATTCGCGTTGTAAACAAAAATACCTCCAGCCAATTGCCTACTGAAGAGTTGTATACGACCAAACAAGCTTACGAAGCACTGATCAACTCAGATACCGTACATTATAATAAGGTGTTATTGCAACGCTGTAACCTGAACAACTACATTACTCCAAACTTAACTTATGATGCATCCAAATCCGAAGCTGCCAAACAGGATCTTTTATCCGGATTATCATGGGCCAGCGGCTTCGTTATGAACGGACAAAAGATTATCGACCGCGGAGAAATCATAGACCAGCATACATATGATATCCTGAGATCACTTCAGAAGGAATGGAGCAAACGAAGTGAAACTGCTGCCGAAAAAAGATTAACTTTAATCGGCCAGATTCTCTTTGTCACCATTCTGATTGTCGCATTCATGGTGTACCTGGAATTATTCCGCCGTGACTATTATGGCAAGAAAGGAAGCCTTTATTTATTATTTATTCTCATTACCTTCTTCCCTGTCCTGTCATCCATTATGGTGGAACATGCTTTCCTCAGTGTCTACATTGTTCCGTTCGCCATGATTCCGATGATCATCCGTATATTCCTTGATTCGCGCACAGCATTCATGGCGCATGTTATCTCCATCTTAATTTGCTCCATTGCTTTACGGACTCCTCATGAGTTTATACTTTTACAGACAGTAGCCGGTATGGCAGGTATTTACAGCCTGCGGGAATTGTCTCAACGCTCGCAGTTATTACGAAGCGCACTGATTGTCACCTGCAGCTATGTCATTCTTTATCTGGCACTGGATCTGATCCACGTAAACAATGTGGCACAATTGAGTACACACATGTATATTAATTTCATCATCAACGGCATCCTTCTGCTGTTCACATACCCTTTATTGTTCATACTGGAGAAGACTTTTGGATTTACCTCGAATGTTACTCTCGTTGAATTATCAAACATCAACAACAAACTGATGCGCGAAATGTCGGAGGTTGCTCCCGGTACATTCCAACATTCCTTACAGTTGGCCAACCTTACCGCAGCAGCAGCCAATAGTATCGGAGCCAACAGCCAGCTGGTACGTACTGGTGCCATGTATCACGATATCGGGAAAATGATGAACCCTGCATTCTTCACAGAAAATCAGTCAGGAGTAAACCCACACAACCAGTTAAGCTATAAGCAAAGTGCCCAGATTGTCATCAATCATGTAACAGACGGTATGAAGCTTGCAGATAAATATAATCTGCCTAAAGTGATCAAGGACTTTATCTGTACACATCACGGAAGAGGGCTGACCAAGTATTTTTATATCTCCTATCAGAATGAGCATCCTGGAGAAGAAATTGACAAAGAAGCATTCCGCTATCCCGGTCCGAATCCCTTTACGAAAGAACAGGCCATTCTGACCATGGCGGATTCTGTGGAAGCAGCTTCGCGCAGCCTTCCTGAATATACGGAAGAAAGCATATCTAATCTGGTCGACAAGATTATCGATGCACAGGTGCAGGAAGGTTATTTCAAAGAATGCCCCATCACGTTCAAGGATATTGCTACTGTTAAAGCAGTATTCAAGGAAAAGCTGAAAACCATGTATCACACCCGTATCAGCTATCCGGAATTAAAGAAATAAAAATTACTGCGTAGTAGTCCTTCGATTACTACGCAGTAATTTTCTGACTACTACCTGGTAGTCCACAAACTACCAGGCAGTAAATATCAAAGCTCCCCTTTGCGGATTGCTTCCATAACATTGGCCGGAGCCCGCTCTGCCAGCAGCTCCCGTTTCATATAGTCCATATAAGGTGCTACATGACTGAAGAACTGATGATACCCCTTACATAAATAATTCAGACCCGGCTCTCCATCCGGTGTCACTACGAAACGATTTTTCGGACACTCACCGTTGCAGGCAAACAAAAACTCACAATCCCTGCATTGTGTTGGTAAAGCCTTTTGTTTCATCTGTCCAAACTCCAGCTGACGGTCGCTATACATCATTTCAATCAATGTCTTCTCATAAATATTTCCCAGCTTAAACTCGGGGAACACATAATGGTCGCAGGAATAGACATCTCCATTAAATTCTATAACCCCGGCATGTCCGCACGTCTTTGCCAGATAGCAAACACCCGGTTGCTCACCAACCCAATTCGCCAAAGTTGAATCAAACAGCTGAATAAAAAACTGCCCCACATCATTGCGCACCCATTCATCGAACAATGTACATAAGAAATTTCCCCACTGTTCCGGCGACACAGAAAAATCAGCCAATTTTTCACCCTTCTGCAACGGAGAAGCCAGGTGGCGTCCGTCAGCATGATGGCTCAGACGCTCCACAATCGGAGCAAACTGAATATAATGGCAATCCAGTTCTTTAAAGAAGTGATAAAACTCCAACGGATAATCAGCATTATAATCATTCACAACAGCCATGGCATTCCACTCTACCCCGTGTTTTTTCAAGAGCTGAATGCCTTGCATGACTTTTACAAAGGAAGGGCGTCCCTGACGGTTCTTACGGTATTCGTCATGAAACTCCTGAGGGCCGTCAATGGAGATACCTACCAGCCAGTTATTCTTCCGGAAAAACTCACACCATTCATCATTCAGGAGCGTACCATTGGTCTGGATGCAATTGTCAATGGAACGCCCGCCTGCATACTGGCGCTGCAACTCCATCACCCGCTTATAGAAACTGAGCGGACGCATCAATGTTTCTCCGCCATGCCAGGTAAACAAAACCTGCGGCATGGTCTGCGACTGAATATATTCACGAATAAACTTCTCCAACAGTTCATCGCTCATCACATACTTGGACGTGTCTTTATACAGATTTGTTTTCTCCAGGTAATAACAATAGTCGCAGGCCAGATTACATACAGCCCCGATCGGCTTCGTCATTACATATAATGGTTTTGCAAAAGGAAAAGCAACTTGACTCATATCCGGTTGTATTATATATTTTGATGATTTAAACTCTGAAGCAGGCCCTCACACGCATCTTCCAGTATATCCAGCACATTCTCGAATCCCTGTGCTCCGCCATAATAAGGATCCGGGACATAATCAACGACCTTTTCCCGGCAGAAATCAGTCATCCGGCCAATCTTTGCTTCAGACTCGAGATCCGGAGCCTTTTCCTTCAAGGCATCAATATTCCGGTCATCCATTCCCAGGATCATGTCAAAATGATAAAAATCATCTGAACAGACAGGGCGTGAGCGATGGGTCAGATGATATCCTCTGCGGGCTGCATGCATACGCATCCGTTCATCCGGAAGTTCTCCCCGATGATAGCTGCTGATTCCTGCTGAATCAACTTCAATTTCATGTTCTAAACCTTCGCGGGCTATGAAAGTCCGCATAATTTCCTCAGCAGAAGAAGAGCGGCAAATATTGCCAAGACATACAAATAGGATCCGTTTCATGAATTTCAAATCTTTATGGATCGGAAAACACTGTTTTATCCGATATTTAAATAGGTTTTAAAGTTGGTTACACTGGTATTCATGATCAGCGACTCAGGAAATTCTGTTTCAGCCACCAGTTCCAGAGCCAGATCATAATCTGCTATATCAAAAGAAATATGTGCATCACTGCCCAGAATTACCGGTACTTCATATTGCTTGCACAAGCGAAGTATTTCCAGATTATTCCCCCGTGCTTCCAGTTTTCCACGGCAAGGTTTCAACGAGCTGTTATTGATTTCCAGCAATGTGTGATGCTCCTTCGCCGCCAACACCAGCGGTTCGAACTGCAGCTTTGCCGTACCGTCACCCGGATGGCTGATGATATGAATATAGGGATTACAGATCACTTTCTCCAGTCCCTGCGTATTCTCCTCCACAGTCCCTTGCTGATAACAAAGTGAATGAATACCGGCAATCCGCAAGTCAAGTTTCTGCAAATAGAATTCATCCATATCCAGATGACCAGCAGTATCCAGAATATTGATTTCTGCTCCAAGCAAAAGTTCAATACCATACATTTGCCGGGGAACCACATGCAGATTCCGAAAATAAATAGGATCACACGATCCCGGGATTCCGGATGAATGCTCCGTAATGCCTAATAACTTCAGTCCCTTATCAGAAGCAGCTTTTGCCATTTCCTGAAGCGTACTGAAAGCATGCCCACTGGCTATCGTGTGAGTATGCACATCCAATTCTGTCTTTATCTTCATTTCTTCATCTATTTACATTCTACATGGGATCGACATCGTAATATACCAATAAGGAACGGAAACGTTCATCTTCTGTCAGGAAGCGCTGCACCTGCTGAAGATAAGCCCGTACTTTGGCTAAAGATGCATCCAGTTCTATCTTCACCACTATCTTCTTGATGAAAAGTGTCTGAATACGGGATACAGGCGGTTTGTCCGGCCCCAGTACCCTCTCCCCCAAACCTTTACGCAGGCAGGAAGCCATCAGTTCGGCAGCCTGATCAAGCACATCTTCTTTCCGGTGCTTCAAATATACATAAACTAACCGATAAAAAGGAGGATACTTGAAAAGTTCCCGTTCTTCCAGCTGTTCACTGTACATACGGAAATAGTCATTGGACATCACCTGATGAATCAGCGGAAGATCCGGAGACTTGGTCTGCAGAACTACAAGTCCCTGCTTGTTTCTTCGCCCGGCACGTCCGGCTACCTGGGCCATCAGCTGAAAAGCACGTTCATAGGAACGGAAATCCGGATAGTTCAACATGGAATCTGCATTCAGAATTCCAACAACGCTTACCCGATCGAAATCCAGTCCTTTTGACACCATCTGGGTACCGATCAGAATGTCCGTCTTCCCTTCTTCAAAATCCGCAATGATCCGTTCATAAGCGGTACGGGTACGAGTCGTATCCAGATCCATCCGTGCCACCCGGGCCTCCGGGAATACAATCCGTATATCGTCTTCGATCTTTTCCGTACCAAATCCCCGGTTCACCAGTTCCACACCTCCACAGGCGGGACACGATTTAGGGACCTGATACGTATAACCACAATAATGGCAGGTCAACTGATTCATCCCTTTATGATAAGTCAGACTGACATCACAGTTCCGGCAACGGGGAACCCATCCGCAAGTGCGGCATTCAATCATCGGTGCAAAACCACGCCGGTTCTGAAACAAGATTACCTGCTCCTTGTGCTCCAAGGCTTCACGTATCTTTTGCAGGAGCAAGGGAGAAAACTGCGCCGTCATTCTTTTTTTACGTGCCAGTTCCTTGATATCAACCAGCTCGATTTGTGGCAGACGGATATTCTGGTAACGCTCCGTAAGCTCTACCAGACCATATTTCCCCTGTCGGGCATTATAATAAGTCTCAATGGAAGGTGTTGCCGTACCTAACAAGGTTTTTGCTCCGAACATGGAAGCCAGCATAATAGCCGCGCTCCGGGCATGATAACGTGGAGCCGGATCCTGCTGCTTATAAGTTGTTTCGTGCTCCTCATCCACAATGACAAGTCCCAAACGACGGAACGGAAGAAACACAGACGAACGGACACCCAGAATGACATCATAATCTTGTTCCGACAACTGTTTCTGCCAGATCTCCACCCGTTCCGCATCCGGAAACTTAGAATGATAGATTCCCAGCCGGTTCCCGAAAACCCGTTTCAGGCGTTCCGTTATCTGGGTTGTCAGGGCAATCTCCGGCAACAGATAAAGCACCTGCTTCCCGGATTTCAATACCTGATCAATCAAATGAATATAGATTTCTGTCTTTCCGCTCGATGTTACTCCATGCAAAAGACATACATTCTTCGTAGCAAATAAAGAAAGAACAGAATAATAAGCTTGCTGCTGGGCCGGATTCAAAGGATTCAAAGAGACCGTATTGCATACTCCCTTTGCCAGACGGCCCACTTCCTGATAGTATAATTCAAAAATACCTTTGCCGGTCAAGCCATTCAATATGGCAGAAGAAGCACCGGATGCCTCAAGCAGAGACTTACGGGTAACCTCTTTCAAATCTGTTCCCGAAGTTCCCCAACCGGACAATTCAATGTATTTCATAAGCACTGCCAGCTGTTTGGGAGCTCTTGCCAATCCGTCAAACAGTCCTCGGAGCTTTTCTTCATCCTGCATACCCGGAGTAAGCCGGACGCGTGCTTCGGTGCGTGGTTTGTAACTGCGCTTCAGTTCTTCCTTTACTTTGACAGCTTCTTTTTCCAGCAGGGATTTGATAACCGGCAGGATCTGGCGAATGCCACTTGACTTTTCCAGTTGCGTAATGCACTGTTCCGTTTCGGCAGACAACAGATTCATCACACTCTGCTCTCTTTCCGTCAAAGGCTCCACAGCCTCAAAGTCCGGATTATATACAACGACAGTCTCACTCTCCAGCTTCATGCCCGAAGGAAGAGCCGCCTTATATACATCTCCCAATGTACACAAATAATAGTCAGCCATCCATTTCCAGAAAGCATACTGCCGGGCCAGCAGGACAGGACGTTCATCCAGGATCTCTGCTACATCCTTGGTCTCATACTCTTCAGGAGGAGTCTCATGTACTTTGGTTATAATGGCTGTATAATACTTCTTCCGACCGAAAGGAACCACCACACGGCATCCCTCCTTAACCTTTTCATCCCAGCCTTCGGGAAGAAAATAGGTATATTGACCGGCAATCGGTAAAGGCACTATGACATCCACATATTTCTTCATATCGCAAAGGTATAAAAAAACCAGTCCACCCTGCCCGACTATGGGTAAACTTTTATAGTTTTGTACATTATTCATCAATCAAATGGAGAGACAATGAAAACGTATAAAATAGGTATTATCGGCTGCGGCAATATCGCGAAGAAAATGGCCCTGACCCTGGGAGGGATGAAACATGTAGAACGCTATGCCGTCGCTTCCCGGTCCAAAGAGAAAGCAGAAACATTTGCCGGAGAATGGCAGTTCACCAAAGCATACGGTTCGTATGAGGAACTGATCAAGGATCCCCATGTCGACCTTATCTATATAGCGACACCGCACTCTGAGCATTATGAGCACGCCAGACTTTGCATCCTGAATCAAAAGCCGGTTCTTTGCGAGAAGGCGTTTACCGCCAATGCACGTCAGGCCGAAGAACTGCTGAACCTGGCCAAAGAGCATCAAGTGTTCATTACGGAAGCCATATGGACCCGCTACATGCCCTTGTCGCAAAAAATACGGGAACTGATCGAACAGGGAGCTATCGGAAAACCCTATACCCTCTCTGCCAATCTGGGATATGTCATTCAGGACAAGGAGCGGATCATCCGTCCGGAACTGGCCGGAGGAGCTTTGCTGGACATCGGGGTCTATACCCTCAATTTCGCGGCCATGACGTTTGGTACGGACATCGAAGATATGAGTTCTGCCTGCCGCAAGACAGAGACCGGAGTCGACGGACAGGAAAACATTACCCTCTTTTATAAGGATGGCAAAATGGCAAGTCTGCAGGCCAGTATCTATGCGCAGACAGACCGGATGGGAGTCATCTCCGGAGACAAAGGCCATCTCATTGTAGAAAACATCAATAATCCCCAGTCTGTCCGTCTCGTAGACAGTAACTATAACATCACGGCCGTCTATCATGCTCCCGCACAGATTACGGGATATGAGTATGAAGTATATGCAGCCATTGAAGCTCTGGAAAACGGATGGCTGGAGTCACCTTATATGCCTCATGCTGAAACCATCAGAATCATGAAGCAGATGGATGAGCTCCGGAAATCATGGGGAGTTGTTTATCCGTGTGACTAAAAAAGAAATCGGGACAGAAAACTCTGTCCCGATCCTATATTTGTTTCTCTGATTTCTTAGAACAAATAAGCAGCAGATACCTGCCAGGAGTTCTTTCTCAAATTAGGAGCAGAAATATATTCGCCCACTTCATCCGGAACCAGTTCTGCCAGTTTGCTTGCACCGATGTTGTAGTTTACTCCAATCTGCAGGTGGCTCAGCAGTTTCACACCGACACCGACATTCACACTGACAGCACAAGTCTTTGTATCCATCAGCTTATCAAAGCCATTGTCAATGTTAAAGCCAAACTGAGGACCGGCTGCCAGGTATACACCCAAGGCGCTTCCCAGACCAACAGACCATTTCAAGTTAACGGGAACTTCAATTGATTTCAGTTTTTCAGTATCTTCACTTCCTTTTATTTTCAATCCAGACTGAGAATACAAGGCAGCAGCGTCAATACCCAATCCTACAACAGGCAATGTAAATTCAGCCATCGGACCGATAAAGAATCCCGTAGCATTATCTCCTTTGAACAGATCACTAGAGAACTGAACTTTCGACACATCCAATCCACCTTTCAAGCCAAAATGAAATTGAGCCTGAGCTGGCATGGCCATAAACAAGCATACAGCCACCAACAATGTAGACAAAATCTTCTTCATAATCTAATTAATTAAATGTTTACAATGACAAAAATAAATATTAAAACGAAATAAACGAAAAGATTGTTCAAAAAAGACCACTTTTGCCTGATAATTCAAGTAATTATCCAGACAAAGAGACCACAACGAACGCTCATTCCGCCGGAATCGAAAGGACTATTCATCTGAATTATGCGGACGATCAGACAGTATCGTCCTGATGAAACTTTTGTTTCATGCTGGTGGAACTTTTGTTTCGACCTAGTGGAACTTTTAGTTTCTCCGCAGAATACAACTATAAGGAATAGAGAAAGGCAGAAAAACTACGGGTCACCTGTGTCGCATCAACTGCAGAAATCCAACGGTTCTCCCTTATGTTTTCCCCATCTTACCATAGGAAAACGGCCTTTCTTTGCTTAGAACAACGATTCTGCCGGCTTTTCAATAAAGCTGACATTCCCCTCACCAAAACAGCTGGCACAAGACCATAAAAAAAGCAGTTACGGAATCCGTAACTGCTTGATCTGCTTTGTGGACCAGCCTGGGCTTGAACCAGGGACCTCCAGATTATGAGAACGATAAGATGATTTTCTGTGATAGTTCGATTTACCAATCTTAATTAATTATCAGATAGTTACGATTTTTACTATCCCCTATGAAACTCACTAAATACCCCTAACTGAAACCGTTTGTTTACGCATTGTTTACGCAGAATTAGGGAGGTAAATGTTGCGATTAAGCTCGTTGGATACATAGCATTCCTGCAAGCAATGCCAAATAAAGCCTTATATTTTGCTCAACCCTTGGATTTGTCGCAAATAATTTATAATTTTGCGACAAATGTAATGCAATGGCAAGTATAGAAGATAATATTTTGACAGCGATAAAAGATAAGGGAAGAGGAAGCATCTTCTTTCCTTCTGATTTTACGTCATACGGTGAAGTGAAGGCTGTGGGAAAAAGCCTTGAGCGACTGACTGCCAAAGGTGACATCATCCGTCTGGCGAGAGGGATATATTCATATCCAGAGATTGATACTGTCTTAGGACTTGGAATATTGATGCCATCCATAGAACAAATAGCTGAGACAATAGCCCGTAGGGATAAGGCACGTATTGTGCCGACTGGCATTTATGCTCTGAACAAATTGGGCATATCTACCCAAGTGCCTATGAATATAGTTTATCTGACTGATGGTGCACCACGTAAGATAAGCCTTGGAAATGGTCGCTCAATACAGTTCAAATATACGACTCCCAAAAATCTCTCATTCACAAACCCTCTTGCAATGCTTGTTACGTTTGCTCTGAAAGAAATAGGGAAAGATAATGTAACGGACGATATTGCCAAACAAATTAAGAATGTGCTTCAGAAAGAACAAAGGGAAAAAGTGCTGGCGGATGAAGCACTCATGCCGGCATGGATAAGAACCTTCACAAGACAAGCGTATGAATAATTACTTTCAACTATCCAAGGAACAACAGCAGATGGTACTTACCCAAGCAGCCAACAAGACAGGCTTGCCCGTTCAGGCTGTTGAAAAGGACTTGTGGGTAACTGTGGTTCTACAAATAGTGTTCTCATTACCCATAGCCAATCGTCTTGTATTCAAAGGAGGTACATCGCTTAGCAAAGTGTGGAAAGTGATACGCCGATTCTCCGAAGACATCGACTTAGCTATAGACCCTTCCATTTGGGGCTTTGAGGGCGATTTGACGAAAAAGCAAATCAAGCGACTACGTAAGGCTTCATCCATTTTTGTACGTGATGAACTTTGCCATTCATTGCAAAAAGCTGTTTCAGAAACAGGTATGGAGAAATGGCTTCAAGTGGAAGCCGATCCTGACGGCGAGGGTGATGGAACATATCCGGAACCCAGAGTGATACACATTCGTTACAAATCTCTTTTTGATGAAAATTTACCCTATTTGCATTCGGAAGTAAAATTAGAGATCGGTGCCCGTTCCTTATTCGAACCCATGGCAGAAGCAGCGGTAACAAGCGTTTTAGAAGATACATTACCTATCAGCACTGCTATCAAACAGGTTATGATACCTACAGCCTTGGCAGAGAAAACATTTCTTGAAAAGGCTTTCTTGTTGCATGAACTGTTTTCATCTCAAACTCTAAGAGAAGCTAATCGCAAATCCCGTCACTTGTATGACTTAGCACAAATGATGGATACTGACATTGCGACACGAGCGATTACTAACGACGAACTCTGGAATGCAATACACCACCATCGTGAATTGTTCACAAGCATGAGTGGGGTGGATTATACTCCCGACATTCGTAAACGCATAAGGTTACTGCCTCCCGAGGATGTCATTAACGATTGGCGTGAGGATTATAAGAATATGCAATCGTCTATGATATACGGTGAAAAACCGACATTCGCTGAGTTGATGAAGAAAATGGGAGAATTGGAAAAGTTATTTCATAATACTAAAATATTGATAAGATGAGATACTGTTTTTCTGGTCACGAATCATTTCCTTGTAAGTCCATGTGGCTAAAAAAAGGATATGATTATATAGTTGGTCATAATAAGTTTACAGATCCTGATGCTGTTGTAAAACTCGGTGTCGGTAAAAATATGGTTCTGTCTATTAGATTTTGGTTAAGAGCATTTGGCCTTTTGAATGATGATAAGGTAACAGAGATTGCCCGTTATCTTTTTGATGATAGAGACGGGAAAGACCCTTATACCGAAGATAATGCTACTCTATGGATTCTTCACTACCTATTAGTGGCGACAGCGGTTTCAAGCATATATCGCTTAGTCTTTGTTGACTTACAACGCGAAAGGAAAGAGTTCGATAAAGACCAAGTCCTTTCATTCATTAAAAGAAAGTGTAATGTACCTGAACAAAAGAATGTGTTTAATGAAAATACTGTTAAAAAGGACATAAGAGTATTTCTGCAAAACTATCTTGCACCAACAAGTCCAAAAGGCAACGAAGAATATGCGAATATTTTGTTAGAGTTAAGTCTTTTCCGTGAGAATGAAGGGAAGTATTCATTCAATGAAGTTTCTATAGAGCAAGTGAATCCATTGATTGTTCTATTTGCATTGGTTCACATAGCAGGAAAGGACAAAACAGTTTCTTTTGACAAGTTACAAGAACTATCATTGATATTCTGCATTCCAATTTCCTCTTTTTTGATGGTTGTACGTTCTTTAAGTGAACGATACCCCAAAGAAGTTAGCTATACAGATAATAGTGGAATTAGAAATGTGCAGTTTCTTCAAGAGCTAAATATATTAGAAGTGTTGAATAGATATTACGATAACGATGAAATTTAATTTATCTATAAACATAAGCCAAGGCGTAAGCGAGGACTTCAATTACATTGTTACACCCAATGCACAAAAGGTGTATGGCAATATTGTCGATAGCTTCCAATCGGGAATCCACTCATTCTCGATAATCGGAACATACGGAACAGGGAAATCCAGTTTTTTAATGGCTTTAGAACAAAACTTGCTCAACAATAAAGATAATCTGGTATTAGAAAGAAGCGTTTTTGCAAATGCCGAGAGTTTTGAGTTTATAAATATTGTAGGTGACTATTCACCTTTATCGACATTATTATCAAAGGAGTTATCAATTGCTTCTTCCGATGATAGCAAAAACATTTTTAGTACGTTGACAAAGTACTTAGTAAAATTAAAAACTCAGAATAAGTTCTTGTTTATTTTCATTGATGAATTTGGCAAGATTCTTGAGCATGCTGCTAATAATTGTCCTGAAAAAGAGCTATATTTTTTGCAAACACTGGCAGAGTTTGTTAATGTCCCATCTCGCAACGTAATACTTATTACAACACTTCACCAGAATTTTGGAACTTATGCTCACAAGCTTTCCGAAACCCAAAGAAATGAATGGCTAAAGGTAAAAGGACGTTTCAAGGAATTAGTTTTTGTAGAGCCTGTAGAGCAGCTTTTGTTTTTAGCTGCCAAAAGCCTAACAAAATCAAAGACGATAGAAGATGATGCCAAAGAGAACTTCCTTGAGATATTCTCGTTAGCAAAAAGAAATAAAATCGTGTCAGAGTCGCTAACAGCCAGGACATCTAAAATGCTGTATCCATTGGATGCAGTGGCTGCTTCATGTTTGACATTGGCCATTCAACGATATGGGCAGAACGAGAGAACATTATTTTCTTTCTTGCATGACACTACGTCTAACTCCATAAACAGTTTTGTTCCGAATGCCACAACGACTTATAACTTAGCTGTTGTCTATGATTATATTATATACAACTTTTATACAGCCTTGTCGGAAACAAATCTTGACTCTACCAATTGGCGTGCTATTCGGGTTGCTATAGAGCGAATAGAAAGCGGAATCATCACCAAGAATAATATTGATGATGCACTCAAAATTGTTAAGACTATTGGACTACTTAACTTGTTTTATAATGGTGTAGTAGTCGATTTAGCTTTCTTGAAAACTTATGCCTCAAAAGCATTGGACATAAAGAATCCAGTAAGTGTTATTGAGAATTTGACCGCGAACAAGATTATCCGTTTCGCTGCATATAAATCTCAATTCATTCTATTTGAGGGTACTGATATAAACATTGAAGATGAACTATATAAAGCCACAACAATTGTTCCTATACCCAAATTAGTTGCAGCAGAAATTGTCCCTTATGTAAAAAAGACAGTTGTAATAGCATCTGCTTCATATTATAAGACTGGAACACCTCGTCATTTCCAGTATGTAGTTTCTAATGAACCGTATGATGTAGAGCCAACTGGTGATGAAGATGGCTTTATTAATTTAATATTCCCTTTGGAGAATGTCAAAGATTACATGATAGAGTTGTCTGCGAGTTCAGGTAAAGCTATAGTCTATGCCTATTTTATTGATACAGAAAAAATAGTCAAACACCTATATGAAATAAAAAAACTGCAATACCTTCTTGATAATGTAGTATTGGAAGATCGTATTGCTAAAAGCGAAATACTCAAACAACAGAACTTTGAGGTACAATTGCTTAATGAGGCCATTAATAGTTGCATTGAAATGACTAATAATCAGGTTGAATGGTTTTTCAATGGAGAAAGACAGGTCGTAAAGAGTCGGAAAGATTTCAATAAACTTTTATCCACTGTTTGCGATGCCGTATATTATAAAACGCCTATCATCAGAAATGAGTTATTTAACAGACATAAAATAAGCTCAGCTATTTCATTGGCAAGAGTAAATCTATTAGATGCAATGATTGAACATTGGCAAGAAGAAGATTTTGGATTTTCTACAACTCAATATCCGCCTGAACGTACTATATACAATACATTGTTTAAGAATTCAGGGATTCATCGCAAAAACGAGGATGGATTGTGGGTGTTGGGAGAGCCAATTACTCCTGAGCTTCAATCTTTATGGATAGCCTGTTCTGATTTTTTAGCAAAGAGTAAAGAAAAGGCCTTGAAATTATCAGATTTGGTAAAGATATTGAAAATGCGTCCATATAAATTAAAACAAGGTATCATAGACTTTTGGTTGCCAATCTTTCTATTTGTAAAGCAACAGGAGTTTGCCCTCTATAATGGTGAAACGTTTGTCCTGAATATTAATAAAGAATTGTTTGAGCTGTTGCAGAAACGTCTAAATGACTTTTCGATAAAAGCGTTTGATGTTAGCGGTATCAAGTTGGAGCTGTTCAATAAATACAGAGAGTTCCTGAATAAAGAGCGTGGAGAAAACATAACTTCCAATTCTCTTATGGATACAATTCGTCCATTCTTCAACTTTTATAAAGGTTTGAACAAATATGCCAAGAACACTCGTAAATTTGATTATGATGCAACAGCCAAATTTAGGGATATTTTAGCAACAGCCAAAGACCCATGCAAAGCATTTCTTGAAGATATACCATCTGCTTTGGGGTACAATGATTTTCATAACGAGGATTTTGCTGCTCAATATCTGCAACTTATCAAAACAGCTGTTCACGAATTAGTTATTTGCTATGACTTGTTTATAGATCGCATAGAAGATACTGTCGTAGAATATTTAGGACTACCTCGTGACTATGTAGAATATAAAAAGATACTGGTTCAGCGCTATTCAAGTATAAACAAAGGCTTGCTAACAGCTAAATCTAAATCATTTTTAGATAGAGTTCTTGCTCCCTCTGAAAATAAGCGTGAGTTTTATGAGAAAATAGGTTTAGTGGTATTCGATCGAAAGATAGAGTCTATAGAAGATAAAGAAGAAGCTTTGTTCCTGTCGAACCTTACACACTTGTTTGGAGAGCTAGAACGATACACTGCTTTTAATGAGGTTGATAATGAAACTGATGCGATAGCGTTTAACTTTGAATTGGCAACCAGTAAGGGTGATTTCAAATCAAGCAGAACTTATCGTCTTCCTAAAGCAAAGCTTTCAGAAGCAGAAAATATTGAAAACAAGATACAAACAATATTGTCTGGTAATGATGAACTGAATGTTTGTATATTACTTAAAATGTTGAACGAAAAATTGCGCTAAATATGGTACGGCATATATTGGGTATATCAGGTGGTAAAGATAGTGCTGCATTAGCCATTTACCTCAAAAAAAAATATCCACAAATGAAATTGGAGTATTATAATACTGATACAGGTTGTGAACTTGCAGAGACGGAGCTATTGATAAATCGCCTTGATACATATCTTGGTGGTATTACAATGCTAAGAGCTGCTGCAGGTAGCCCAGAACCGACACCATTTGAACATTTTTTAAAAGCATCAGGTAATTATCTGCCTTCACCTCAAGCTCGATGGTGTACTCAGAAAATGAAATTAGCTGAAATGGAGAAGTTTGTTGGAGATACGCCAACAATCTCTTATGTCGGTATTCGTGGAGATGAAGATCGTGAGGGGTACGTTTCTACTAAGCCTAACATTCAAGCTATATTTCCATTTCGTAAGAATATTTGGAGCGCAGATGTTGTAAACAAGGTACTCAACAACAATAATATTGCTAATCTCTTAGAAATATATACTTCATTGTGTGGCGGAGATACTTTGTGCGAAGCAAAAAAGATTATTGAAAAGCCTCTCACAAAAAATTTCTATTATAGTAAAAAGACCAATGCTCTACTGGATTTGGATGTAAAACTCTTTAACAAAGCTGTATTCAAATTCCTTAAAACTACAGATTACCCAGTAGGCAAACTTGACGAATTCCCGTTGATAGACAATGATGATATTCTCGTGAGAGATGATATATTCCGAATCCTTGAAGAAAGTGGCGTTGGTGTACCTGACTACTACAAACCTATTAAATTTGAAGTTGATGGAAAGGTTGGTACGTATAATCGTAGTCGTTCAGGTTGCTATTTCTGCTTTTTTCAACAAAAAATAGAATGGATATGGCTTTACGAACAACATCCAGATCTTTATAAGAAAGCTATGGAATTTGAAAAAGGTGGTTATACTTGGAATCAAAATGAGAGTTTGGCAGATCTTATCAAGCCCGAGCGTATCCGTCAAATTAAACTGGATGCTATTAAGAAGCAGGAGGCGAAACGTGAAGCTGGCTCTTGTCGGCTAGTAGATAACATCGGCGACATTGATGAAGATAATTTTTGTGCTAATTGTTTTATTTAAAAAATTAATAATATGAGATATTTCAATATAGAATGGACAATTGGTGATTTGGTAAATTTAATAGAATCAAAGAAAATCAACCTTCGTCCTCCGTATCAGCGAAACTTTATTTGGTCTTCAAAGGATCAGAGATTGTTAATTGACTCTATTCGTAAAGGTTATCCTTTACCCAACTTCTTTATTTTGAAAAATGCAGATGACACATATGAAATGGTTGATGGCCAACAACGTGCTATCACAATATATAAATTTATAAAAAATGAATTTCATGATTCATGGAAACAATACTACAAGGACTACAAAGAAAACACATTTATGGACTATAAACTAAATGTCGTTTTGTTGGAGGATTTCAATGGAGATACAGAAACGAAGGAAGAATTTTTTTATTTAGTTAATAAAAGAGGGGTACAGTTAAATCCTTCAGAAGTAAATCATGCCTATTATCACGATACAGATTTCATGAATCTTGTTAATAGAATGTCCGAATATCAGCCTCTGATAGAATTGGATATTTTTACAGATAAAACTGTGATGAGAATGAATGATCGGAGTCTCATAGAAGAATTAGCTGCATATCTAATAAAAGGTATTACGGATAAAAGAAACGCTGTAGAAGAGTTATTTGAGAGCAAAATAGAACCAGAGACATCTGAATTGCAGTTTGTGCGTTTTTGCAAAATTATAAACCGAATGAATTCGATTGTAGACATAAAGCCAATCAATCAAACAAGGTATAAACAACGTAATGATTTCTACACGCTTTTTTGTTTTATAGATAAACATATAGATGATCCTGTTTATGTATTAAAAGAGCAATATAAGATTCTTGTATATATAAATGATAATAACATTATATCTCCATCAAATGATGATTACGAATTATTCAAAGAATATGCCATTAATTGTGTAAGTCAATCCAATTCAAAGCGAGCTAGGGAGAAAAGACTGTTATTCTTTGAGAATATACTTGCAAATGTATCTACAGAGCCGACCCAAGAGCAAATACAACTGATAGATTTTGCCTATAATGAACTTGGGGAAAGTCTATCTACAGAAAAATACGATAAGTATCTGCTTGTAAATTTATAAATTGACGAAAGCTATGGCAATAAATACACCATTTGTATATGAGCGTAATTGCATTTGTATCGACAAAGAAATCACTAACAATGCAATTACTATTGATGGTATTGACTATTTTGTTTATTATCTCAATCCAGAATACAAAAATAGTAAAGGTGCCAATTCCTATGTTTTTGCCTTATATCAAGCACAGAATTATATGGAAAATGACGAGTATGTTCCTGATAAAGTCATCAAAATTTCAAACAAAAGAGATAATAACAAATCAAGATCTGAGAACAATAAGCGTTTTTACAGAGAAATTGATGCTTTAATTGAATGTAAAAATCGTCATATTCATAATATAGTTGCAATATCTTCTTTTGGTCAATTGTCTTGCAAAGCTAAAAATATGAAAGGCAATGATATTTCATATCTGTTCCCTTTCTATACAATGGATTATGCTTCAGGTGATTTAAAAAGCTATTTAGAGAATCATGATATCCCATTTGAAGATAGAGTAAATCTATGCTTGCAAATTGCTAATGGCCTAAAAGAACTGAAAGATATTGGATATTATCATAGAGATTTGAAGCCAGATAATATACTTATGTTTGATAATATATGGAAGATCGGTGATTTAGGACTTATTGCATATCGTGATGAAGATTGTATCTATGATAAGAAAAATGAATTTATTGGACCTAAAGGTTGGCTTTCACCTGAAGCAATGAACAAATACCTTCAGTATGATTCAAATAAATATAATTTTGATTGTAAGATAGATCATCAATCTGATATTTTTCAATTGGGGAAAGTTTTTTGGTATATTATTCAAGGTAATGCGCCTATTGGGAATATACGTAGATTAGATTATCTTGATGAACATGACGAGGTGTATTGTCTCTTAAAATACATGCTTAATCACTCTAAAAAGAAAAGGCCAAAATCAATAGACTTTGTTATTAATGAATTAAATCGTATTATGCAGAAACTGAAATTTGTATGTTGAAAACTGATGTAATATGGCCAAATAGCCGTCGTTTCATGTCACGAACAGAATGGGAGCCATTAGGCTTCTTTTCTGAAGCATTGTGCAACGCAACCACATTTGACATCAAACTTGGATTCTTCTCATCTTCAGCTATCAACGTGTTGGCAGATGGTTTTGCCGCATTTCTGTATAATGGTGGCAGAATGAGAATGATTATTAACGATGTATTGTCCGAGGAAGACCGCTCTGCAATTGTGGTCGGTGAATCAGAAATAAACACACCGTACTTTGACCTTAATGCAATAGACCATATATCATATACTCTTTCAAAACATGACGAGCATTTTTTTGAATGTTTGTCATGGCTTATTCGAAATGAACGTATCGAAATAAAGATTATTACACCCAAGACAGGTAACGGTATAGCACACTCAAAGTGTGGCGTATTTTCTGACGGCGTTAGCAAAGTAGCGTTCGATGGCTCATGCAATTTTTCAAAAATGGCTCTTATAGAAAATATTGAGAGTATTAACGCTTTTTGCGATTGGGATGGAGAGAGAGACAAGGAACGTATTAATGATATTGTCAGAGATTTTAATCGTACATTCTCTGGCGAGGATAATACTGTCAAGTATCTTAAAGCAGATCAAATTATCACTCATATCACAAAGACCTATAAGCATAAAGAAATAAAAGAGCTCCTAGAAGATGAACAACGTATTCTTTATAGAAGAGCAGAGAATAGTACATCGGATTCTATTCGCAGGATCTTGGAACGGGCAAAATCTAAGGTTACGGCAATAATTGATACCATAAATATAGGGAAATCTAAGGTAGGAAATGAGCAGTTAACAACACTTACCCCAAAATTTCCATTCACTGAGCCTAGATCATATCAGAAAGAAGCTTTTAACAAATGGAAAGTCTCACAAAAAGGACTATTCGCAATGGCTACAGGAACAGGTAAGACTTTGACTTCGCTGAATTGTTTACTGCAGATTTACAATAAATTTAAGTACTATCAAGCATTGATACTTGTACCTACGATTACACTCGTAGAACAGTGGGAAGATGAATGTAAGCGTTTCAACTTTAGTCATATCATCAAGGTAAGTTCTAAGAACAACGGATGGCGATCAGAGATTGATGATATAAAACTAAAAGAGAGTCTTGCACAGAGCGATGATTTACCTCCTTCGTTTATTATAATTGCTACGTATGCGTCTTTCTCAAGAGAATCCTCATTTAAGCAACTTATGTCATTGAGTAAGAAAATGCAGCGGCAAATGTTATTAATTGCAGATGAAGCCCATAATATAGGGGCACCCAATATCATATCAAAGTTGGATAGAGTGAAGATTTTACGTAGAATTGGTTTATCTGCCACTCCTGAACGTCAATTTGATGATAAGGGAAACAATGCTATTATGCAGTTCTTTGGGTGTAATGGAAAATATACGTTTGAGTATTCTATGAAGGATGCTATAGACAATGGATTTCTTTGTCGATATAAATATTTTCCGCATGTAGTACGTTTAAACGAAGGTGAAATGGCTGAATACAAGAAAATCTCTTTACAGCTTGCTAAGTTCTATAATGCAGATGAAGATACTTTCTCTGGTGCGGATGATATTCTGATGCGTTTATTACTCAAGCGTAAGAGAATTATTCATAAAGCTCAAAATAAGGAAGAGGTGTTCAGACAAATCATAAAACAACGCTTTAAAGAATGTGGAAATCTCAAATATACACTTGTCTATGTACCAGAGGGTGTACAACTTGATAGTTCTGTTCAATATGCTACAACAGACAATCCAATTGATGATACGGATGTTGATAAGCTGATTGATAAATATACTCAAATTATTCAAGAGATTAGTCCGACAACTACAGTACGGAAGTTTGTATCTGGTATTCAAGACAGAGACGAAGTATTGAGAAAATTTTCTACTGGCGAAATAGAAGTACTTACGTCTATGAAATGTCTGGATGAAGGTGTTGATGTGCCGAGAAGCGAACTTGCTATCTTCTGTGCAAGCACAGGAAATCCAAGACAATTTATTCAACGGCGTGGTCGTATATTAAGAAAGCATCCCGACAAACATATCGCAATAATCCATGACCTTGTTGTAGCACCAGAATTCGAATCTACAGAAGAAAATTACAACATGGAGCGTAATTTGCTAAAAGGTGAATTGCAAAGAGTTAAGGACTTTGCTGGATTATCCGAAAATCCAGCCTTTGCATACACTGAATTAGAAGAAATAACAAATTATTATAACCTATCAATATTCTAAAAAATGAGATCAATGATAAACAACGAGAAGATACTTCAGGCTGTATTACTTGATGATAAGTTAATGGAGTTTGGTGGTTACACTGCGGAAGATATTGGCAATATATATCAATCTATAGACTCCGATAATTATGTTATCAGTACAGTGGCACAAATTATTAGTCGCACAAGTGAAGGAGCTACGGAAAAAGAACTTTGGAAAGAAATTAACGATTATTTAAAACGTAACGTATGAGAATCAAATCAATTAATATCAAAAACTTCAGAAGCTATTATGGAGAGAATAACCATTTTGAGTTTTCTGATGGGCTCACACTGATTCTTGGTGATAACGGAGATGGTAAGACCACATTTTTTGAGGCCTTGGAATGGTTATTTGATACAACCTCAGAGCGTGCCAACATTTCCAATGTCTCGGAAATGAGAAAGTCTAAATTAGAAATTGGCGAACATGATGAGGTTTATGTTGCAATGACTTTTGATCATGATGGAGAGAAAATGGTTGAAAAGTCTTTTTCTATTACAAAGACCGGTCATGATACTTATAGTGTAAGCAATGTTTCTTATCATGGGTACGAAACGAACGGAATTGAACGTGAATCTGTGGATGGAAAACAGTTGATAATAAGATGCTATGATTCCTTCATCCGTAGATTTAGTATGTTCAAAGGTGAATCCGATTTAAGTGTGTTCGATAATCCTGTATCTTTGAAGACATTAGTTGACAAGTTTTCTGATATTCATAAGTTTGATGAACTCGTTGCTAATACAGATTCATTTGAGCAAAAAGCAAATAAGGCTTTGTTACAAGAGATGAAGTCTGATGACAAAATCTCAAAAGAGACAAAATCTCTTGAATTGCAAATGACACGTCTAAATGACGAAATTCAACAAAATAAGGAGGATATTAAGGACAAGAAAGAAGCAATCGCGACTTTCTCGTCTAATCTCAATAAGCTTGAGCAAAACCAAGAGGCTTCAGAGAAGTATCGTGATATTCAAGAGCGTCTTAAAACTAAGACTTCAAAGAAAACTCAACTTTTGGCTATAATTAAGAAAAAAGATTATAACCATTGTCTTCTTGACGAGTATTGGATATTAGCACCATTTGGAGATATTCTAATGGAATTTAAACAAAAGTGTACCGCGCTTAGTAAAGAGAGACGTATTCAAGAGAAAAATTTCGACAAACAACAAGCTGCAGCTAAAGCCAAACTTGAAACCATCAAAGAAATTCAGGGTGCATTAGCAAATGGAGCGACAGAACTTCCATGGTATTTACCTGACCAAGAAACTATGGAAGAAATGATAAATGATCACATCTGCAAAGTATGTGGTCGTGAGGCTCCTGAAGGTTCTGAAGCATATAAATTTACTCAAGTTTCTGATTTAGCTTTTAGGCAGTT
>UMAC01065514.1_pt1 | contig 28223 bp, 26 predicted proteins | sample 1963591 | NCBI WGS metagenome assembly UMAC01 (sample SAMEA4835904, study PRJEB28245) | human gut metagenome | biome: gut microbiome; material: fecal sample | place: Denmark | collected 2008
TTGTCAAAGAACGATGTAACCGACTCGATAAAGCACCTTATAAAGCACGTTGATAACAGTACCGCCATTGTAGGTTTCAAAAGTCTGACGGGCAGTTTTAAGCCACTTGGTATAGCTGTCAGTCAGGTTTCCATCCTTATCCGCGAAATTGCAGCTTTTATAGACCGGGGCGTTGGTTTTTGCAACTTTGTTCCGGATGGGACCGTTTTTCGCGCTTTTCTGCTTTGACACAGATGTCTTATACAGATAATAATTTGATGTTTTTCCTTCTCCTGCGCCGACACCTGAAAGACGTGCCGGAAGGCTCTTTGAGGATGTTTTTATCTCCGAAAGGCTGATGTAGTATTTCTTTTCCAGTCCAAGTCCACGGTCACCACTGGCGATAGAGCCGGAACCACTGGTGCTGCTCCACTGGTAACCGGTATTCGCTTTATTCAGGTTTCTTGTGGCAGGATTCTTTTCAATTTTTCCATCATCTGAGTTTGTGACAGATAAAACCAGTTTCCATTTGCCCTCATAACTTTGGTAATAATTGATAGTAACCGGTGCTTCGACCTTCTTGTACTCAACCGCAATATCATACCGTGCCCGCCAGCCTTCGTTACAGCTGGCCGGCCAGCCGATGCCATACCATGTAGATCCGTTTACCCGTCTCGTGTTACGTGTGTTCGACATCTGCCTATAGGTATAGCAGCGTTCGGTAACGTTGCGCTTTGATCCGCCTTTGCCGATCTTGTATCCCTGCAGCACACCCTGGATATATACCTTGCCACCATTCTTCTGCAGTGTTTTCAGATTTACACCGGCTTTGTCACACATGCGGTTAAAGACGTCTTTGGAAATATTGAAAGTAGTAATAACTGTATTTCCTATGACGTCGTCTAATTTTGAACAACCTTTGGGAAGCTTGTCAAAAAATACACAGTCTTTTGCTTTTGTGCTTTCTATACCGTTTCTTCCCGTTGGATCGCTTGTGACATACAATCCCACTGTCTTCCATCGTGTTCCAGATGATGCAGCTCGTGCACTTAATTTGAAACGTAAATTCCCGTCACCATCAACAGATGCTATTTTATCACTTTCGCTTGAAATACTTCTATTGATGGCCGCATTTGCAGATGCGGTCCCAAACGGTTCAAACAAAGTGAGAAAAATAGAACATAATAAAAAAATAGCTAAATTTTTAAATTTTTGTTTTTTCATGATTTACCTCCATTTTTAATGGAAGTATTGTAGGCATAAACCTATATATAATGTCAACCACAAAAAGAGCACCAGAAAATTTAATTTTCCGGTGCTCTATATAAATATATTTTAGTAGTAATTATCAATACCATCAAAATACCATGCTAATCCATATGATGTTAAAGCTTTTCCTGTATAAGAAAGATCACATCCCTGATCATTTAAGTAAGTGATTGTTTTCTTTGATGAAAGATTTTTTACAGCTGTATAGCTTCCATAAATTACTTCATTTTGTAATTCACTTTTAACGGATGGAATCTTTCCTTTTTCTACACAAAATTTTACATATACACGAGCGTAACATATTCCTGTACCGTCAATCCATAAAGATGAAGGATCTACTATAACTTTTCCGCTGCTAAGTACGACTTTTCTTGCCTTTGCCGCCTTTATATATGCATTTACCGACTTCTGTTTATTCGGGTCAATATAAGTGTTCATCAGATCGCTTTTCCATTTGGATGTGAATGTTTTTCTATAATCCACGTTAAGTCTTAACTCTACGTTCTTTTTGATCTTTGCACAGATCATATCCTTATCTTCATCACTGAGAATCTTCGAAGTTTGAGCTGGAGTTTTTAAACCTTTATGTTTCTGTTTTGTTGCTCTTGTTTCTTTTTCATAATAAGAATTTGGAAAACTTGCAAGGATATATGGGTAATCCTTATAGTTCTTTGGCAGGTTAATGATTCTTAACACCTGTCCATCGTAGGAAAGCTTGAATCTCTTTCCTTTGTTTTTCAGGCGATTCATCATCTTTTTTGCTTCGTCCTTGGTGATCTTTGTCTTTGGCAAAAATTTCCGGGTGCTGGAATATGTTCCGTTACTCTTTCCTACCATAATGCCCTTGGTGAAGCATTTGTACAGGGATTCCTTATATTTGTCACCAGCCTTCTTGATATCACTGATACGGTTAAAGTATTTCACATAGCCATACAGATCGTAGTTATAGGAGTTCTCCCCTCCATTAACTGCGGAATCAGCTTCATTCAGGAGATATGCTGCTATCTCGTTTGTAGTAGCGGCAGCAGTATTTTTAATGCCGGCATTCTTTAATACATCTTTCCCTGTTACTTTCTGCACCTGGCTGGCAAAATCCTTGATGCTGATCTGGTTCTTCCCGATAGCAGTTGTTTCTGTAGTCTGATTTGCGGTATCTGTCGTTGTTACCACACCGGTATCTGCAGTCTGTGTATCAACGGCCGCCTTTACACTCTGGGTCTGTCCTGCAGCTGCTACGGAAATTCCCATTACAAGGGCAAGTGCAATTCCGGATGCCTGACGCATGGAATATCTCAGGTGTTGTCTGTTGCTGTTTTTTAACCATTTGTTTTTCATATACATTTCCTCCACTTTATACTCTGGTTTCCTTTTGGAAACACCTGTTTTCTTTGTTCTGATACCACTATAACTTCTTTTTTTACGAATGGCAATAAAAATAGGAGAAAAGAAATACCAGAATTTTCAAAAAAGTATAGGAACAATCAAATGGTATTTGTCAAGCAGAAAAAGAAAAACATGCGGTATAAAAATTTTTTAAGTGATAATTTCTTTAAATTCACCATAAGAGCTGTTTGTCGAAATCCGCGCAGATATCAGGATCGATAAAAGAGCCATCCAGATGGATGACTCTTTTATCTAGTGCCTATTTAATTGATCATGCAAGCGCTACCGTTTCAGCATCTATGGCGCTTGATTTGAAAAACTATTCTGCTTTCCACAATCAGGCTTTCATAAGAGCCAGCGCTTTTTCGTATTCCTCCTTGGAATACTGCGTAAGGATCTTTTCCTCAGATGCCCCAAGGGAAATCGCAAACTTGACTGCATTGATACGTTCCTCTGAACGACCTTCCTGAAATCCTTCCTGCCGCCCGATATTTTTTAATCTTTCAGCAACATCACACATGCTCTTCACCTGACATTTTCTCCATTAGAATACGGATTGATAAAGGAATTTAAAAGTTTTAACAGAATAAAACCCAAGCTCTTATGCTGCTATATGTTTTCAAAACAGCAATTTTTCTTTCCACAATCAGGCTTTCATAAGAGCCAAAGCTTTTTCGTATTCCTCTCTGGAATACTGCTTAAGGATCTTCTCCTCAGATGCCCCAAGGGAAATCGCAAACTTGACTGCATTGATACGTTCCTCTTGCCGTCCCATATTTTTTAATCTTTCAGCAACATCACACATGCTCTTCACCTGACCTTTCATTTCATCGCATATAACTTTTTCATAGTCCCGGTCCCCTGTCATAACAGATAAAAGCTTTAAGACTTCATCTACGTGCTGGATTTCTGTTGGGTCATCCGCAACATAGTCAGGGTCCCTTCTTTTGTTAACGAAAAAACGTGCAACAACCTTGAAATCACTTTTAAACATTTCAAGCTGTTCATCCGTCAGCCATGCGATCTCAAAAACCTCCATTTTGTAGTCATTGACATATGGATCAAGTTCTTTTGGGATATTCATCAATGACTTGATATTTCTTTCCTTGCACCAGTGCTTTTCACCAAAATACAATACAATGGTAACAACTGGAGCAATTGAAGCTGCATTCGCCTGCAGCTGGCTTTTGTAGCTTGCACCATCATATCCAATCAGACGGAACGGCATTTTCTTTTCTACTGCCGTCTGGTTCTCAATGCCTATGATAGCAAGCTGCACATTGTACCTTTTCCACTTTTTTGCAACATCACGCTCCTGTTCATGCAACTTAGCATCCTCTCCCTTATACTGGGAATGTACGGATATGCTCTCAAGTGCTGACGGCTCGATCAGTTCCTGACCGTGAAATAAAAGAACGTTTACGATATCGGAAAATACATCATTGTAATCTTCCAGAATCTTTTCTGACATGTCTTTTTCTCCCATGTCCACTATACCTCTCTTCCCCTGCTTATGCAGTTTTTGTTATATATAAGCAGGGAAATAGTGGTTATCCCTGTTACATATCAGGGATAACCCTATATCCCGCAGAAAAACAACCACGGTAAAAATAAAAAATCACACATCCGGAAGGACGTAAAAAATAAAATAATATATTTACCTATATTATAACAAATTTTGATAAATATACAACAAATTTCAGAGGCAATGGCTTTATCATAATATTCTATTGCATTTTCTTGTTCCATAACTATTGAATTTTTTGTAAAATTATGTAAAATATATCAAAATTTATCATTTTACAAGGATATTCTCATCTTCATTACAAATCAGTCCAATGATATGCAATTCTCGGCGTACCATCTTTTACATATATAATACCACATTTTGTAAAACCGTTCTTTTCCATCAGCTTTTGCATAATCCGATTATTGGCATGGGTATCCACTCTGATATTCCGGGAAATATTTTTACAGTAATCCGCAACACATTGAAACAGTCCATGCACCTGTCCATCCCCGGCAAGCCTGTGGATTGTAAGATATGGTTCATCATTCAGCCAGTTGCCGTCTTCAATATGTTCATATGTAGGATCTGCACCTTCAAACAGTGCACATACCCCATGTATCCCATTTTCGTCGTATATTACCTTGCAGGCATTCTGATGAATGTCCGATCGAATCAGTTCTTTATCCGGATAAAAATGTCCCCATTGTGTAGGATTTCCGGATTGTATCATATAGTCCTGCGCATATTTGTATATTTTCATAATCTTCTCAAAATCTTTCAAATCGGCAATTCTTACGTTCATCATATCTTCCTCTCAAACTTTTGGTTTCACTATAACCCAAACACTTTCGGTCAGATCTTTTAAGGTTGCTGCCAGAACTGCATCGGTAATGTTGTACATTTGCCCAGTCATCCGCTGTGTCCATCGGGGCCTTTTTTGTCACATCTTCCGTCATATTTTTCACCGGCCTGCTGTACTGATATTCCGTTTTTCATAAAAGCCAAACTTTAGATAAAATTCAAGTACGGAATCATACGCATACAAAAACATCCCATCTGTCCTATCTTCATATTCCTGCATGATTTTCTCCATCCGAATCCGTGCATAACCCTTTCCCCAGTAGTCAGTGTCTGTCATGACCGTTCCGAGCTGTATCAATTTTAAAACGCTTCCGTTACAATTTTCATGTCACAACGGTTTACGGAAGCATTTGCGACCACTTTGCCGTAACACTTTATTATCTCTATAATCTTTTACTATCTGCATAAACACACCTTTCCCGACTACCAGCCCAGATCCAGCAGCCAGTTATTCAGACTTCTCTCCCTCTCTTTTTCATCGGTAATCTCCTTTAAACCTGTATATTCACCCTTGATATTGCCGTCCACGATAAAAAGCACCCTGCCGCATTTTGCAGCAACTTTCGCATCATGCGTTACCATAACGATCGTTGTCCCCTCATTGTTTAACTTCACAAGTTCATCCATAACCTCATTGGAGGAAGTACGGTTTAATGCGCCGGTCGGCTCATCGGCAAAAAGCAGTTTGGGGCGGTTCATCATACTTCTGCAGATACACGCGCGCTGAAGCTGTCCACCGGAAACCTCGTTGATATCGTTATCTGCAATCTCGATGATCCCCATTTTGCGCATAAGCTGCTCGCCTCTTTCCTGCTTTTCCTGCCTGCTTTCCCTGGACTTTTTGCTTTCTGCTGCCGGAAGCACGATGTTATCGAGAATCGTAAGATTTTTCATCATATACATCTGCTGAAAAATGAATCCCATCTCATCCAAGCGGATTTTTGCAAGTTCCTTTTCGCTCAGTTTCGTCAGATCCTTCCCTTCAAAAAGCACCTGACCGCTCGTTGCCCGGTCCATACCCGAGATGGCATACAAAAGCGTGGATTTTCCGGAGCCGGATGGTCCCATGATTGCAACCATCTCCCCCTCTTTTACTTCAAGATTTACATTCTTTAACACATTATTCTGCCTTTTATCAATTACATAGGTTTTGCAAAGATCTTTTGCACAAAGCAATGCTGCCATAAGATTTTCCTCCGTTTACTCTATATTGGTTGTATCGTTGCTCTTGATCGTCCTGATCTGTAATGCTGTCATTCCCGATGCCAGAATCGTCATAAGGAAAATAATGCCCGGATACAGGAAAAAGATTTTCCACGGACGGATCACATAAGCCACTTTTCCGGCCCCCATCATGCCGAATATCGGATTGCCGATCAGATACGTTGCCGGAATGGAACAGATCGCCGCCAAAAGAACAGCCACAAGCGTAACAATACCGAATCGTATCATATGCCATTCCATCACCCGTTTGTTACCGAATCCCATCGCCTTAAGAACCGCGATCTGGCTTTTCTCGTCCGCAAGAAATGACCGCTCCATCAGAATACATACAAGAATTACAACGATCAGTGTAATTCCAAGAAGCAGATACTGTACCGATTCCATCGTTGATGCCGCGCCCATACAATCATCACAGTATTCTGTGGCATTCATCACTTTTTCATTGTCAAAAAGCTTTTTGATCTTTTCTTTTCGAACCTCAATCTCCTTTGCAGACGGATGATCCTCAAAATCGATCTGATAACTCATGACATTGGCAATATAGGTAAAATCGGTCGGTGCATCCTCGTGAAGCCGTATGACCTCTCCAAGCTGATTCATGCTTTGAAAATAAGCAACCACAACGCAGTCAAGTGTCCCGGTTCCAAAATCGATCGTTACGGTGTCTCCAAGTTTCGCCTCTGTCAATTTGCTGACCGTCGGTGTAATCGCAATCTCATTTTTGTTTTGCGGAACCACCCCTTCGGTATATTCATACGCGGATGCTTTCGTATGGATTCCCTGCTGACAACTGATGGAATAATCTTTTCCGTCAAAATGAACCTTATATTTGTACTGCGTTTCCACACACAGTTTCGCAGGCATTCCGTTTTTCTTAAACAGCGCTTCCGTTTTTGCAAAGTACTCCTCGATCTGCTTTCTTCCATCCGGATTCATACAACTCATCGCTTCCGTCAGATCGGTGTAGTACAGATCACTCCGCGTTCCGAATGTTGTAATAAACGTATCGCTTCGCATGGTTGATGAGACGTTGACAAATACAAGCACAAACAACGTGCATAAAAAGAATGTGGTTATGATCGTCATGTACCGTTTCGGTGCGCTGAACACATCATTGACCGCCATAAAGAAACCGGTGCTTCCATGGCTTTTGACCAGACGAAACGGCGATTTTTTCTTATAACGTTCCCCCGTCTGACCGGAACGGATCGCATCGATCGGAGAAGACTTCTTCACCAGCTTCGTGCAGCGAAAAGCATACAGCAGAATGACAATAACGACCAGAATTGCCCCCAGAACCGACAACAGGAAATGGTTATCCGCCTCCAGAACCATATTGCTGCTGACCGATCGCAGTAACAGATCAGAAAACGGGATACTCATAAAAAATCCCACAAACGCTCCTATTACTGCCAACATCAGATACTTTGTCAGGTAGAGACTCCGGATCTTGAAATTGCTGATACCGATTGCTTTCATCACACCGATCTCACGAAACTCCTCAAAGATCGTAAACGTGATGGAAAACTTTAATACGACAAACGACACGATGATCAGGCAGATACTTAAAATCAGCATCGTAAACGCAACGATCATATCCATGACATAGCACATTTTTATCAGCGAACGTGCGCCGGAAAACATGATGCCTGGAGCCTGTGAAATAGCCGAAGCAATCTCCGATACGCCTGCCTCATCCTTTAGATCAATATAGCTGATCTGCCCCTGATACCCATTGTAAATGGTTTCATCCGAAAGCAGCTTCTCGATCTCCTCCCGATGAAAAAGGAAACGGCTGTTGCCCATCATGGAAGACCCTAAAAGCGCATCTTTTGCCATACCATCCAGCGTTACCATAAAAGAAATACTGTTGTGCGTAATCCTGATTTTATCCCCCGGCTGCAAATGATTTTTCTCCATAAAATCATCGGTTGCATATGCATGCCCCGGCTTGATCTGGGTAATCTGCTTATTCTCTTTATCAAAGAATTTAAGCCGGCTGTCCTCGATGGACTGGTAAATAACAGAATTCTTTGCCTCCAGTTCTTCTCCGTGCATATCTTTCAGATTGGATTTTTCTCCGAATACAACCGTCTCAATGCGATAATCCCGGATGGATTCCATCTCATGCAGGATCTCATCGATGGACGCTTTGCTGTCCGCACCCATCGAGATGACCACATAATCGCCGATCTCCGCCTTATCCAGATAGGAATCCGTTCCGTTCATGACGGAAACAACATTGCTGATTCCGCTCGCTACGAACATCGTTGCCAGCAGAATAAAACAAAGCAATATTGCATTCATTACTTTTTTTCTTTTCAAATCTTTTTTCAAAATACGAAAAAGCATTTTAACGTTCCTCCCCTCGTTTGATGTACTCATCTTACAGGAGAAATTATTAAACAATCCTTAAATGCACATTATGCCTTTCGCACAACAACTGTCGCGCAGAAATCATCTTCCTTAATTTCCGCAAATACTTCCCCATCCATTTTTTGCATCAACTGCCGGCTGATATACAGTCCGAGTCCCGAACCATCTGCCGAGCCGACATTGCTTCCGCGATAAAAAGAATCAAACAGATTTATGAGTTCTTCCTGCTTTAAGCTGCATCCGGAATTTCTTACCGTGATCAGTCTGCAGTCCTCTTCCTCCGAAAAGTCGATGGAAATACACTTGCCGTCCCCGTATTTGATCGCGTTTTCCAAAAGGTTCTGCAACACCTCGATCAGCCGGTCCGCATCTCCTTTCAGCAACAGATCCGTGTAGGATGCAATCTGAAATCCGGTATGTAAATTATGCAGTTTTTCCTCATAAAGTCCCCGGATCGCATCGATCACATGGGACAGATACACTTCCCCCGGATTGACACTCAGTTGCAGGAAATCCTCTCTCGATGCGAGCGTGATCTCATTGACATACTCCTCAATCTCTTTTACGTTCTTTTCAATCCCCTGACATGCTTCGACACGCCGCTCCCCGGTCGTATAAAGATTTTCTGCCAGCGCCTTCGCATACAGCCGGATCGCAGATAACGGCGTCCTGATGTCATGTGTCAGCGACAGGATCAGCGTCTTTTTTTCTTTTTGCAGCGCGAGTTCTTTTTCTTTGTTGCTCTCCAATGTTTCGCGCAGCATATCCATTCCCCATAGGAATCTGCCTAAGAATTTGCTTTTTTCGGCTTTGACCGGCACCGAGAGATTGCCTTTCGCTAGATCCTCGGTCAGCGACTGCATCTGCTCAAACGGCTTTATGATCTTCTTTCCGATATAACAAATCAGAAAAACAGACAGCAAAAACAGAATTCCCAAGGCAATATCCATGAGAATCCAGGTTCTGTCGTCTGTCTGTGTATAAATGATCCTGTAGATTGTTCCGGTTTTATCCTGCACACGCGAAATGCACGGTTCCTGATTATTTGCTGTCACATAATAAACAATATTCGCAAGTGCAATAATAAGCAGCTCCACTCCACAAAACTTTGCTGCAAATTTTTTGTAATTATTCATATCGGTATCCCGTTCCCCAAACCGTAATAATGTGTTTCGGCTTCTTCGAATCCTTCTCGATCTTTTCCCTCAGCCACTTGATATGTACCGTGAGCGTCTGCAGCTCCGATTCACTGTCGCTTCCCCAGATGCGGTTGAACAGGTATTCTTTCTTCAATGTCGTTCCTTTATTTTCGACCAGCAGTTTCAGCAGCTGGAATTCCTTTTCCGTGACATTGACCGGTGTTTGGTTCACGGTGAGCGTCTGCGTGACATTGTTCAATTTCAGATTGTCGCATACGATTTCGTCCAATGCATATTTTCGTTTGAAAATGCCGTTGATCTTGGCAATCAGAATATCGATATCATACGGCTTACAGATGTAATCATCCGCGCCGATCTGCAAGCCTTTTAATGTGCTTTCCTTGTCGTCTCTTGCAGTCGCGATCATAATATGTGCGTTTGAAGTCTCCCTTATTTTGGAACAGACGGAATAACCGTCCACCCCCGGCAGACCGATGTCAATCACAACAAGATTGGCACCGTACTGCTCAAAGATCTGAAGTGCCTTCTCCCCGGTGTCCGCAAGGCTCACCGTATAATTTTCTTTTCGGAGGAAATCGCACAAAAGTGTTCCGATCTCCCTGTTGTCCTCTACGATAATAATGTCCGGCATTATTTTACCTCATGTCCTGTCACGGCCTCAAAGTGATATTTTACAATTCCAAGGTCAATCCTGGAATAAAAACCACCAAGATTTTTGGCTGTTACAATTCCGTTTTTCAGTTCAAAATAAAACTTCTGCTGATTGACAGCAGTTGGTGCAAGACTTACCGCTTCCATACCTTTTTCAAACCATTCGTTCTTCTGATCCGCCTGTCCAAGTTCTGCGATACTTTTGCTTTTATGTGGAACTCCCTGTGTTTCTCCATATCCCAGTGAGATAATAATGAGTAGCTTCTGTCCTCTTTTGATCTGCGCTTTTGATTTTCCATGCGTCATTGCCACCCAGCAGGTATTAAGCCCAAGTTTCTGACATTTCAGCACAATCTTCTCGCCATAATATCCTGCCTTTTCCTGATCATTCTTATTTCCGACAATCGCGATATAATTCTTTACATTTTCAAATTTTCCGTAATGAGCCATAAATGAATCAAAACATTTCGGTTCATCGTAAAAAACCTGTATCGACAGTTTACTTTCCGCATTAACATCTTTTATCAACGCATTGATTTTTTCTCTCTTTGAAGATTCAATTGCCTGATTTTTATACTGTCTTACGCTGTGTCGCGCTTTCATGGTCTCTAATATATCCATTTTAATATCCTCGCTTTCGTTCAACTGATTAAACCGAGTATACCATATCTTTAAAAAAAAAATTCAATGGTAAAGAAAATCGAGACCATTATAATCTTTTAACTTTCTTTGTTAGTTTTATCATAGTTCTACAGATTTTCCCAGTCAATCTTTTCATTTTTATAAAAGAATTCATGATCATGTTCTCCGATTTTACGCAGCACACGACATGGATTTCCTACCGCAACAACATTATCAGGAATATCTTTTACAACAACACTTCCTGCGCCAATTACTGAATTTTTTCCAATTGTAACTCCCGGAACTATAATAGTCCCTGCGCCGATCCAGACATTTTCCCCAATATGAACGGTCTTGTTATACTGCATCGCATTTTCACGAAGTGATGGCTCAATCGGATGATTCGCAGTTGCTATCGTAACGCTTGGACCAAACCCATATGATTTTCCTCCATTGTTGCTGTTCTTATCCTCGTTACTCTTACCTCACTCCTACCAATATAGCATGCATAGAATTTATTAACAACCGGAAACGCCATAGAAAACAACCGTAAAAAATTTTTTACTTGACTTTAATTTCATTTTTCTGCTAAAATGCAAGAGTTGTAAAAACAAATTAAATACAAGACACATATCAGACAATAAATGTCACCTGTCCACTGTCAGACGGACGGGCAGCATTTGTTGTCTTTTTTTGTTGTCGGAAAGGAAACACTATGGTTATGAAACTCATTCTTGATGCGATTCAAAAATACAACGGAGGAAAAGAAAATGCCTAGAACACGAGGAGAATCCATATTTTTTACAGCGATCACCGCATGGATGATGGTCTATGTCATGACAGTCTATAACACGGTACTCGCAACAGGAAGCTTTACAAATACGACCTTTCTTATTGCATTGAAGGGAATGTGGATAGAGTATATCATCATCGGATTGCTTGCCTATTTCGTGTCCGGTCATCTCTCAAAAATGTGCGCCTTCCGCGTTGTCCAGCCTGGCGACCGGCCGATTTTTATCATCTTTGCGATCCAGACTTTCACGGTAATCTGGCAGGTTGCATTCGCCAGTGTGATCGGTGTCTATCACGGACATGGATTTACCGCCAACTTTACACCGGATTATCTTATGACCTATTGCAAAAATTTTATCATGGCATTTCCGCTGCAGCTTATTTTTGTAGGACCACTTGCAAGACTGATCTTCCGGACATTATTTATCAATCATAAGAAAGAAAAAAGCACCAACGAGATTCAGAATGACGATGAGAAAATCGTTGCAAAAACAATGTAAGCTATTTATATGCAAAAGCAATCAAAAAATCAATCGTAAAAAAATACGATTGATTTTTCGATTACTTATACGCATTACAATGAATTAAAAAGTCAGCCGCATCTGATGCCACACAGCGTTTCCGTGTGTGGATTTATCGGACACGCCTTCATCAACAAAACTAAATTTTGCATAATACTTGATCAGTTTTTCCTTGCAGGTCAACACAAGACCTTTTCTGCCCTGCTCTCTTGCATCCTTGATTACACATTGGATCAGTTGTCCTGCATATCCGTGTTTACGATAATCCGGAAGTGTATTGACACCGAATATCATCTGCCATGCACCATCCTCGTTGTGCATAGCAGCCTTCTCATACATTTCATCTGTCAAATCTGCCTCATCGGTTACAAAACCATCTACAAATGCGATCAGTTTGTCTTCCTCCAACATAATCCAGAAGTGATTTCCATAATACCGGATTCGACCGGCAAATTCTTCTTTCGTTGCAGCCTCCGCTGCTGGGAAACACTCTGCCTCTACATTTGCAATCTCGTTAAGATCATCCATGGTTGCTGTTCTTATCTTCATTTCTCATTCCCCTAATTTTCATTCTTTCCCTTAAATTTTACCGCATTTTAAGGACAAGTCAATCCAACAACACTCCCTGTGCTCCACTAATATATAAAGTGTGTATCAACGAAGCCAGTTCATCTGTTTGTTGGTTGATAAACATTTCTCTAACTTTTATAATATTGTACAACACAGTGTTGGATAATGAAAGGAAGAGTTATATGAATGCAATTATCATTTATTATTCCCGTTCTGGAAATACTGAAAAAATAGCAAAACAACTTCCGTCAGATCTGGGTGTCACATGTATGGTATCTCTTAATTGCACATTTGTTTTCTTCTATTTCTTGCAATCCATTATGATCTTCTCACACAGATCATATCCAAGCTCGGAACTGTTCAGTGACAATGTATAATTCTTTGCCACTTCTTTTCCAATAAAACGACCACCGCTTCCGAACTCTCTGCTGATCGTAATAATTCTTTTTGCCATAATCACATCTCCCTTTCGCTTAAAACATCTACTTTTGTTTTACGGATTCTCTTTAAAAATACATAGCCGGCCAGACACGCGATAAACTCTGTGATCGGGAACGCCCACCAGATCAGCGAAACTCCCATCTGTCCGTTTCGGACGAAAATAGAGAAAATGCCTGCCAACGGCAATATAATTACAAGCTGTCTAAGCAGCGAAATCACAAGCGACTCGATGCCTCCGTCCAATGCCTGATAAATTCCCTGATATGCGACATTGATTCCTGCAAAAAGAAAACTGATAGAAATAATGTGCATTGCTCCGATAAAATATTCTCTTGACTGCCCTGCGTTGAATAAAGTTGCAAATGCACCCGGGAAAATTTCCGTGATCGCCACACCAAGAACCATAAGTACGATTGTATAAATCAGTCCGTACTTCATACCATCCTTAATTCGATTTTTACTTCCCATCCCATAGGAAAAAGCGATGATCGGTGTGATCGCATCACGCAGACCAAATGCAAGGAACAACACAAACTGCTGCACTTTATAAAACAATCCATATGCGGTCTGCGCCGAAGGATTAAATTTTAAGATCAGATTCATTACATAAACCATAATAGACATCAATGCCTGTGCAATGATCGCCGGAAGTCCGATCGAATAAATCTCTTTTATAATTCCACCCTCCGGTTTCATGTATTTTGTTCCATGCGCAAATTCTTTATTTAATTTCGTATGGAAAATAAAGAGCAATACTGCCGATGCAACCTGTCCGATTACCGTCGCATATGCAGCACCTTCTACTCCCATTTCAGGAACAGGTCCGATCCCGTAGATCATGATCGGATCAAGAATAATATTTACCACTGCCCCCACAACCTGACCGATTGTAGAATAAAGCGAACGTCCGGTTGCCTGTAATAACTTTTCAAACAGGGAAAAGAAGATAATTCCAAACAGCAGACATACCGCATAAATAATTACTCCAAGAAATAAACTGTTTCCCGCAACTTTTGCTGCTTTTTGGCTGTTTCCCTGTCCAAGTGTCCGCGCAAGAAGTGCATTCGTCCCCACACCGGTTCCGATTCCTACCGCTACCATGAGCATCTGCACCGGAAACACCAGCGTAAGTGCATTTAAAGCGGCTTCACTTCCCTCCTTCATGTTTCCGACAAAGGCACTGTCCACAATATTGTAGACCGCCTGCAATGCCATCGACAAGATCATCGGTATTCCCATCTGTACCATGAGCTTATTGACCGGCATTTCCTTCATCCTGTTTCTTTCTGCCATCTTAACTGAATCCTCCTTTTTCTACATAAAAAAAGCATGTACTTATCTCACAAGCTGGACTTACGCTGATAAGCTACACACTTTTTTTATGGCATTATAAAATTAAAAACGAGCAACAAAACTGGATTTACGCTCGTTTGCTACTCGTTTGAAAATTATTATATTTCTCTTTTTCTAAAAAGTCAAACAAAAAGTCTTATGATTAATAGGTGTAGGATGATAACACCTTATTTTTCTTTTACTGCTGCTGCAATTTTCTCTACAATCACACAGACAATTACGGTAATCACCATATCCGGCAGCGTATTTCCAACTGGTGTATCCACATGCATCAGCACCCGGTACAATACAAAACCGACCAGCCACACCACAAGATTTCTCCACTGAAAAGCGGATTCCTCAGCATCTGCTTTCTTTAAAATGAAATAATCTGCAATCTGCACTGCAATCATCGGGGCAAATACAGAACCAATCAGATACAGGAAATTTGTAATGTTATCCATCGGATAAACAATTGCTGCCACAGTTCCAATCACGGTAACAACAATCGCTGCCCATTTCTCCTTAATTTTTGAAGAAATGGAAACACTTGAAACTCCTGCGGAATATGCATCCAGAAACGTCGTCGTAACCGTGGAAAATACAATGATGAGAAGTCCCACAACGCCAAACCCTGTTTTTAACATAATCTGCGCAATATCGTATTCGCCGGTAAAAATAGCAGCCCCCATACCGATCATATACATAAAAATGCTGACCAGACTGTAGACAACCACACTGACAAGTGTTGCGGCAAACGGTTTTTCTGCTTCTCTTGTATAATCACTGATCAGTGGCAGCCAGGAAAGCGGCATTGCCACGGCAAGTTCCACAGCCGCACCAAATGTAAGACTTCCATCATCCACGACCGGAGCCGCGCTTCCGGTTTCAAAAAAGATCACTTTAAAAAGAACCAGAGATAAAATAAAAAGTGCGGTCATGGCAACCGTATTTAACTTGCCAAGATTCGTAAGTCCGACAAAAATCCAGACAACAATCAGTGCGCCGATAATGATCGCCCATACCCAGATTCCGGTATGCAAAACCCCGTCTGCCGCAAGTGCTCCGTCATAAATCATAATTGCGGTCCACCCTACAAGCTGTAACACATTTAAGACAGCAAACAGAAGGCTTCCTCTCTCGCCAAAACTCATTTTCACAGTTTCCATGGCACTTTTTCGTTCTTTCGCTCCAATCATTCCTGCTGCAAACATCATAAGTCCGCCGATCAGATGTCCCAGTAAAATTGCTGCCATGGCTTTTCCAAATCCAAGCGGTGCAAAATAAGTACCTGTCAGTATTTCCGCCAGGGATACACCTGCTCCAAACCAAATTAATCCGTTACTGAACACGGAAGTTCCTTTTTTTTCCATTTGTACACTCCTCTTAACCTATGATAAACCCGGCCTCACATTTGCCGGATACTAATATTCTCCTTCAATTGCAAATGCATGGTCCATTGGTCCGCTTCCTTTTCCAAGGTCAAGCATGGCGGCAAGTGCACCGGAAATATAATTTTTTGCATACTTCACGGACGTTTCAAGATCTCTTCCTTTTGCAAGGTTTGATGCAATCGCAGAAGAAAGCGTACAGCCTGTCCCGTGTGTATTTGGATTGTCAATCCTCTTTCCCTCAAACCATACCGACTCTTTACCCTTCTGGTAGAGCAGGTCATTGGCATCATTTAACTGATGACCACCTTTTAATAAAACGGCACAGCCCAATGTGTCACAAATAATTTCTGCTGCTTTTTCCATATCTGCATCGGTCTTGATCTGCATTTCGGAAAGCACTTCCGCTTCCGGAATATTTGGCGTAATCACCGTTGCAAGCGGTAATAATTTACTTTTCAATGTGCTGATAGCATCCTCACTGATCAGTCTTGCTCCACTGGTTGCCACCATGACAGGATCTACGACAATATTTTTTGCGTGATACTCTGTCAGCTTCTGCGCAATCGTCCCAATCAGTTCACCAGAAGCAACCATTCCGGTTTTAATCGCATCCGGATAGATATCCGTAAAAATACTGTCCAGCTGCTCTGCCAAAAACTTCGGGGTTACCTCCATAATATCTGTTACACCGGTCGTATTCTGGGCAGTCAAAGCCGTGATCGCACTCATTGCGTAAACATGGTTTGCTGTCATTGTCTTAATATCTGCCTGAATGCCGGCGCCTCCACTGGAATCACTTCCAGCAATTGTTAATGCTGTGTACATAACATCCTCCTTATATCAGATATTTCTTTTCAAATTCTTCAATCTTCATCGGCTTTCCATAAAAAAATCCCTGAATCATACGGATTCCCATCTTTTTTACAATATCTCTCTGGCGCTTAGTCTCCACACCTTCCACGCATACGCGTACATTGATGGCATTTGCCAGTTCCGATACCATCCGCACAAATGCATTGGAAAAGTCGTCCTCGCCAAGATGTTCAATAAAACAACGGTCAATCTTGATCACATCCAAAGGCATCTCACGGATATGATTGAGGGATGAATATCCTGTTCCAAAATCATCCAGTGCCACGCGTACACCAAGATTCCGGATCTCACTTAATATCTTCTTCATCCGGACCATATCATTAATCGCCAGGCTTTCCGTTACTTCCAATGTCAGATTCTGTGGTATGATACGGGTTTCTTCCAGAACCTTTGCAACCTTCTTTACAATGTCATTCTGCAACAGCTGTACAACCGACAAATTTACATTGACATGATACTCCGGATGCCCCATATCATTCCAGTATTTGCACCGCAATGCCGCATTTTTCATTACATATTCACCGATTGGATTGATCAGTCCCAGATATTCCGCAAGTGGAATAAAATCTGCCGGATTCACAAATCCAAGTGCACTTGAATTCCAGCGGATCAATGCTTCCGCACCACAGCATGGCTCTCCCGGCTGACAGACATCAATGATCGGCTGATAAAACACTTCAAATTCCGTGCATGCATTCATGGCTGCAGTACGCATATTTTTCTCCAGATCCAGTCTGCGGTATGAGGAAGATGCGTCCATCCCATCATAGTATTCCACGCGGTTTTTGCCCCTGCGTTTTGCCGACAACAGGGCAATATCTGCTTTACGGACAAGTTCTTCCACCGTTTCTCCATCCTTCGGGAAATATACGATCCCCATACTTATGGTGCAATAATAATCTTCTCCCTTTAAAAACCATGGTTTCTTAAATATGGATGTCACTTCCCTGACAATCCGTTCCAGCTCCGGATACACGGAATCCGGAATAATCACAACAAACTCATCCCCTCCCATGCGGTAACAGGTATTCTCAATCCCATCTATCCTGCGCAGGCTATGGGAAATCGCTTTCAACAGAATATCCCCATACTGGTGTCCCAGCCCGTCATTGATATGCTTAAAATCATCCAGTCCCATATAAAGCAACGCTCCTGTTGCATCTTTTTCCCGGGTCTTTCGTATAAACTGTCCCAGATCCTGTTCGCAGCGCATGCGATTAAACAACCCTGTCAGGAAATCATTGTTCGCCTGATTTTCGATTTCTTTCTGATAAATTTTCTTTTCGGTAATATCATAGAGTGTACACATGGCAACTTTTCTGCCATCCACCCAGTCAATCTCGGTCTTATGCACATCCAGCCAGCGTTCCTCAACAACCGAATAAATTTCCTCATAATACTGGCTGCGCTTTGTTTCCCGGTCGGAAAACAGCATTTTTTCCAGATGATTTCCCGCGATACTGCGAGAGAAAAGTTCTTTGAATTTGTGATTCATATAAAGAATTGCATGGGTATGGTAATCAACCACATATATTCCACATCCGGTATTTTCCAGAATCGCCTCTAAAGATGTATAGGAACTTGCCAGCGAATTCTTTGCAATTCTTTTAAGCATGATGCTCTGCACAACTCTTCGCACATCACTGACAAATTTGATATCTCTGTTCTCCCAGATTCTTGTTTTTTCATTATCATACACGCAAAAATACATCGCCGTGCGGTTTTGTATTTCAATCGGTTCAAAAATTCCGGCACTGATATGACAGGTTTTAAATAAATGTGCAAACGGTTCCGGCATGATGGAGTCCGATGAGATCATATAAGTTTTACCATTATAAAACGGCAGTGCACCGATCGGAATATGCTGCCCCTCTGCAAGAATGGACTTGTCTGGTTCTTTTGTATACTCGCAGATCATGTCTGCCGTATTTTCCCCTGTATTCTCGCGCAACAGACATCCACCGGAAATTTCCAGACTTTCACAGGTCTCCCGCAAAATATCCTCAGCCACTTTTTCAAAACTGTTATCCGAATCCATCATCTGCAAAATTTCGGTCATTGCCCGGCTGCGGTGCAGCTGGTATTCCATCGCCAGCTCGGAAACAGAACTCTTTTCAACCGCTTTCTGCGCGATCATCTGATTTCTGCGACTCTCAAACAACTGTCCGGAAAGCAGTGATAGAAATTCTACCGATGCGTAAAACTGCTCCTCCGTCGTAATAAGCATTCCCTCCGGCAGATGAACCTCTGGTGTCAGCCGCTCCTTTATAATGCCCATAACAATCCAGACAACCTGCAGCTGATCTTCTACTTTTGTGGAAACAGCACACAATTTCATGAAATCCTGTGCTGTTTCCCGCTCCACAACCGTTTCCATCCGGTCATGCTGCATCTGGTCTACCAGTTCCATGTAGGCATGTTTATCTACCTGTGTCCGTAAAAACTCCACCTGTTCTTCTGTTCCAAACGGTTTTGTCACAACACCTTTATTCTTATCCACACACATCAGATACAAATGATCTGCACAGCAAAACTGATCCTGCAGCTGCTGTAACATTGATATATCTATCAGATTCGTATCATCGTTCATGCCATTACCTCTTTACTCCTATAATTAACAGATAACATCCTGCCTTACTCTGCATACAATATTCTTCCAAAAGAGAGAATTCCCTGTGAAGACGCAGCTGTTTCTTCACAAATCCAATCTCTCCTGTATACATTACAATCACAGCCTCCTTTTCCAGAATGGTTAATGCTTTCCGGAAAAATTTCTCATACAGACGGTCCAGCTGCTCCCGCGTCATTTTTCCCCGCACCGGCATATTGGTTACAATCTCATCAAACAAATAATCATGTTTAAAATCAAAGAAATCCCTGTGTATGAAATTGATCTGTTCTCCTGCCAGAGCCGCATTCTCCCGTGCTCCGTCAATTGCCTCCCCAAAAATATCCGTACCATATTTTTCACGTGCCGGAACACGGATATCCCGCTCAATCAGCATGGTGCCCACGCCGCAGAACGGATCAATAATCTGCGCATTCTCTTTCAGATATGGTGCTGCCAGTTCCATAATCAATGCCGCAAGGGAAGGGTGCATGGAAGCGGCAATTGCATGTTTCCGGTACGCAAACCGGTGATCTGGAATAGTATAAAATTTCAGTGCCGGGAAAAACTTTCCCTCACGATTTGCAATCAGTCGAAGTTCTACCTCATAATCCCCCGGAGAATTCACCAGTTTTCCATCCGACAACTGTTCAATGGCAGATCCAAGCTTTTTGACAAACCGACTTCTCTGTTCCAGTGTCATTGCGGATCTGCACTCAATCCGGAAAAAGAATGGCTTGTCCTCCCGGTGGTATTTTGCACAGATTGCAAGCATTGGCTTCCACACCGTCTCTGCTGCTTTTTCCGGTTTCTGCTCCAGAAGTCCTTTGACCGGAAGTAAAAACAACATGTCCCGATATGTGCGGATCTGCAACAGCTGCAACAGATCATCCGTCTGTACAATCACACCGAGCGGATGCGCCTTTCCACCGGTCTGATTTTCCAGTATTCCGCGATGATTGCGGTTTGTCACCAAAAGTACATGATTGTTCTTTTGTTTTATATCAAAATGATGGGTATCGATTCCTTCATACTGAATCAGGATTGCCCGCAGTGCCCGCAGTTCTGCTTCCCGGTGTTTCCGGTTTTCTTCGGTGACCGGCTCTCCTTCCAGCTCTGCAAGACGATCTTTCAGCTGCGAAAGGATTTCTTCTGCATGAAGTGCCTTCATGGCTTCCAGATATGCACTTTTTACGAACAGTGTCTGTTCCCGGGTATATACTTTCCAGAGCGGCTGCAACGCATTCTGTACTGCCAGGTCTCCCAGAAGAAGTGCTGCATTCTTCCGCGTCTTTGCATCCTCTTCCTGTAAAAATCCAAACACCAGATCTTCATGCCCGCGTACAAATTCTATAGCCTGCGCTTTTTGCTCTTCCGTTGCTTCTTTCAGGCTGGCACGCAGAGCACTCAGATTACTCCTTACATTTTTCTTTTCCTGTAATTCCGTAAATAGTTGTATCAAAAATTTCTCCTCTGTTCCGTTAATTATTCAGAATACTTCCTATATTTAATTTATTGTAGATGATTTTTTATTCTTTGTCCACTCCATTTTTTTCGATGTAAGCCGCCAGATCATCATGAAAATTTTCCCATGCACTCTCATGTTCCACAAAATATTTCGGACAGTTTTTACCTGTCACATCATAATGCCGGATCACATCTTCAATTCCAAGATCATATCTTCCGATCAGCCATGTTGTCAATTGGATCAATGACTGATACGTACTGTCATTGAATTTTCCGGTGTCATCCGGAATACAGCATTCGATTGCGATTGTATCACTGTTTCGGTTATTGGATGCATATGCGATTTCATTGCAGGGAATGCACTGTACAATTTCTCCATCCAGCCCGATCACGAAATGACTGCTTGCCTTGGTCTGGTGAGATTGTTCCAGCCCTGCGAAATAATTCCGGTTCTGAATGGCAGTCGTTCCCGGATTGGCCGTGTAATGAACGACAATTCCACGAACCTTTTTAAGTGCAAGCCCCGGACGGGAATATTCATTGACCGGAAGCAGTTCCACGTCTAATTCCGGTCTCTGGTCAACGTATTTTTTATCTGTAATATCCCAGCTGCTGTCAGACACCGTCTGCTGCGCCCGTTCCTGCTTCACTTTATGTATGATTCCCAGAATGGATCCAAGCAAAATTACGGCAATGAGAATCATTAAAATGCGCATCTGCAGCTGTTCTTTTCTTGTTCTTCGTTTTTTATATCTCTTTCGATAGGTTGGAGCCATAAATGCATATCTCCTGTATTATTTTTGCCCCTTTGTGGGGCTTATTTCTATCTTCTCACATATTGCGTATCTGTCAATGGGTTTTGTGGTTCAAACATAAGTTTTCTCGATGCGACGGAAGAAGGCGTACATTTTCTTTCTCCAGAAAAATTTGCAAGTCAGCTCTGGCGTTGATTTCACGTCCTTTTGTGTAATTTTATCATTTTACGCAATTAGCTATACGTTATGAGTGCCAGAGCAAGTTGCAAATTTGTTCTTCCGAAAGAAATATACGCCTTCTTCCTGTGGATTGGAGAAAAGATAAGTTTAAAATTGAGGCTGCAAATTCTGAGGATTGGAGAAAAGATAAGTTTAAGATTGGGGGACGCAAAATTCTATAAATTATAAAAAATACGCGCGTATAGAAATTTTCTAAATATGAAAACTTCCATCGCGCGTATTTTCTTCCACAAATTTTCTCTTTTAACAAATTCTAAAGCTTTATGTTTATCTCATAGCCAGAATTTGCGGCAATCGCTCTTTTCTTTATATTTTCTCCAATCCACAGAATTTGCGCGTGTACTGTTTTGGTTTGAAGTTTCTGCAACTGCTCCGGTGTTCCATTAGGTAAAGCTAATAGCAAAAACATATCCCCCTGCTAAAACCTACCTGAAATCAACGCCGGAGCTAATTTGTAGAAAATTCAAACCAAAATCATGTCCACCGCAAATTCGTCGCTTTAAGAAACCTTATCTCTAAAACAGCCCGCCGCAAATTCGTCGTATTGAGAAAAAACTTACATAATCTTGTGAACCCAGCCTTCCGGTCCTTCAATCTCGCCCATCTGGATTCCGGTAAGTGTCTCACGCAGTTTCTTTGTGTATGGTCCCATTTCTTCCATTCCACTTGGGAAACAGATTTCTTTGCCATGATCAACAACCTTTCCGATTGGAGAAATAACGGCTGCAGTACCACAGAGTCCACACTCTGCAAAATCAGGTACTTCTGAGAATTTAACCGGTCTGTGCTCTACCGGCATATGCAGATACTTTTCAGCAACAACCATCAGGGATCTTCTGGTAATGGAAGGTAAAATACTGTCTGACTTTGGTGTTACGAATGTTCCGTCCTTGGTAATGAAAATGAAGTTTGCTCCACCGGTCTCCTCTACATAAGTTCTTGTAGCAGGATCAAGATACATGTTCTCAGCATATCCCTGAGCATGTGCATCTACGATTGCATGTAAACTCATAGCGTAGTTCAGTCCGGCTTTGATATGTCCGGTTCCGTGTGGTGCTGCACGGTCAAAATCGGAAACACGGATTGTAATTGGCTTTGCGCCGCCCTTGAAGTAAGGTCCTACCGGTGTAACCAGAATACGGAACTGGTACTCATCTGCCGGCTTTACGCCGATAACAGCGTTTGTAGCGATCATATATGGGCGGATATAAAGCGTTGCTCCGGAACCAAATGGAGGTACCCATGCTGCATTTGCCTTTACTACCTGCTCTACGGCATCTACAAAACGATCCTCCGGGAATACCGGCATCTCAAGTCTCTCACAGGAATCTTTCATACGGCTTGCATTTAAGTCCGGGCGGAAACATACAATATGTCCGTCCTCTGTTGTGTATGCTTTTAATCCTTCAAAACAGGACTGTGAATACTGGAATACACCTGCACACTCATTTAATGTAACGGTAGGATCTGTTACCAGTGCTCCATCGTCCCACTTTCCATCCTTGTAATTTGCAACATAACGGTAGTCTGTAGTCATGTAACCAAATCCCAGGTTACCCCAGTCAAGATTTTTTTTCTCCATTTTCATTTCCTCCATTTTCTATTCCAATTCAAGTGTTCTATAACTTTTCGTTATGGAATACTGGATGTACTATTATTTTTACATATTTTAGTACAATCTGAAGTATTTGTCTATAGATCTTATGAAATTTCTCTATCAAAAAAATTCATAAAAACCATAACCTGATTCCCTAAAGTCCCAGAAGTTCCATTGCTTCGTCCTTTAACTCCTGTGTGCGTTCTTTCAAAAGCAGAAGTTTGTTGTACTTATAATAGGCATCATTGCCACATTCACTGACAAATTTCAGACTGTAATAACCGGCCGAAAGTTCGGACAAAAAGATTACCATTTCCTGTCCCTCTCCAAATACCCGTGCAAGAAATTCAAATGCATGCGTCAGATGACGGCCTGCATCTGAAATTTCCTTCTGGCGGATCTGCTCCCTCTCATCAAACAGTTTCTTGACACATAAGAAATCTCCTTTTGCATCACCGGTTCCTTCGACTGCCAGTGCCATCAGGCAGTCATTCATTGCCTGAAGTGCCACACACATGGCTTTTTCCTGTTCCCTGTCGATCATGCCGGCCTTTTTCCGGTGAGTGATCATGGTGTCATAAGAAGAAATCTGTCTTTCCAGAATTTCTTTTCCGCTTCCCACTCCTTCCTTCAGATCGCTCCGCAAAAATCCCAGCTGCTCAAAAAAAGCTTCCTGTGCAGCTTTTTTCCGGGAATAAGAAATGAATTCCTGTCCCAGGCTGTCCAAAAGCAGCCCAAGCAGACTCAGCTTCTCATCAAACGGTGCATTTTTGATCGTCATACTGTTTTCCGGTATGCTGCCCTCTAAAATTTCCGGTATACGGTAAATATTCTTATACTTATTGTACAGTTCATAATAAGCAGCAAAATCGCGGGCAATCTCCTCGTCCTGCAGATACTGCACAACAAAGTCATAGTCTATGGCAAATCCAAGCTGTTCATACACTTTCATGACCTGTGAGAGATCTTCCCATCCACGGGCGGTCACAAACCGTTTTCCATCCAGATCCGACACAACCGAATAGAAATTGTTCTTTTTAATCTCCAGATAAGAAAGAATTGCTCCATGAATCTGCGCTTTATACGCATACTCTTTCCACACAGAAAAATCTTCTTCTATATAAATCCGCTTGACACGGTCATAAGTAACAATATCAAAATCCCGCACCGACTTGTTGTATTCCGGAGGATTTCCCGCCGTAACGATGACAAAGCCATCCGGTACCCTGTGATTTCCAAATGTCTTGTACTGCAGGAACTGCAGCATCGTCGGAGCCAGCGTCTCGGATACACAGTTGATTTCATCGAGAAACAGGATTCCCTCATGAATTCCGCTTTGTTCGATCTGATCATAGATCGAGGCGATAATTTCACTCATTGTATACTCTGTGACCGATACATCCTCCCCATCATAGGTTTTCTTCGAGATAAACGGCAGTCCGATCGCACTCTGTCTCGTATGGTGCGTGATCGTATAAGAAACCAGATTGATCCCGCACTCCTGCGCCACCTGTTCCATAATTGCGGTCTTACCGATTCCAGGCGGTCCAATCAAAAGTACCGGACGCTGTCGTTCCACAGGAATTGCATACTCCCCGGTCTCATCTTTTGTCAGGTACGCCTGAACCGTATTTATGATTTCCTGTTTTGCCTGTTTGATGTTCATAAAATTTCTCCTTTATCTATCCTTTTGTATCCTCTGACAAATATAATTTCACTGCCCAGTCCGGCACTTTTATCGGCTCTCCCGAAAAAGTTTTCTGCGGTGTGTCATCCCCGTAAAAAACAAATACCGTCTGATAATCCGTCGGTTTTTTCGGATATTCTCCATACCCATCCGTAAAATACATCAGTCCTTTTAAGTTTTTGAGTTCCCCGCTGTTTCTTAATTTCTCTACATAGGAAAATACCGGCCGAAAATCCGTTCCATACCCTCCGGAAACGGAAAACTGCTCGGTATATTTCCCGATTTCATCCAGATTTGTGATTGGAATATCTTTTTGAATCTGGTTATCACATTCGATGATGCGGATATGCACTTTATGGAAAAAACTCTCCTGGTGCTTTAAAATTGCCCCCGTCTCATTCAAAAACTGCTGCACAAGTTTTTCCTTGCAGGAGGCCGAAGTATCGATTGCAATAACAAGTTCTTCGATCTTTTTTGCCTCCCGGAATTCGTTTTCCTCGATCAGAGGCATGTTTCCGTAATGCTGCAGTCCATACATGTAAAATCCGTAATCAAACGAATCCATATCCACGGAAACTTCTTCTCTCACAACTGCAAACCTCTTTAAAAATTCTTTGTAGCTTTTTCGCTCCCGGCTGCTCAGCTTTAACATCCATGCAAGCTTTCCCGCATCTGCCGCCGCGTCTTTTGCATAGGTTTCCATATCGCTTTCGATACGCTTTGCATGTTCTTTCCACTCGTCTTCCTTTGGATCGGTTTTTCCAAGCGGCGTTGCATCAGACGTTTTCTCCCCGGCATTTTCCTGCTGATCACTGTCCATCTGCGGATTCTCCTGCGGCACCGGGGGCTGGTTTTTATTCTGCTCCTGCGGCGGTTCTTTCTCCATGCGCTGCCAGAAACTGTGGTCACAGAGCAAAAATTCCTGCCGGAGGGATTCTTCCAGATATGGATCGCGTTTGCGCAGCATAAAATACTGGTACAGTTTTTCCGCTGTAAGCACTGAAACTTCCTTTTCCAGTTTTTCATACCACTCCTGCCGGAAATCCGAAGTCACACGCAAAATGGTCGGATAATCCATGGAATCCACCACCGATTCCACTGCAATATCACAACAGAGATCCCACAGCTGTGCATCCTCGTGCTGTTTTGCGGAAAACATATGCCGGAACAGACAGTGCATGAGCATATGCATATATGTCCGGTTTAAAATTTCCGGCCGTTCAATATAAGTCTGCAGCAGATAGGTCGGATTGAACCGGATATATACCGCATCCGTGCCTACCGTTCTCGTCGACAGATCCATGGCAAATCCCAGACTTCCGAGTGCCGGTCCCATAAACCGCATCGACAGATACAGTTCTGTCCTGACACTGTTTAATATTTTATTTCCGGTTGCTTCCAGTTGTTCCCTTGTCTTCATCGTTCTCCTTTTCCTACCAGTCCAAAGACATGGTAGATGCTTTCTTCTTTCCGAAATTACTCCGCTGATATTCCATCAGTATTGCTGCAATCTGGCTCATCTTTTCCTCCGATGCCAGCGGAAGGGCATCGGCAAGTGCCGCTTCCGGAATCAGGCAGGAGGCACAAAGATAAGAAATCTCTTCCACCTTATTCTCCGGAATCAGCACCTTAAGGATCACCTCTGCATTCTGCTCCAGATACTGTTCGTATTGTTCCCGCAGATGGTTCTCCAGCTCAACCGGATACATCAGCCGATCACAGGCGATCTCAATTGCCGTGCGATAATCATCATTTACCACCTGCGAAAACAGACGGTCATACGCCAGCAAATCCACGCCTTTTCTTGTGACACATTCCCGGTACGGATACCCGCTTCCCTCAATCTTGTGATGCAGAACCCGAGCCTCCACATCTTCCACAAAATTGTATACATATGCCGGAAACGTCAGCTGCAGCCCACATGGCTCTATGCGAAAATGCAGCCTGCGGTCGGTATCTGCCAGAAGTTCTTTCATCACCGAATAGTCTCCCCTAAGCTGCGTCAGCTTCACTTCTTCCAGACAGTGGCACTGCTTGATCACGCCGTCATAATAGTCTTCCACACTGTCGTACAACGAAATGCTTTTGAGTTTTTTACAATTGTAAAATGCATATCTTCCTAGCGTTTCCACCGTCTTTGGAATACTTACACTCTCTAAATCTTCCCTTGCGGAAAATGCATTTTTGCCGATCGTTTTCACCGGACATCCATCCACCTGATCTGGAATGACCAGATGTCTTACGGTTCCTTCATACCCGGTAACGGTAATTGTATGTTCTTTTGTTGTTTCATATTGCAATGCCATATGGATACTCCTGCATCTGTTATGCCCTATTCTGATATACGCTTTTTAATTCCCCGATAAAATACAAAGACCCCAGCGCAATCGTCTTTTCTTTTGGTGTTAAAAGTTCCGGAATCTCTGCAACCTTTGTAATTGCGCGTGCAGGCACCCCTTGTTTTCTGATATCTTCTGCCAGTGTTTCCCCTTGCAGTGCCCGTGCACTCTCCGGTGTGACGGTTACAAAATCCATGGCAATCGGCAACAGTTCCCCGATCATCTTTTCATAGTCTTTGTCTGCCATCACACCCATCACAAAATGAAACTTTTCCTCCGGATACAATTCTTCGAGACTTGTACGCAATGCATGGATTCCGTTACTGTTGTGTGCACCATCCACCATCAGAAACGGTTCTGTACTTAAAATTTCCATACGCCCCGGCCATACCGCTCTGTGAATTCCACGGGCAATAACGGTTTTCATCTTCTCTTTTTCTATCCGGAATCCGGTCCATGCCACTTGTGCCGCACACATGGCTGTAGCGGCGTTTTCTCTCTGATAAGCACCCAAAAGTCCCGGCTGTACTGCCTTTGCCCTCTGCAGGTCATTCTCCTGTACACACCGCGCAC
>UMAC01022384.1_pt1 | contig 26445 bp, 29 predicted proteins | sample 1963591 | NCBI WGS metagenome assembly UMAC01 (sample SAMEA4835904, study PRJEB28245) | human gut metagenome | biome: gut microbiome; material: fecal sample | place: Denmark | collected 2008
AAGGGTGGTAAATACCTAGAAGCAATGGATCAGGCAGATACGATTGTCTTTGATAAAACAGGAACTCTCACAAATGCTCAGCCATTTGTCCAGAAAGTGACACCAATAGGTAACTATACACGTGATGAAGTATTACGTATTGCAGCTTGTCTAGAGGAACATTTCCCACATAGTGTTGCCAATGCAATAGTAAAACAGGCATCATCTGAACATTTGCATCATGAAGAAGAACATGCTGAAGTAAAGTATATTATTGCGCATGGTATTGCGACAGTATATCGTGATCAGCGTGCTATTATTGGTAGTGATCATTTTGTGTTTGAAGATGAACATATTACTAAAACAGAAGAAATAGAAACACTCATCAATAACTTACAAAGTGAAGGAGCAAGCTCTTTGATATTCCTCGCAATAGGTGGAGAACTCGCTGGTATTATTTCTATCTACGATCCACTTAAACAAGAAGCGAAAGAAACTATTCAAAATTTAAGAAGTAGTGGTTTTAAGAATATCATCATGTTAACAGGTGATAGTGAGAATGCGGCAAAGCATATTGCGGAAGAACTCAATATTGATGGTTACTTAGCAGGCGTATTACCAGAAGATAAAGCAGAATATGTAAAAAAATTAAGAGATGAAGGACATAAAGTTGTTATGGTAGGTGATGGTGTCAATGATACCCCGGCCTTATCTTGTGCAGATGTCTCTATTTCTTTACAGGATAGTTCAGATATAGCGAGAGAACTTGCGGATGTGACACTTACTTCTTCATCATTAGAAGAAATTGTCGTATTTAAACAATTATCAGCATTATTAATGAAACGTATAAAAAGTAACTATAGAAAAATAGTTACATTGAACACAGGATTGATTCTATTAGGTATGTTTGGTGTCTTACCTGCAAGTACAACATCACTTATTCATAATGGTTCAACGTTTATATTTGCGATATCATCTTCTACATCATTATTAGAAAATTGATGTATAGCCCCGTTCTGGGGCTTTTTTATTTCCGAGGAAAACTACAAATGTCAACTCAAGTTTACGTGATAGTTGGTGGATGAAACTGCGGTTTCGTAATATTCTTGTTGAGGCACTATTCATGAAAAGGAGTTGAAAAAATGGACGCAATCTCACTCAACCATATATCTAAGAGATATCCCTTATTAAATGATATCAGCATCACAGTGAAGTATGGAGAAATATATGGCATAGTGGGGAAACAGGCAACAACTCTATTTAAAATCATTCTTGGTAAAACCTACTATGATCAAGGACAAGTGAGTATTCTAGAAAGTACTCAAGAAAAGTATTTAAGACGTAATAGAAAAAGAATAGGCTACGCTGTCAACAGCCACTTCTTTAATCATTTGAATGCATCTAAGAACCTTTACTATCACTGTCTCATAAAAGGTATTCATGACAAAAAAGAAGTTGAACATGTCCTATCTCTCGTGGGCTTGCAGGACCAACAGTTACTTTATCGTGACTTCTCACACGAAATGAAATGTCGTCTTGCGATTGCGAAAGCTCTCTTAGGACATCCAGCTATTCTCCTACTTGATGAACCAATGGAAGATCTCAATAATGACGAAATAGCTTCTATTAGACAGCTTCTTCTTGCACTCAATAAAGAAGGTATTACGATACTGCTCTCTAGTCATTGTATCAACCACTTAAAAGGATTTGTCACGCACCATTGCATCATAGAATATGGAACTATCAAAGAGATTAAGGAGGGAATTCTTTGATTGAATCATGAATAAGTATGCCAATAAGATTCTGGGGTTATTACATCATTCAATTTTTTTATGCTATTTAATCCAGAGATATACATTTCTCGACTTCTTTCCACTCATAATAGGATTAAATCATTAATGTGGATACTCTCAATTTCCTAGAATATACAGAAGAATAAATAACCGGATAATTCTTTCAAATGTAGTGAAGCTTTCATTTTGTAGTCAACATCAGTTTTTAGTGACATCCTGCTTAAACTATAACCCCAACTGAATCTTATAAAGACTTTCATGATCCTTTTGACATAGTAACCAATATCTTCCTGCATGATCATGAAAGTCTATTTCTTATTGCATTATTCAACAAAAAGGAGAATCGAAGGGTGAATATGAAAAAGAAGGTCATATTGTTTGTAATTATTATTTTAATTGGTATAGTAACAATTGCAGTAAACAGATATTACAGTACTGACCATACTTTATCTGACTGCTACTATACACAGATTCCTCGTGTGGATGTGAATAGAGAATCATGGCTTATCGATGATTTTGGTCATAAACAACCCATTGGTAAAGAATATGTTCTTGTTTGTTATAATGCATTAGGAGAGTCAATGCGTGTGACATTTATTCATGCAGACTCTTATTGTCCAGGAACTTACATCAAGTTAAAAACAAAGAAGAAGATAGTCATCAACCAAAGGATTATATCTGAACCGAAAGTTCCACAACGTGCTTTAAATCAAATCAAGAATCATGGAACAAAATAGATGAAAGGAGAGAGATATGAACTATGAAGTGATTAATTATATTATTGCCATCATGTATATTGTATTTATGATTTCCTTATTTTGTGCAGCTGTTTATCTCTTCATATTGATAGTCAAAGCTCTTAAGAAATATATTAATTCTAAAGATGTACGAGAAGAGAAAAAAGTGAATGCGAAATCTTTAGGAGAATCCCTTAAAGAAAACCGTCTCCGTTGTAAGATGACTCAAGAGTTTGTTGCAGAAACATTAGGTGTAAGTAGACAAGCTGTTTCTAAATGGGAGAATGGAACAAGTGATCCCAATACAACCAATCTTATTGCCCTATCAAGATTATATAAGGTCACACCCGAAGACCTGCTTAAATGTATTCAAGAAAAGAGCCTGTCTAATGAATAGACAGGCCAGACAAAAAGGAAAATATATTATGAAAAAAACATTCTATAAGTATACTAATAAAATCCTTGTCGCAATGCAATTGAATACAAAAAAACAAATAAAAATCTAAAATTAAAACCCCTTATAAATATTATTTTATACAAACTAAAAAAGCCTGGCGAGATGAGCATCTCAATAGGCTTTTTTATTTAAGGAGTCAGCTTAATATCAATTAAGTTCCTCTATGATTATTGTAGAAAACTCTATACATAAATTCAATAAAATTCAAAAAACTAGAAAAAATTATAGTTTCATTGATAGGTAGAATTGATCCACATAACTATGCGCAATCGCAATATTCAGTTCTTCTTTGTATTTACTATTGTTGATTGTTTCTACAAGTTCTTTATTTCTTTGGTTCAACTGTTCAATCACTTCTTTACTAGGAATATGATTGGACTTAGAAGAATTATGACTCTTAGAAGTCAAAACAAGATTCCAGATATCATCACTATACATAAATGACCAAGGAATCACATGATCTACACTGATATCATCAGGCTGTAATTCTTCTCCTGTATAAAAATCAATCGGTTTATTCATATTTTCAAGTAAGATATTTTTATATTTAGTGAGATTATTTCTTCTGATTTGATTATCAGAGATACCTTTTACTTTAGAAGTAATACGTGGGGCATTATTGAACTTCTCTAATAACTGTGCCCATTTGTAATTGAGTAGTTGTGATAAGACAAAACCATACTCCTTCAACAACAATACCTGTTCTTTATTGATCGATATGTAGAGATAATCTTTATTAAGAACATATAGATTCTTAGTTTCCTTATTCACATTCATAAAACGCCAAGATACATCATCCTTCAGCTTTCTTGCACATTTCTTTAATACATTCTTATAGAAGTTTTCTTCTGTATTTAATACAAGTTCTGCTTTATCAAACCAGGTAGGAATAGAAGACCCAGATAATTCTTTATACTTATCGATAAGTAAATCAACCTGCTGGACTATGACAGGTTTCTTTTTGATATTAGATCCTTGTCGTAGATTAAAGAAGAATGTCTGATTCCAGTAATACTTCACCATCTTATGTGCTATTGCATCAAATGTAATCACATTATTTTCTTCTACAAAATTAAGTGAATAAACATTTTCAAGAATAGCACGTCCCCAGGCTAACTTATATGTATTATCATTATTCATATACTCAATCACATCAAGCCAGTCCTGTATATACTTATTCATAGGGATCCTCTACATATTCCAGATAGATCTTCTTATCAAAAGCACCATTATTGTGTGCTTTTTTTTCTTTAATAGACATTATTTCCTGCTGATTAATATGAAGTGTATTTTCTAGTGCCTCTAATACCTCTAATACATCTGCTATCTCTTTCTTAATATCTTCACCTTCAGCATTCATTACCTCATGACACTCTTCTAATAACTTATTTTTTAAACATTTGAGATATTCATCGTCATTGAGTATTCTTGTTACACAAGTTTTATGATCATTCTCTATGATTTCAGGAATACGATCTCTGACTAACTTATTATAGATATGTTTCATTGGCATCACCTCTTCATTAATCATACATCTCCCCCAATCATTATGAAAGTTACTTTAAAAAAACTGTATGGTAAAATATCACTAAAGGACATTTTATTGCACGTATATATGAAGAAGGTTGCCTTTTGTTGGAAGGGCTTACTTTGTATAATGTGATTGTAGGGAGGGAGAAACGTGCGATTATATTCAATACTTAAAGAACTCAGAGACAATTCTAAATATCTACCAACGAATTACTTTGTGACAAAATTCAATGTTTCCAAAAGAACAATTCAAAATGATATTTCTTATCTCATGCGCATTTCTCCACGTAAAGGATTCCTGCTTCATATGAAAAGAGAACAGGGATACTTATTAGAAATCACCAATGAAACATTGTTCAATGATTTCTTAGAAACATTGAATGAAACATTCTATGTTTCTACTAATGAAAGACCTGCGCATATATTATCATATCTTGCCATTCAAGAAGATTATATCTCAATGAATAAGATTGCGGATATCTTCCAGGTCTCTAAGACAGTAATCAAGAATGATATGCATATCGTAGAAAGAATTGCGAAGGCGTATCATTTTGAAATCGAAAGAAAACAACACTATGGAATTAAAATCAATGGCTTGGACCAAGATTTTAAGATGTACCTTACAGAAGAATACATCAACGGCAGCTTCTTTATTCAGACAGCAGTCAATGATGTCACAAAGGATTTTAAGTTTGTCGAACAATCTTTTATAGGTTTACTTACGCAGGAAAATGTGAATGTAAACTACAACGAGTTACTTAATATTACAGCCTATTTAAAAATCATGGTTTATAGTGCTTCTACTCATAGTGAACAGGATGAAGACTATACATATCAAGATATCACAATCCATCGCTTAGCTAAAAAAGTGATTGATGTGTTGAAAGGTCTCTATCATGTTGAGTTCTCTAATGAAAGCATTGATGGATTGATTACAGTCTTAAATAAGAATCTTAGAAAACGTTTAGAAAATATTGGTTTTAAATGCACCAATCTCGAAGAAGTCATCAATGACTTCTTAAAGAAAACAGATGAAATATATGAAACAACATTCTTACAGGATGAAGACTTTAAGAAGATGTTACTTATCCATGTCACATTACTTATAGATCGTCTTCATGACAAGATTTCCTATAAGAATGAATTAGCCAACGAATTAAGTATTACCAATTCAGTCGTATTTAATATCGCCATACAGTTCTGTGATATGCTTCATGAACTCTATGATGTCAAGCCAACCTTTGATGAAGTCGGATTTGTCGCTATGCATTTTGCTGGACATATGGAAAAGGAAAAACAACAAAAACTACAGCTTTATGATCGTATTGGGGTGGTCTGTTCCTCTGGAGGAGGCAGTGCTTATATGATCAAACTGCAGATAGAATCACTTTTTCCAAAAGCAACAGTCAAGACATTCTCATTCTTACAACAGGATGCTTTACTAGATTATTGTCCTGACCTTGTATTTACAATTATGCCACTTTCTTTTGATATCCAGGCACCTATTATCTATATCAAGGAATTACTGGATGATAAGGATTTACAGCGTATTAAGCAGATCTTACAGACAGATGACTATGATCCTTATACGTTGGTCAATGATAAACCAATGTATCAGTCATTCTTCTCTAAAGATTTTTTTAAGATAGATGAAGATGATGATTATGAGAATTTGATTTATCGTATGGCGATTGAATTAGAAGAACAAGGCTATGGGAAGAAGGGATTTGCGGATCTTGTATTAGAACGTGAATCCTATGTCAGTACAATTTATATGAATGGAATCTGTATTCCTCACCCATTAGAAACAGATGCATTAAAAAACATGATATCTGTAAGAATCTTAAAGAAACCATTTGAATCTCACGAGAAAACAGTCAAACTCGTATTCATGATTTGTTTAAGAAAGGATCAGATAGAAATGTATAAGGTTCTTACAAAGAAGCTCTATGCGCTTATGCATGAACCAAAATATATAGAAAGAATTTTAGAAGTCCAGTCATTTGAAGAAATGATGGCAGTGTTAGATGAATTAGGAGGTGTTCAACATGAATGATGAATTACTTAAAAGACTCAGTGATGCAGATAGTATTGCATCATGTGAAGATGAAGTAAGAAATATTCTCTATCATGAATTAAAAGATTATTGTGACGAAGTCTATTGTGACTCTTTAGGCAGTGTGATTTTTCATAAAAAGGGATGTAGTTTAAATCCTTTAAAGATCATGTTTTGTGCACATATGGATGAAGTCGGATTTGAAGTGAGATATATCTCAGATATTGGTTTCCTCTATTTAATGCCATTAGGTGGCGTGTTAGATAAGAGTAAGGAAATGCAGATTGTGCGTGTGACAACATCGGATGGACGTAAGTATGAAGGCTTATTGAATGTGACTAAGGATAGTAATGGCCAGGTTAAAGATATGTATGTAGATATTGGCTGTGAAACAGCCCAGGAAGTGAAAGACCTTGGTATTTCTATTGGTGATATGGTCTGTTTTGCATCAAGTATGCGTCAAATTCAGCCCCATGTTTATATGGGTAAAGCAATGGATGACCGTTCAGGATGTTATGTACTTGCAGAAGCCTTAAAGCAGGTGAAGTTCAATGAACATGACTTATATTTTGTTGCAACAAGTAGTGAAGAAGTCGGTGTACGTGGTGCAAAAACAGCTACACATCTTATTGATCCAGATATCGTATATGCAATTGATGTTGCAAACAATCCAGAACTTGTAAAGAACTATACAAATACCCGATTAATTGGACATGGTCCAATGATTGTTCATTATGATAAAACAATGGCGCCTAATAGAAAACTATTGGCCTATGTTAAAGAAGTGGCTGATAAGAATAACATTCCTTATCAGTGCGATATGTTGAAGGGTGGAGGAACAGATGCAGGTAATGCACATTTAGAAGCGGGAGGACGCTTAGCACTTGTATTAGGTATTCCACTACGTTATTGTCATGGATCTTATTCAATGGTTCATAGCAATGACTTACAGCATTTGATTCAATTGATTTGTAAATTAATACAAATAGATAATTCACAATATCAGGCAATGACAACATTTATTACGGAGGGTTAAGAACATGACTGAAATGGAAAGACAAATTATCGGAATCATTTCTTCATCAGGACAAAGCAAATCTATGGCTTTTGAAGCATTGAAGAAAGTAAAAACAGGAGAATATGATGAAGCGAGAAGACTATTAGATGAAGCAAGAAAAATAGACATCGAAGCACATTCTATTCAGACTAAGCTTATTCAGGCTGAAATGTCAGACACTGAAGAAAAGCCAGTAATTGGGTTATTAATGGTTCATGCCCAGGACCATTATATGACATCTCAATTAGCAAGGGATCTAATTGAAGAGTTAATAACAATCTTTGAAGCAAAGGAGGGAAAGTAAAATGAAAATCGTATTATGTTGTGCAGGTGGTCTCTCAACAACTATGTTGATGGACAGCATGAAAGCCATCGTTAAGAAGAGTGCAAAGCTAAATGAAGATGACTTCAGCTTTGTTGCGATTCCAGTAGATATCTTACAGAGTGAAGTAGAAGATTGCGATGTATTAGTTATTGGACCGCAGATTGTGCATAAATTGGACTTCATCAAGCCAATTATTGAACCATACCATATTCCATATGTAATCGTTGATCAAGAAGTATATGGAAAAATGGATGGTGCAACTGTTATGAAACAGGTATTAATCGCACGTAGAAAAGCAGACATGGCAAAATAAAAAATAATTTGGAGGGACTAAAATGTTTGATAAATTCGAAGCATTTATGAACAAATACTTGACTCCACTTGCAAACAAGATGGATAAACAGGTTCATTTAAGTGCTATTAAAAAATCAATGGTTGCCTTAACACCATTATTAATCATTGGTAGTTTCTGTTTGATTCCAGAAGCTATCCCAAACATGATTGGTGCAAAACATCCCGTATCAGTTTGGATCTTAAAGAATCTTGATTTAATCTACATTCCATACAATGTAGGTATGGCTTTAATGTCAGTATATGTATCAATCATTATTGCATATCATTTAGCTAACAGTTATAAACAGGACATTCCTGGTGCTGTCAGCATGGCATTAATCTCTTTCTTTATCATGACTTACCAGACAAAAGAAGGTGGAGGATTAGATACTACTTTCTTTGGCCCTAAGGGTCTATTTGCGGCTATGTTCGCATCTATCATTGCGGTTGAATTATTCCGCTGGTGTAAAAAGAAGAAATTCACTATCAAGATGCCAGAATCAGTTCCTGATTTCGTATCTAGATCATTTGAAATGATTCCATTATCAGTGATCGTCATTGGTTTCTTCTTAATCGTACGTATTGTATGTATCAATGTATTCAATACAATGCCACCTTTAATCTTTACTAAGTTATTTGCACCTTTAGTAGGTTCAATGGATAACCCAATTGCTTATTTATTCTTAAGAATGCTTCAGTGCTTATTATTCTTCTTTGGTATTCATCCATCAGTATTAAGCCCTATTACAAGCCCAATCTCAACTCAGTTCTTAGCTGACAATATCGCTGCAAGCTTAGCTAAACAGCCATTACCTCATTTCTACTGTCCAGGTCCTGAATCAGCATTCGGTAACTTCACTGGTACTGGTGTTACAATCGGATTAGTATTCTGGTGCTTATTATCTAAGAACAAGGCTTTAAAACAGGTAGGACGTGTTGCCCTTATTCCAGCATTATTTGGTATCAATGAACCAATCCTATTTGGTGCTCCAATCGTATTAAACCCTATATTCTTTATTCCTTACGTAATCTTTGGTGGAATTATCGGAAGCTTTGGTGGTTTCGCTATGTACTTTGGAATTATGGAAAAATCTATCTTTACACCTCCATACGTTGGTGTATTCTTAGAAGGTTACTTAACTAACTTCGACATGATGTCTATTGTAGTCAATGCGGCTCAGATGATTGCATCAATTGTTGTGTGGTATCCATTCTTCAAGATTTATGAAAAACGTTATGGACAAGATGTTAAAAAGAAAGATACTAATAATGTTATTTCAGACGAAGATGCTGCAATTTTAGACGATTTAGACTTAGACTTTTAATATCAAAGGGGCAGGCATTCGCTTGCCCCCTTATATTTTTATAAGAGGTATATACATATGGCTAAAAGAATAGATATAGTTCAGAACTATTTAAAAGAGAAGAACATAGATGCTTTATTACTCAAAAGCAAAACAATGAAGAAGTGGATGTCTACAATGACAGGAAGTGGATGTAAGATTCTGATCACACAATCTAAGGGTTATTTGATTCTAGATGGTAGATATCTTACAGAAGCAAAAGAAACAGAATTTGATTTAGAAATCGTTCTTCATAATCCTCATACAACAGGCCGTAACTATTTAGCTGCAGTAGAAAGACTGCTTAAGGAAGAAAACTGTAAGAATTTAGGTGTAGAAGCGGATGAAGTACTAGTTAATGAATATGAACAAATGAAACAATTGGGTGTTGATATTTGTTTATTAGATGAAGATATAATGAATTTAAGAATTGTGAAAGACTCTGAAGAAATAGCTGCAATGAGAAAAACGATTGCGATTACAGATGATATCTATTCAAAGGTCATTGAACATATTAAAGTAGGTATGACTGAGTATGAAATCAGTGCTTTAGTTCAATATTACTCTATTGCATCAGGTGCACAACAGATGTCATTTGATACGATTGTATCAAGTGGTGAAAGAACAGCTTTACCTCATGGCAGACCAACTGGTAGGAGAGTGAAGGCACATGAACCTATTATGATTGATTTTGGTATTCAGTATGATAATTATCAATCAGATATGACACGTGTATGCTTTATTGGTGAGCCAGAGGAACGTTATAAAAAGATCTATGATGTTGTATTAGAAGCACAGCTTGCTGGTTTAAAGGCTATTAAAGAAGGCGCTCTTGCTTGTGATTGTGACCAGGCTGCGAGACAAGTGATTGTTGATGCAGGTTATGGTGAGTATTTTGATCATGGACTCGGACATGGAATAGGTGTGACTGATAGTAATGAAGGACCTATTTTAAATAGTAAGAGTCAGACAGTTTTAAAAGAAGGTATGATGATGTCATGTGAACCTGGTATTTATATACCTGGAGTAGGTGGCATTAGAATAGAAGATGATGTCCTTATTGAAAATGGAGTAGGTGTTCCACTTAATAAAACAACTAAGGACTATATAATACTGGAGGAAAAATAGTATGCATTATGATTTTGATGAAGTACATAATCGTTTAGGTACTTATTGTACACAATGGGATTATATTGAAGACCGTTTTAATAAGAAGGATTTAATACCATTCTCTATTTCTGATACAGATTTTATTATTCCTAAACCAATCACAAAAAAGATTCATGAAGTAGCAGATCATCAGATTTATGGTTATACAAGATGGAATCATCATGATTTCAAATCTTCTATTACTACTTATTTTAAAAGAAGATTTGATACAGATATGGAAGAAGACTGGATTCTTTATAGCCCATCTGTGATGTATTCTGTGTCATTACTCATTCGCTTATTAAGTCAACCTCATGACAAGGTATTGACTATGAACCCTATGTATGATTCTTTTATTAGTGTGATTAAAGAAAATGATAGAGAACTTGTTTCACATCATCTGATAAAGGAAGAGGGTACATTCAAGATTGATTTTGATGTATTTGAAAAGCAGGCTCAGGAAAGTGCTCTATTACTTCTTTGTTCACCTCATAATCCAACAGGTAGAATATGGAGTGATGAGGAAATGCATCGTATGATTGAAATCTGTAAGAAATATCAGGTAAAGATCATTTCAGATGAAATTCATATGGATATTAGAATTAAAGATGCGAAACATCATCCATTAATGAAATACTATGATGAATATAAAGAAATCTTTACAGCAAGTTCTTCAAGTAAAACATTAAATACACCAGGTCTCATAGGTTCTTATGTTATTATCCCTGATGAAAAGATCAGAGATGAATTCCTAGGTGTAACAAGAAGAAGAGATTTTCTTAATTCGGCAAGTATATTTGGTATGTATGCCACTATGATTGGTTATACTGAATGTGATGACTATATTGATCAGTTAAATGAATATATTCGTGGAAATATGGAACTCGTAGAAAACTTTATAAGAGATGAATTAAAAGACTTCAAGTTCCAAAGACCAGAAGCCACATATCTTGCCTGGATTGATGCAAGAGATGTCCCATTCACTTCTGATGAGATTCAGGATGCACTTGTGAATGTGGGAGGAGTCGCCATTATGAAAGGTGAAATCTATGGTGAAAATGGTGCAAAGTATTTAAGAATGAACTTAGGTTGTCCTCGCTCTAAGATTAAAGAAGGATTAAAACGATTCAAGAAAGCAATGGATTACTTATATAATAAATAGAAGGAGATTGTCTTATGCGTATTTTATGGAACAAACTAACATTCTGGCTAGATAGAAAGCCATCTAAAGTCCCTTTTGCCTCTAGAGTATTTGCCTATGTTTTAGACTGGGTAATTGGAGGTATCCTTTGTGGATTACCTGCCGTTGCAATCTACAGCATGGTCACTAAACGTGATGATATGTTTAGTGATTTATATGTATTTGCCGCTTTAGGATTTCCTGAATGGTGGGGTTATGTCGCAGGATTATTATGCTTAGTAGTTGCAGTAATCTATTTTGTATATATCCCATATAAAGTGTATCCAGGTCAGACACTTGGTAAGAAGATCATGAAGCTTAAGATTGTCAGACTAGACTGGCAGCCACTAGATATCAAAACACTTGTATTAAGAAACATTGTTGGCTTATTACTTATTGAAAGTGTATCTATGATTGTGAGTCGTTATTTAAGACAGATGTTGACTCTTGCGACAGGGATCTATTTTGAATATTACTTAACAGCTATTGGTGCAATACTAACTATTATCTCAGGTGTAATGGTCTATAATACAGGCTCTAGAAGAGCTATTCATGACTATATTGCGAAAACAACAGTAGTAGGTATAGAGGAAGAAGCACCTGTACCTAAGAATAGAAAAGAAAGACGTAAAAAAAGAAATAAACACGCATAAGACTCAAGATGGGCAAAAATGCTCATCTTTTCTTTTACGCGATTTTTACATCCGCTCTAATAGAAAGGAGATTCGTAGGGTGGGTATTGCTATCACGTTTACGTGATAGCGTATCCTCAAGTTACGAGGATGTAAAAGTGTTTAAAAAGATTGAAGAAGTGAGTAAGTTATCAGGAGTCAGTAAGCGTACATTACAATATTATGATGATGAAGGTATATTACCTGTGAAACGCTCTAAGAATAATTATAGACTCTATGATGATGAAACAATGGAAAGACTATGGAAAATCTTATGGTACAAGGAAATGGGGTTAGATTTAAAGGAAATAAAACTGATTCTAGAAGGAATGAAGCAGGAAACTGTAATAGAAGAGAAAGTAAATAAAATCAATTATACGATTAGAGTTTTAGAGGAACAAAAGAAAGTGATAGAATATATTCAGAGATATTCTATTCCAGCAAAGAGTGAAGAGAATAATCAAACATATAAAGATCAAATTAAACAAATAAGAAAAGAAAAAGGTATGTAGGAGGGAAGAACTTATGAAGGTCAATAAAATGATTGATGGTGTCAAAGATGGAATTGATGATGCAAGAGGGAAAGTAGTTGATGTTGTTGATAAGGCTGAGTTAGATAAGCATGCTAAGGAACTAGTTGATGCTGCAGTAGTTGCAGCTCAGAGTCTTGCAGAAGTCATTAATAATGGGAAAGATAGTTGGAATCTAAAGAGACTTAAACCAATATTCATAAATGATTTAAATGGAATGATATTTTCAAGACTTGTAAGAATTGTGGAAAGAGAAAAGAAGTTTGATATTGATGTATGTAAAGGTTCTATTGGTTATTGGGATACATGTAAAGGTGAAAGATGGATGAATATCTTTAAGGATTCAGTCAGTAAGTTTGGATTAGATTTCTATCCTAATGATGAAGTGAACTTCTATTATGTAGATCCTACTAATAAGGATAGTTATATTGTGTTAGATGAGTATTTTGATCGTTTGAAGCAGGTGCGTGTTAGTGAGTTACAGAAGATTGCTCAGGATTTAGGTGCTAAATACTTTAGAGTTACATATATAAAAGAAAGAACAACTTTAAGTAAGAAGGCTGCAAATGGAAAAGGATCAATTCATAAAAAGGGCAATGGTTCAGCACAAATGAATGCGACAGAGCAGAAGTATGATAGAATGGATATTGCAGCTGAAATGAGTTTCCCTGGACATGAACCAGTCATGCCTCATGTAAGATATTTGAAGTATGATCCTAATATAGAGAATTTAATTAAGATGCGTATGGATCCTAAAGGACCACTTAATCATCAGACGTTAAATATTAAATTAAGTAGTTCATCAGGATTAAAGGAAACTGATGCCGTGAAGATAGATATGATATTGAAAAGCTTGAAGATGGCAGGTAATACAACAGTATCAAGTGAAGTACAAAATGAAGCAAAAAGCATTTTAGAATATGAAATAAATTTCTAATGGTAAAGGACCGGGAATGATTTCCAAGTCCTTTACTTACTAATAGAGCAATGCTTATTGGTTAAACATTTGATGTTATTATTGAAAGAATTGATTTACTAAAGTATGATAATAGTGTTCTAAATGATGTAAGAACACTTTTATCTATACTTTTTGCCACGCTACTGATAAATACTAGGAATAATTGAGGTTTTGTGGGAGATTTTAAGGCTATGGTTGCAAGAAATAGTTTTGCCACGCATTTAGGTTATTTTAGCTAGTGTTTATCAGGATTTTGTAGGTAAGGATTCATAATAGTTAACCCCTGTTGGGGACGGAAACCAATTAATGTCAGAGATTGGCGAGGTGCTGGAATGATTCATAATAGTTAACCCCTGTTGGGGACGGAAACTTTAATTTATCATTAACGATACATTGTGCTAAATAATTCATAATAGTTAACCCCTGTTGGGGACGGAAACGGTTAATTCTTTATCGTTGTATTCCATATTATAATTCATAATAGTTAACCCCTGTTGGGGACGGAAACGCTAGTTTTTGATTTACTGTAATCATTTCATTAACATTCATAATAGTTAACCCCTGTTGGGGACGGAAACACGATGTCTCTTCTTGTAATATTGTTTAACATGGCTCTTATTCATAATAGTTAACCCCTGTTGGGGACGGAAACCTCTTTTTGCCTTTTCTACTGCTTCTTTGTATGTCATTCATAATAGTTAACCCCTGTTGGGGACGGAAACTTCTTGTTGTATTCCTTTTCTTTGTGCATTTCTTCAAGTATTCATAATAGTTAACCCCTGTTGGGGACGGAAACCTTGATCAGATATCCTTTTTCTCTGAGCCATGCAAATAAACGCATTCATAATAGTTAACCCCTGTTGGGGACGGAAACCTCCATGCTCTTTTAGTCATTCGCATTTCTTTTATTCATAATAGTTAACCCCTGTTGGGGACGGAAACTGATTGGCTTTAATGCTTCTCTTACATCTTCATATGTCTGATTCATAATAGTTAACCCCTGTTGGGGACGGAAACTCAAGAACGCCAACGTTTAACTGTTCATCAATTCTGATTCATAATAGTTAACCCCTGTTGGGGACGGAAACATATTAGTGAATTTAGTATCGATGATGAACTAGACATATTCATAATAGTTAACCCCTGTTGGGGACGGAAACGCTTCTCCTACCATTCAAGCGTTATACGGCTTTAATTCATAATAGTTAACCCCTGTTGGGGACGGAAACCATTCTCTGATTGTTTCTTACAATTTTGTCAAGAACTTTTATTCATAATAGTTAACCCCTGTTGGGGACGGAAACCCAATAAGTTATTTTTGAATGAGTAATCCTAGAAATTTCTTATTCATAATAGTTAACCCCTTTAGGGGACACACGAAAACATCCCCTAGAGGATGTTTTTTTTAACAATCTGATAATGTTCAATAACTCATGAAGTACTTAAACATCTCATTTTATTGTTGTAGGTTATGCATAGTTTTCTTAATTCTTCTCTAATTGTTTCTTTATTCCATACTTTATCTGATATTCCAATCAATTCTTTTATCATGATGTAAAGGAGTATTTCTATTCCCTATTTTTATTAAATTTTAAATAACTATTTGAAAACGGAACAAAATACTATATAATGAACTATTCGATAAAATATTCATCTCATTTAAACAATGAAACTTACAATTATCGGATGGTGGATGAAAGGAAACAATAGATATTATGTTATAATATAGTAAGCGCATACATTGTTGAGGAGGGCACCTAATGTATAAGAAACTAAAAATAGAACTGGCTACAGATAAAATAGACTTTAGAAAGTCTTCTTGTTTTCAAGGAGCACTATTTGAATTAATGGATACAGACTATGTATCTATTCTTCATCAACAGAATAGACATCCTTATAGCCAGTATGTTTATAAAGTCAAAGACAAAGTATATTGGACAATATGTACATGTGATGATGATTCATCACACTATATGATGAATCCAATACTGGATGATTCTATCCAGCAGATTACTTTAAACAAAGAAAAAGAACCCATTTCATTTGTTTCTAAACAGTTAAAGATGGTATCCCAGGAACAATTAATGGATCACTTCTACAATAAACCTGCAGAAAGATATTTAGAAATAAGAATACTCACACCTATGTCTTTTAAAAGTTATGGCAGATATATCAATTATCCTGATTTACGCTTAATTTATCAGAGTTTAATGAATAAATATGATTCTGTATTAAAAGAAGCCAGTATGTTTGATGAAGATACATTAGATATGCTTGTAGAAGGAAGTGAGATAGTAAAATATAATCTTCGCTCTTATTTATTCCCATTACAGGGAGTAAAGATTCCTTCTTTCTTTGGTACTATGACTATTAAAGTCACAAGTACAGATACAGCTGCAAAATTTATAAGACTATTATTAGAGTTTGGAGAATATTCTGGAGTAGGTATTAAAACTGGTTTAGGAATGGGTGCTATACAAATCGTAAGGAGGGATAATGAATGACAGATCATGAAACTAAAATCATCATAGGAAGCTTGCTTCATGATATAGGTAAAGTTGTTTATAGAAAAGGAATGGATGGTCGTAAACATAGTCAAAGTGGTTATGAATATCTCAAGAACTATACAGATGATAAAGATATCCTAAATGCAGTAAGATATCATCATGCTGATGCTTTACATCAATCTTCTATTGATGATGATTCTATTGCTTATATTACTTATATTGCGGATAATATTGCATCAGGTGCAGATAGAAGAAACAAAGAAATAGAAGACAAAGGATTTGAAATACATACGGCTTTACAACCTGTATTTAATCTCTTAAATGGGAATAAAGGTGATTTATATTATCATGCAGGAAGTTTAAAGGATAATATCAACTATCCTACCAATACAAAAACAGAATTTAATGCATCACAATACAGTGAAATACTGAGTAATATATCTTCTAACTTGAATGGATTAGATTTAAAAGATCATGCTTATATCAATTCATTATTAGAAGTATTAGAAGCTAATTTATCATTTGTCCCTTCTTCTACATCTAAGAAAGAAGTAGCTGATATATCACTTTATGATCATGTAAAGCTCACAGCTGCATTCGCAAGTGCTATCTATGCATACTTAAAGGAACAGAATATTACAGATTATAAGACAGAATTATATAAGAATGCGTCTCTATTCTATGATAAGAAAGCATTCTTATTAGCTTCATTAGATATTTCTGGAATACAGAAGTTTATTTATACTATTACAACTAAGAGTGCATTAAAATCATTACGTTCACGTTCTTTCTATCTAGAAATCATGATGGAACATATTATTGATACACTCTTAGATAAACTTCATCTTTCACGTGCTAATCTTATTTATAGTGGTGGTGGTCATTGTTATATGATTCTACCTAATACAAAAGAAACACAAACAATATTTGATGAAGAAATCAAGAATGTGAATAAGTGGTTCTTAAAACATTTCCAAACAGCTTTATATATTGCAGGTGCTTATGTTCCTTGCAGTAGTAAAGATTTACAGAATGAACCAAATGGTTCTTATTCAGAACTTTATAGAGAACTTTCTACAAAGCTTTCATTAAGTAAATCTCATCGTTATACAGCTGCTGAAATCATCGCATTAAACAAGATACAGGCAGATGACTATGAAAGAGAATGTAGAGTATGTAAGAGACTAGGTAAAGTGAATGAGGATGGAGAATGTTCTATTTGTGAATCATTAATTAAGTTCTCTAAGAAATTAATGGATATGGATTTCTTCTCTATTACTCAACAAAAGAAACAAGGTTTACCATTACCTGGTGACTATTACCTTGTATCTGATAGTGAAGAAACCTTAAAAGAAAGAATGGTCAACGATGACTCTTTTGTAAGAGCCTATTGTAAGAATAACCCTCATACAGGTAAAAGTATTTCTACAAAACTATGGGTAGGGGATTACCATTCTGAAGATGAATTTGTAAAGTTAGCTGAGAAATCAAAAGGTATCAAGAGAATTGCAGTACTCAGAGCTGATGTAGATAACTTAGGACATGCCTTTATTGCAGGTTTTCCAGACAAGTATATGACACTCTCACGTACCGCAACATTATCAAGACAGTTATCTTTATTCTTTAAATATCATATCAAGAGTATTTTAGAGAAAGGGTCTTATTATATTGATCACGAAGAAGGTCATCCACGTCATGCAGCTATTGTTTATTCAGGTGGAGATGACTTATTTATAGTTGGTGCATGGAATGATGTTATTGAACTTGCTGTTGATATTAAAGATTCTTTAAAGGTTTATACAGAAAATACACTTACATTATCAGGTGGTATTGGTTTATATACATCTACTTATCCAATTAGTGTTATTGCAGATGAAGTAGCAGAAATGGAAGATAAGTCTAAAAATTATGAAGGCAAGAACTCAATTACACTATTTGAAGATGGTGAAGACCATAAAGAAGGTAAAGATAATCATATTAGTGATGGTACATATACGTGGGATGACTTTACAGAAAGAGTTATTAAAGAAAAATATGCTGTATTAGATCATTTCTTTAGAAAATCTATGAATGGTGATAAGTCTGATACAGAAAGAGGAAAAGCGTTCTTATATCACTTATTAGAATTAATTAGAAAGAGAAATGAAGGAATTAACTTTGCGAGATTTGTGTATTTACTTGCAAGAATGGAACCTAATTCTAAAGCAACTACAACTGAAAAAGAAGCATATAAAGAATTCTCAGATTATATGTATAAGTGGTATCGCAATGAAAAAGACTGTCGTGAATTAAAGACAGCTATTAATATATTTGTTTATTCTATAAGAGAAAGAGAGGAGTAGTTTATGAGTTTAGATCTAGATAAAGTAGAAAATACAATCAAAGAATTAAAAACAAAAAAGAATCAGAGAGGGAAACCTATTGGATTATTAACAGTTTCACAAATTAGAAACTTATTAGCTATGTCTGCAGATATACTTAATGAAGTATTAGAATACCCAGAAGAGAACTTATCTGAAGAATTATTAGATAGAGTAAGTTATCTCACAGTAAGATTCTATTATGAAGCAGGTCGAGATGAGAAAGTGAAAAGTTTTATTGAAACAGCTAAGCTTCTTCCTTTCTTAAAAGGTATTAAGACTAGAAAACAATATATTCAGTATTATCAGTATATGGAAGCATTAGTCGCATTCCATAAATATCATGGAGGAAAGGATCAGTAGGATTATGTATACAAAAATTCAGATTACAGGAACAATTGAAGTATTAACAGGAATGCATATTGGAGGATCATCAGCTTTTGCTGCAATTGGTGCAGTTGATTCTCCAGTTATTAAAGATGTGATTACAGGTTATCCAATGATTCCAGGAAGTTCATTAAAAGGTAAAATGCGTACACTTCTTGCGAAAGCTTATAATGAATCAGTTGCGGATAAACCTGATCAGGATTGTGAAAGAATCAAAAGAGTATTTGGTAGTGCTGAAAAGGATAATATAAAAAAGAGTAGAATTCAGATTTCTGATATGATTCTTTCGAATGATAAAGATTTAAGAAAGAAAGGTTTAAACAGCTTAACAGAAGTTAAGTTTGAAAATACTATTAACCGTGCTACTGCAGTTGCGAATCCTAGACAGATTGAAAGAGTTGTAAGAGGTTCAGAATTTGATTTAGATATCCTTTATGAAGTAGATAACATGGATGACTTATCTGAGGATATTGAACTGATTGCAGAAGCTTTCAAGATGCTTCAGTATGACTATTTAGGCGGTAGTGGTTCTAGAGGATATGGTAAAGTGAAATTCACTGATTTATATGCAGAAACAGTAATTGGTCAATTAGATAAGAGTGTAGAAGATAAAATCAATGAGATTTTAAGTAAAGTATCTCAATAATGAAAGGTGGTAGGCACCATGAACTATAAGATTTATAAAATGATTTTTACACAGGGTGTACATTTTGGTGATCACTCCTTAGAAAAGTCAGAAATCACTTTTCAGGCAGATACTCTCTTTTCTGCTTTATGTATAGAAGCACTTAAGATTGATAAGTTAGATGTATTATTAAATAGTGTTAAAGAGAATCATTTGGTATTCTCTGATGCATTTCCTTATATGAATCAAGAGTTCTTTATTCCTAAACCAATGAAGAAGATTGAACAAGTCATTCAAAGTGAAGATATGACAATGCGTAAGAAGTTTAAGAAACTAGAATATGTACAAGTTTCTTTATTAAAACAGTATCTTAAGGGAGAATATCCTATTGAGAAAGGTTCTGATATAAAAAAATTAGGTATACATGTTTTAAAAACATCTGCATCAATTAGAGGAAATGAAGAAGCACTTCCTTATCGTGTAGGTATTTATCGCTTTGAAGAACACAATGGTTTATATATAGTTGTAGGTTATGATTCTAAAGAAACACTTCACTTATTTGATGAATTATTCAAGATGTTAAGTTTATCAGGTATTGGTGGTAAGAAGAATTCTGGTTTAGGACACTTCAGATATAATACAGTAGAATTACCAAAAGAATTAAATAAACGTTTGAATACAAAAGGTGAAGTCATGACACTCTCTGTATCACTTCCTACAGAGGATGAACTAGAAGATATCTTAGATGATTCTCGTTACTTACTTGTAAAAAGAAGTGGTTTCATAGACTCATATACTTATTCTAAAGAACAACGTAGAAAGAAAGATATTTACTTATTTAAATCAGGTTCCTGCTTTAATAAGACTTACCAGGGAGATATTTACAATGTATCATCAGGTGGCAGTCATCCTGTATATAAGTATGCTAAACCATTATTTATGGGGGTAGAAGTATGAAGAACTATTTAAAGTCTTATCGTATACATTTAAAAGTATTAGGCCCTGTATTTATTGGGAGTGGGAAAGAACTATCTAAGAAGGAATACTTGTTCTATAAGAATAATCAGATTGCAGTCATTGATATCGCAAAGTTTTATCTAGAACTAAAGAAAATCAATAAGCTCAATTCTTTTGAGGCTTTTATGTTAGATGAACATGAACATCTAGGTTCTTGGATAAGAAAGAATAATGTTAATAATTCTATTGTTGATAGATGTATTAAGTATACCTTGGATAAAGGGGATATCGAAGAAACGAAAAGAAGAAATGTCATGTTGGAGTTTGTAAAGGATCCTTATGGAAACCCTTATGTTCCTGGTAGTTCTCTTAAAGGTATGTTTAGAACAATCTTTCTTGCAGATAGATTAATTAATCATTCAAAGGATTATACGATTCAAAGAAAGCAGTTCAAAGAAAAAACTTTTGAAATAAAACCTAACAGACAGAGATATTTATCTAGAAATATTCAGGATATTGAAACAGAAACCTTTAATACATTAAATAGACAAAAATTCAGAAAATATGATGCAGTTAACGATATGATGGCTGGATTTATTGTGAGTGATAGTGAACCATTATCAGTAGAAGATCTCACTTTAGCTCAGAAAGTAGATGTACATGTTAAGAAAGGGGCTAAAAATTTACCTTCAGTAAGAGAATGTTTAAAGCCTGGTACAGACATTGTATTTACAGTTACTATTGATACAAGTATCTGTCCATATACTAAACAGGATATTATAGAATCCATTAACTACTTTGATGACAATTATAATAAGTACTTTGTTGAACCATTCACTGCAGTTGAGTACATAGGTGATGGATCTGTATTTCTGGGTGGAGGAAGTGGATATGCAAGTAAAACAGCAGTTTATCCACTATATGATGGAGAAGACAGTGAACAAACAGTGCGTATAGTCCAGCAGATTATGGTTAATACAACAACATTTGATAAGAAGACAAGACGTAATCTTCATAAACATGAGGATGATTTACGTCTTTATGGTATTTCTCCACATACAATCAAATGTACATACTATCATGATCAGTTACTACAAATGGGTTTATGTCAATTAGACAAAATAGAAGAACTTAACTGATACTTGGGTAACCAAGTATCAGCTTTCTCCTTCTCTTTTAAGGGACAATACAAGGAGGAAGCGTTATGAGTATATTGTATATTGATAAAGGTGATTGTGTTATAGGTAAGCAGGATAATAGAATAACAGTCAAGTATAAAGATGGAATGGTTCGTACTATTCCAGTAGAAAGCATTGATGGTATTACTCTATTAGGTCATGCACAAGTAACAACACAATGTATTCAAGAATGTTTGAAGAAAGGTATTTCTTTATCTTATTTTTCTAAGGGTGGTCACTATTTTGGAAGGTTATCTTCAACTGGTCATATTAAAGCTTCTCTTCAAAGAAAGCAGGCAGGTTTATATGATCAACCATTCGCATTAGAACTTTCTAAGAAAATCATTAATGCCAAGATACATAATCAGATTGTAGTATTGAGAAGATATTCTAAAAGCACAAATCATAATATAAGTGATATTGAGCTACATATGAAAAGTGCTTTAAGGAAAGTGAATTATGTAAAGAGTATAGAAGAACTCATGGGATATGAAGGAAGTGCTGCAAAGTACTATTTTAAAGGCTTATCTATCTGTATTGATGAAGCATTTAAGTTTGAAGGAAGAAGTAAAAGACCGCCTCGTGATGCATTTAATTCTATGTTGAGTCTAGGTTATTCTATCTTGATGAATGAACTCTATGGAGAAATAGAGATAAAAGGTTTAAATGCGTATTTTGGATTTCTTCATAGAGATGCTGAAAAACACCCAACACTTGCAAGTGACATGATGGAAGAATGGAGAGCAGTTCTTATAGACTCTACAGTCATGAGTATGATCAATGGACATGAAGTGTATATTGATGAGTTTTATTCAGATGATGGAGAAGGAGTTTATATCTCTAAACAAGCATTGAATAAATTCATCAAAAAACTAGAAAATAAGTTTCAGATATGTCAGAAATATTTAGATTATATTGATTATCCAGTAAGCTTTAGAAGTGCAATATCTTTTCAAATGAGTTCACTAGTAGACGCTATTATACATGAAGATGTATCAATGTATTCTCCTATTATGATTAGGTAATCATTATGGAAAGAGAAGATTATTTCTTTGAGGTTGATGAGAATAAATCAACCAGAAAAGTATTTGTGTTGATCATCTATGATATTGTGGATAATAGAAAGAGACAAAGATTTGCGAAATGGTTATCAGGCTATGGAGTAAGGGTACAGAAATCAGCTTTTGAAGCACATTTAAGAAAGAACAAATTTGATAAACTAGTTAAAGGTATACCTAAAAGAGTAGGGATTCAAGATAGTGTAAGAATATATAAGATTAACGGAAAGGGGCAGATAATATCCTGGGGTAAAGATGAAAGTGAAGAGTCTGAGGATATTATTGTGATATAAGATGGGTAAAAAGATTTTGTTTTCTCCTGTAGGAGGTACTGATCCAATATCTGAAAATAACTATAGAGATGGTTCTATGTTGCATATATGCAGACATTATAAGCCGGATAAAGTTATTTTATATTTATCTAAGGAGATGGCTGAAAAGCATCATAAGTATAATCCATATGGCTATTGCATTGATAAATTAGCTGAATTACAGAATAGACATATAGATGTGGAATATATAGAACGTAATAAATTAACTAAAGTACAAGAGTTTGATTACTTCTATAAGGATTTCAGAGATATATTAATGGATATTATGGGAGATATGGAGGAAGATGATGAATTCCTTTTAAATATATCTTCTGGTACACCAGCAATGAAGAGTGGGTTAGTTGTATTAAAGACACTAGGAGAATTACCTTGTCGTACAATACAGGTTGTAACACCAACAGGTAAACTTAATGAACATTCTCATAAAGAAAATGATTATGAGACTTTATGGGAATTAGATGAAGATAATAACCCAGATTCTGCAAATAGATGTATAGAAGTAGAATGTCCTACATTAGCTATTATTAAGAAAGAAGAAATTATTAAGAAACATATAGAGGCTTATGATTATTCTGCAGCATTACAAGTAGCAAAGACTATTAAGAAGAGTGCTATGGAAAAAGGTTATTATTCTTTGATTGAAATGGCTAAGTATAGAGAATCATTGGATTATAAGAAAGCATTGGAGATATCTTTAAAGGAAAAGGCTTATTGTTTTCCTGTAAAGGATGATAAAGGTATTAAATTATTTGAATATGCATTAAATATTGATGTAAAGAGAAGAAGACATGAATATGCAGACTTCATTAGATCTATTACGCCTTTATTTGTGGACTTGTTTGAATTGGTATTAAAACATGAAACAGGTATTGATATTAATAAGTATTGTAAAATAGTGAAGAAGAATAAGCATTCTGTGCGTGTATGGGATTTCGACAAATTAAATGGTAGTGATGTTTTGAAATCATTGAATAATTACTATTTAAATGGTTTTAAAAAAGATGATATTTATTCTGAACCATTTGTTGTATTATTAAATGATTTTATACCTAGTAGTAGAAAAGAAGTGGCAGATTTAGTTTCAAGTTTGCGTTATGTAGAAAGAAATATACGTAATACTGCTGCACATGAAATGGTTAGTGTTACAGATGATGTAATAAAAAATATAACTAACTTCTCTTCTAATGCGATTATGAAAAAGATAGAGAAAGTATTTAGTTATACAGATTTAGATATTATAGATGAATACTGGAATAGTTATGATTTGATGAATCAGTTGATTATTGAAAGAATTGATTAACTAAAGTATGATAAGAGTGTTCTTAATGATGTAAGAATACTCTTATCTATACTTTTTGCCACGCTACTGATAAATACTAGGAAAAATGAAGGTTTTGTAGGAAATCCTATAGGTATGATTACTGAAAGTGGTTTTGCCACGCATTTTGGTTATTTTAAGTAGTGTTTATCAGGTTTTTATAGGTAAGGATTCATAATGGTTAACCCCTGTAGGGGACGGAAACTTTTCTTAAATTGTAATTATTATTATCTCCTTTCTACTATTATTCATAATGGTTAACCCCTGTAGGGGACGGAAACTCTAGGAACTTTTCTGTTAGAGAAGTTTTGTATCTCTGATTCATAATGGTTAACCCCTGTAGGGGACGGAAACTCTTTTTTTCCTTCTCCAACAATCATAATAAAATCATCATATTCATAATGGTTAACCCCTGTAGGGGACGGAAACTTTGGCTTCATTTCTGCATTCTCTGCAATGAGTGCTTGTCTTTATTCATAATGGTTAACCCCTGTAGGGGACGGAAACTTCATTGAGTATTTTTGTTCAAACTTTTTAATAGTATTCATAATGGTTAACCCCTGTAGGGGACGGAAACCCTTTGCCTGTTACCATTGTTGTTGGCTTTCTGATAATTCATAATGGTTAACCCCTGTAGGGGACGGAAACAAAAATACCAATAACAATACAATTTGTTTTTTCAATTCATAATGGTTAACCCCTGTTGGGGACGGAAACTTAATATGCGCTACTTTATCCAATCCTAAAATTATGCATTCATAATGATTAACCTCTGTTGGGGACGGAAACATATTTTAAGAAGATCATCTGCTGAAATTCTCCATGCAAAATTCATAATGGTTAACCCCTGTAGGGGACGGAAACTGTGATAACTTAGTGGGAATAGTGGGCTTGTTTGATAATTCATAATGATTAACCCCTGCTGGGGACGGAAACAGCAAAATGTCAATCCAAAGATGAAACATTTTAGAGTATTTATAATAGTTAACCCCTGTAGGGGACGGAGACCCAATATCACTTGCCTTGAAATCTCCAGCACTCATTGATTCATAATAGCTAACCCCTGTTGGGGACGGAAACTCGAAAATGAAACGGATTCTGTAGTGATTTGTATCAGGAATTCATAATAGTTAACCCCTTTAGGGGACACTAAAAAACATCCCCTAGAGGATGTTTTATTTAACAATTTGACAATGTTCAGTCACCCATGGTGTACTTAAACATCTCATTTCATTGTTGAAGTTAATGTATAGTTTTCTTTTATCATCTGAAATACTATTCACAATACCAATACCATATGTAGGGTGAATAACCATATTTCCTTGTTTAATAGATTCAATCTGTGAATCTAGTTCCCTTTGTTTAATCTCCATATGGAGATTAATCTCCTCTACTTTTGGATTATAAAGCCTTGAGGGTAATGCTCCAATCTTTCGACAACAAGCTTTCCATGAAGCACCATGACTTGATTTACCATTAAGCATAAAATCCATATAATGTGCATACTCGTGTCTAATTACATCTAAAGCAGATGCTTCAGACCATTCAGGATTCCCAAAATAAAACAATGAGAAATGAAACTTCTTTTTGAATACCCATAATCAACAGGTGACGATTTAAGAGAA
>UMAC01031600.1_pt1 | contig 26176 bp, 30 predicted proteins | sample 1963591 | NCBI WGS metagenome assembly UMAC01 (sample SAMEA4835904, study PRJEB28245) | human gut metagenome | biome: gut microbiome; material: fecal sample | place: Denmark | collected 2008
TAGATTTTAACGAGCGTCCAGTGAGGGTGCTTGATAACGAAATCCTCATAATACTTCTTTTGCAACTCGAAGGATGTAGTCTGCCGGACATCGTCCGTAGAAACACGAACATAGATAGCAACCCTTTGCGGGACATCATTATCGTAATAATCGGCTTGCCTGGTCTCGGGAAAGTAATCATAGTTTTCGGGATCGACCTCAACATAGATGCGCTTTTTGGTCTTTGCCTTGGCTTGCTCTTTTTCTAAGCGTTTCGTTTTGTCAATCATGCAGCAGCCTCCTCTCGGAGTCATCGTCCGGTAGGCTCACCCATCCCTCGGGGAAGAAGTCAGTGTCCCGCATATCTTCTTGATAATAAGAAGCAAGGGTGAAAATATCTTCGGAGATAAAGTAGATTCCGACCGGATGCGGCAGCGTTGCAAGATAGCGGGACATGATTGTAATCTCCTGCGGTTTCTTCGTTACATTGGAAACCTTCTGTGTAATGATTAAATCCACCTTGCCGTCAAGACAATCTTGAAGCAATCTGCACCACTCGGGTGCATTCTCCATATTGGGAGCAGTTGAGCCTTCATCTATATAGAAGTCAACCAACTCCCACTTCGGACACAATGCCAATGTGTCTACAAACCCCTTCTTGTGAAAATCGAGGTAATTCTCATATCTGGTCTGATTAAAGTATCGGATGTAAATGCCCACCTTGTATGGTTTTGACACAAGAGGTCGCTCACGGCGAATCGTGTGCAGCCATATCAGATGCTCAGCAATCATCTCAGCCCGTTCTGTGTCTCCGTCAAATATCTCTGAAAAGTGCGGTGCAGTTTCTATCTGAGCCAATTTAGCGTGAATATCTATCTCGTCCATTTTGGTTATCCTCCCACTTGCAGTATTCAAAATAAGGCTAAGATTATTGTAAATCATGCAAGGCTTAATATCGACTAACCACAGGTCAAGTGCTTAACTGCTGGTTTATCACAGACGAAAAAAATGCAAAAAAATAAGGTCGGCAGACTGAAAACTGCCAACCCAAAAAGCAAAAAAGGCAGGTCAAGATTGACCTACCTCGAAAACCATATTTGAATTGAATAGATAATTGTCTCCGTTGAAAAGTTGATTGATTCTTCGGAAAACCTTTCAGCGAAAACGGCAAGAAAAAACAGGTCAGACATTGCTGCCCAACCTGTCAAAAAAGGTAATCGTCTTTCTTCATCCGCATGGTGGTTTTTAATTCCTTCACGATCTTGATAATGGAATCAATCTCGGCAGGAGAACAATCCGCCAACAAATCGTTGAACTCACCTTGGTATATCCCATTTACCTCGGGGGTGTTAGTGCGGAGCAGTACATCGGCAGAAACCTGCAATGCCTCAGTTATATATACAAAAGTGGAGAGCCGCAATTTGGTCTTTCCGTTTTCAACCTCACTCATATGCGGAACGGAGATGAATGCTTTTTCCGCCAATTCTGCTTGGCTCATGTTTCGCTGAAGGCGAACATCACGGATTCTTGCACCGATTGCCTTATATCTTGCATCGTCAAGTTCTCTCATGACGCACCTCCCTCACCCGTTTATAGTATATAGATTATTATATAATCTATGCCCGATGTTTGGAATAAGCCGCAGTTGAACACATCGGCTATACCTTATAATAGAAACATCAATTTTTTGGAGGTTTCTATATGCAAATCAACTACATTCTTCTCGGGCAGAGAATCCGTGCGTTCCGCACAAAGAAAGGCATTACTCAAATGGAGCTTGCCGAGCGAATTGATCGCTCTGCCGCCTATATGAGTTATGTGGAAACGGCATACAAGTCTTGCAGTCTCGACACTTTGGTGATGGTGGCAAACGAATTGAATGTCTCCACCGATGACCTGCTTATTGACAGCCTTACCAATACAATCAAGGCATCCAATCATGAATTTACCGCAATTCTCTCGGACTGCAGCGACTATGAAATGCGGGTGCTACTTGATATTGTAAAGGCAACCAAGCAAGCGATGCGCGAATACAAGTACTTAACCCGAGCCAACCGCAGATAAAATTATAGGTTGTATTTGGCTTCGATGGAACACTCCGAAAGTCAAAGAATAAACCTACAGTTTGCGAAACAACAACTGCATAAACAACCGGTTAAAAGAGCAAACCCTCGAACTGTTCGCTTGCGAATATGATTTCGGGGGTTTGCGAATACATTTTCTTAAATCGCAGGACAAGAATCAAATTGGCTGATATACTTATCATCGGAAAGGTGGCACAACTATGATTTATTACACCGGTGACATTCACGGGCAGAAACATGATATAGAACGCTTCTGTAAGCGTTTTAATCCCACAAGGGAAGATATCATCGTAATTCTCGGCGATGTCGGTGCTAACTACGGGCAAGACGAAAGAGATGCAGAATTGAAGTATGCGCTCAACAAATTAAAGCCCATTATTTTCTGTATCCACGGTAATCATGAAATAAGACCATGGCATATTCCAACATATAAAACGAAGGAATGGCACGGCGGCATCGTATGGTATGAGGAAGCCTATCCTTCCGTATTGTTTGCCAGAGACGGCGAGATATATGACTTAGAGGGGCTTCGACACATCGTCATCGGCGGCGCCTACAGTGTGGACAAGTTCTATCGCCTTTCCCGAGGATACGATTGGTGGTCAGATGAGCAACCAAGCGAAGAAATCAAGCAATATGTAGAACAGCAGCTTAAAGAAAATGTTATCGATGTGGTTCTGTCACACACCTGTCCGTTCAAATATGAGCCTGTCGAAGAATTCCTCCCGGGTATTGACCAAAGTACAGTGGATGACAGTACGGAAAAGTGGCTTGATGTCATAGAAGAAACAACGGACTATATAGCATGGTTCTGCGGACATTGGCACACAAATAAACGAATTGATAAAATGCATTTTCTTTTCCATCAGTTCGAGTCAAGTGAATCAATACAGGAGTTGAAGGTCATGAAAGAAATGACAGATGAAGATATGCGAAAAGTTATCGGCAACTATAACACGCTGGTAACCTTTTCGGTCAGATACGCTCTCGGCAGATCAACACTTGCCCCGGGAACAATGAAGCGAATCATTAAGGACAGCCTTGGTGCTCTTCATGAGCAGACTAAGCAAGGCATTCTTCGTGATATTGAGGATTACATTGAACAGCATGAAACTGTTGATGCTTTGGGTGAATGGCAGCAGACTATGAAGATGCTCAGAGACGATTTAGAAAGGAAAAAGAAAGATGGGTAAGATATTCTTTACCGGGGATTTGCACTTTGGTCATGCCAATGTGATTGCTTTTGATAATCGCCCGTTCAAGACGGTTGAGGAAATGGACGCGGAACTTATCCGCAGATGGAACAGCAAGGTTGGCAAGGGCGATCTCACTTATGTCCTCGGGGACATGATATGGAAAGCGCGAAACGATGACGCGCCGGAATTAATCAAAAATCTAAACGGTCAGATCATTCTCATTAAAGGAAATCATGACCGCTTTCTGCACAATGCAAAAGCCAAGGCAGCGCTTGCGGGAATCAAAGATTACGACGATATTTGCGTGAGCTTGGAAGACGGCACGAAGAAAAGAGTTATCCTCTCCCATTATTTCACCCCGATGTACAACGGACATCGATACCAGGCAATCCATCTCCATGCCCACTCCCATTTTACAGATGAAGCAGATTTTGAGGTTGATTTTGCGAAGCGTCTTAATAGCATCGGATGCCGGAATGAAATCTACAATGTAGGTTGTATGTATTGGAATTACGAGCCTGTAACCTTGGACGAGATTATTGAGCGTGGAAGGACAATACGCCCCACCTATGGCGAAAGGTCTGCTGAATATATGGCACAGTTCCCATGGGAAAAGAATCAAACCGTTAATCCCGAAAACGAGATTAGATGGAATGTGTTCTACCACAACTGCAACAGCCGCAGCATCGAAACCTTCAATGTCTTCGAACACGGTTCATTCCGTGAATATGTGAAGAAGGCAGCAAAGAAATATCAAAGCAAAGAAGACTTCGCCAAGCAACTCCGCAGCGAGGTAATGTATTACTTTTGGTCGAAGTGCGAATGGGAAGTTCTTGTTACACCATGGATATCTCCCCGTGAATCCGAGAAAAAGAAGGTAGATGTCTGTTGGCAGATTATGAATAATTGGGATGTGTTTGTCGATTACACATGGGCTAACAGAAAGAAGCTGTGACGATGGGAAGATACTACAGACTAATTTTGGACGATTACTCTGCGGCTTTCTTCACGAGTTTCAGCAAAGACTACTTCTTAAGAGTTGGATAAGGAGAAGACGATGAGTAAAGATCTTGTGACCATGACTATTGAAATCGACATAGAGGTATATAATAAGGCAGCCGAACTGTTCAAGAACCTCGGGACAACGATTGAAGATATGACCGTGGGATTTCTCAAATTCTGTGTGATCCCCGAAAACCTGCCTGTGCTCAAGGCATATTTTGGCATAGAAAATGCACCTGCCGAAGCAGGTGCACAAATGGAGTTACATCATAGGATTTTCAAGCAGGTCTTCGATATCGCAACCAAGAACACGGGATAGCTTGTAAAGTGTTTGTGCCTGTGCCTTATCAATGTTGTTGACTCTCTGCTCATACATTTGAATGTTTCGGACTTTGATGCCCGATTGTTCCGCAAGTTCTGACTGAGATAAGCCTCTGCTTTCCCGAATGCGTTTCAGATTGGAATCGCCTTCGGCAGCCTTATAGAACTCTTCCATCGTATCAATGAAGTTCGTGATATCCATCTCATGATAGACCGAATACATTCCGATAATCTTAGTCAAAGGAATTCGCTCGAAGATATCTTTGAACCTGCGGCCGCAGTACCATTGATATTCTGCAAGCGCCCAACCTGCCCAATACTCGGGAGAACATTCCTCGGAGTTTGTAGGCTTCGGAAGTTCTTTTCTGCCGTATGCTTTCAGGATAACCGCACGGGCAAGTTCAACACCGGACATACCTGCAACATAGGCAGGATTGCCGCGCTCAAACTGCTCGGCATAGCCTGTGTTGATAAAAAGTACGGTAATCCAATCCGGTTTAATCTTGCAGTCATTGATAGCATAATCGAAGAATGAGGACAGCCGATCCTTTGCATTACTCAAATAGGATTCGTTGTATGCGTGGGTCATCATTGCTCATCTCCTCTCTCAAGATATCAAGTACAAAGATATCATCACGATATGATTTCGTCTTCTTGATTTCTTTACGATAAGTATCTCTCGCCTTGGTGTCTCTATCCAGGAACTTGGGATAATAGACATTCTTATCGACCGAATATGCATCGACAAACTTCAAACGCTCAAATCCTCTTTGCGAGATAACAACGGTTTGTTCGCCAAGTTTGCCGAGACGAAGCGCCTTGTTCAGACTTCTGAGAGGAAGTGTGTTTGACACAAAGGACTCAGCATACTGAAAATAAGAATCGTCCGCGCGGTATCCGACAACAATGTCGTAGCCGGAAAGGTCAACCGAGTAATGTTCGATGATATAATCCCGAGCGTCAACCGCAACCTCGGAATCGAGTTTGAAGGTACGGAACTGAAGAAGCAAGGCAATCCAGTTGAGGACTGTATGATTGCCGCTCAGCAGGTTCAGTACTTTCAGTCCGTCTTCGTCAAAGTCGTAGACATTTACAAAGCCATCCGTATTCTTTTTGCAGGCCCATTCTCTGGCCATCTCCTCGACACGGGTACAGTAAAAGCCTCTCCCGTAGTCATTGTGTGGATTACCGATATTGATATCCGGAACCTCGATGATGTGATCCGTTCCGTGAAGTAGTTGAATTGCGCTCATAAAGCAAAACCTCCATATATCATTGTGATGACACAACCATATTATATCATTGCAACGATAGTTTTGTCAACAGGGTTTGAAAATATTCCGAAATAAAGTTCGAAACGGAGGATACGAAATGCATGCTTTTAGAAATATGAAACCACCGGACACGATGGAACGAATAAGTGAGATGAAACGATGACCTACGTATTATCCGACATCCACGGCAACCTGCAACGATTTAAGTCAATTATGGCTCAAATCAATCTTCAAACGAATGATACATTGTATGTCCTCGGAGATGTGATAGACAGGTACGCCGGAGGAATCAAAATATTAAGACAGATCATGAGAATGCCCAATGCCAAAATGTTGATTGGCAATCATGAATATATGATGCTCAACGCCATCGGTCACTGTAAAGATGCAGCCGAAGAAAAGGAAAACACGAATTGGCGAGAAAAAAGGCTTTGGTACAGGAACGGTGGTATGATTACGCATGAGCAGCTCAAACATTACCGCAAAGATATCCGAGCCGAGATTTTCAATTTCATCCGCCAACTGCCGACAAATATTGAAGTCGAGGTCAACGGAGTCAAGTACAAGCTTGTCCATGCATTTTGTCGTGAAAGTAGCAGGTAGGCGTGTGGCCGAAGATCAGTACATAACCTTCGGGAATCGGTTGTGTTTCATCCCATCTATCCCATATGGCAAATTCACGGCTGTTCTTGTAGTCACAAATGTTCCAGGGGGATTTCATGTAGTTTTCCTCGGGAGATGCCGTGGTGCATTTGGAAGGGCGATAATGCAATCGGTATAGACTGCGGCAGTGGCTATGAGTATGGACGCCTTTCGTGCCTCCGTTTGGATGACATGAAGGAATTTTACTCGGATTGCTGACACAGACGGCATCAAGCAAAAAGAAAAAGGAGTCACCAATGGGAACTTATTATGCAATTTATGCCGAGGTTCGTGTCGGCAATCAGTGGTACAATCTGAATCCGCTATTTCAGCGCACTGACGGAAATATCGATGTCTGTCCGGTGATTTCGGGACGAAATTGGCTTCGTGAAGCATATGAAGAACTGGAAGAAGTCAGCTACACTTGCGGTCGACCGGAGAATCTGAGCAGAGAGGTCAGGTCGGTATTTTGCCATGAAGACGATGAACCATACGACCCGTACTTACATATCGACACCTACAAGGATTTTTACAACCGTTCCATGTTCCTTGTGAACTACGGCAAATCCGTAAAAGGTCGAGTCAAAAAGGACAAGCCGACACGATACCGCGGGTATGCTTCCAAGGTCAGTATCGCAGCATTTGAAATCGACGAGTATGATACCATAGGTTATTGGCTCACGCCCGAGGAATATGAAAAACTGTCCGATAAAGAGAAACAGAAGTATTCCTACTATGAGTGGGACGAATATGATGACTGGTACAGGGTTTATAACTTAATCGTAGACAGAGTGGATACGATGCTCGGCTATTTCTGCCGATGGGCAGAATATGCTATCAAGGATGCAAATCCGGACGAAACATGCCCAACTGCTGACTATGTCCGGCTGCTCGTATATCGGTGTTGAGAATAGACAGAAAATCTGAGCGAAACATGAGAAAGGTGGGATTGATATAGACTATTATTGTGGTGATATATTCTCTCCCAACAGGACCGGTCACGAACTTATAATCTGCCATCAGATAAACTGTCAGGGAATTATGGGTGCAGGGCTTGCGAAACAGATTCGCACCATGTTCCCACAAGTATATGAGATGTATCAAAGGAATTGCACCCAAGCCGCTAATCGTCAGGACTTGCTCGGGAAGGTGTTGTTTTGTCCAATCAGATACAACGGATGTGAATGGCTCGTTGCCAACCTATTCGCACAAGACGGCTTCGGTCTGGATAAACGCTATGCCGATTATGACGCTCTGCGAAAAGCACTCACGACTGTGAGAACCGTTGCAACACCATTACCGGCAAGGACGCTGACGACCGTCCGAATCCCGTATAAAATGGGCAGCGGTCTTGCGGGAGGGTCTTGGAGCGTCGTGGAACAAATAATCAAAGACGAGCTTGTGGCTTATGACATACCCATAGAAATTTGGAAGAAGGAATCAGTATGAGCGAAAATAGTCCTTTTGAAGATATATCGCCATCTTCCGAATGCAATTTTAAGAAAGAGACATTGACCATAACCAATACGAAGGGAGATAAAATATGAGTTACGATAAATCGAAAACAAGCGAACTGAATACCCCGGCTCTGAACGAGGAAAGGTTGGATGTTATTGAGTTACTCGACCACAGAGCACTGTTCAGCAACGGACGGATTAAACCCGAGCAGATTCCCAAAGGTTTACATGCATATGACCTCCGCCATAGCGATGACGGAGGTCGCTTCTGCTCCATAGAGCCGAAGGTTGGAGTCAATCACGGCGGCACCGTGCTGATTCGAGAGGTGCTCGATTTCGGTAAGGACGGATATATCTCGCTTGACGAAGACACTGAGCCGAACTTTTTGGGCGAAACAATGACGGCATCGGAGTTTGTCGATGAAGAAACGCAGGACGAAGTCATGCGAATGAATGGTATGTGATATTGAAAGGAATACGATGATAAAGGAGTTTGATATAATGGAATTTGAAGTAGATAACAAACTGGATTTAGCAAAGGTCTGGTGCTCCCGCGCCGACCAAAGGGACAAGGCAAAGCAGCAAAAACTAAAGGAATTTATTGCCGATTGCAGGAAAAAGAAGATCTTCGTCTGCGTTTATGAATCAGGCGACGGCAGCCTTTTGGAAAACACCAAGGAACTGCTTACTTATAATCTCAATAACCCGATACTACGCACAAAGACTTCAAAATCACGCGACGCGAGGTAAAGCGAAAGCGGTATAGAATGATGTGATATGATTGATTGAAAATCTTTTTTGCACAAAAGCCTAAAATGTGTTATAATAGGTCTTGACAACGAAGAAAAAACAAGTATAATAATATGATTTGGTTTTGAACTGAATGGGCGGCTTGGGAAATATGAGGAGGATTTAACTATGTACAACTTCGAATATGTTTCCAAGAAAGAAGCTGCCCCGGCAAAAAATGAGTTGATCGAGATAATCAATGGGGTTCAGAAAATACTGCGAAACAAAGATATCTCTTTCCAATTTCAATTCATTGGGAGCAGCAGTCGCAATATGATTACTTGCGACCGTAAGAGTAATATCGGATATGATTTTGATGTCGACCTTGAGGTTTTTTATGATGACGATAGATATGACCCCAGAGAAATCAAACATATCATGATGGACGCTTTTAATTTAGTGGTTCGTCGGTATGGATACGGGTACTGTGAAGATTCAACCCGTGTATTTACAATCAAAAAAATTGACCATTGGCGCTCAAGGATAATACAAGGTTGTGACTTCGCTATCGTAAACAACTATACCGACAAATCCGGCACAGTGCTCCAACAGTACATACGATTTAACAAAGAACAGCGCTCATATATTTGGGCTGATCAAACCAAGGGATACTATACTAAACCCAAAGAAGATTGGCTGAAAAAACACGGGTATTGGGATGAAGTCCTTGATCGTTATCTATACAAAAAGAACAATAACGAGGACTTGGTAAAAAAATCGCGCGCCTTGTACGCTGAAACTATTAATGAGACATATGCTAAACATAAAGGTGGGCGGTAATGAAAAATGGTACTATTGGACTTTTCACGCATGTATCGGGCGAAAATTCGCTCCTTTGATTTAAGAATGCTCAAAACCGTTGAATTAAGTCTTGACAATTTGCTTTGAATTGTATATAATAAAATATTCAAACGAAAAGAGGCTCAGTAGATGTACTACGCAGTTAGAAAGGGACATAAAACCGGAGTTTTTGATAATTGGTATGAAGCACAGTCTGCAACTGCGGGTTTTCCTGGGCCGGATTTCAAAAAGTTCAGAACAAAAGAAGAAGCAGAAGCGTATTTAGAAAATCGCGATGTTTGGGCTGACAAGGTAGCCGCAGATAATAAAAACGGATTCTTGGTTGCATTTACTGATGGCAGTTATGACAAGAATCAAAACAGATATTCATACGGTGTTTGTCTTATTCTGCCTGATGGAACAGAAACGGGTATCTGTGCTTATGGAAGCAATAAGGAATATATTGATAGCAACAATATTATAGGAGAAATTTTTGGAGTTATTAATGCTCTTGATTGGGCAATATCAAACGGGTATGAAAAAATAAAAATCTACCATGATTACGAAGGTCTTTCGAAGTGGACATCTGGGGAATGGGCAGCCAAATCGAAAGTCAGCAAAATGTTTGTGGGATTATATAAATCTAAATTTGAGGACTTTTTGCAAATTGAGTTTGTTAAAGTACCGGGACATAGTAACATTTCATATAATGACAAGGCTGACCAACTTGCTAAGTCGGCTTTGACTGATAAAAAGCGAGTTGCTGTCCAAGGGGAAAATTGGTTCTCTATATCTCACTTCAATCAAGATGATTTCGATGCGTTTACAAGCATTATCGAGGAATCCGATAATAATATTACTCATACAGTTAATAATATGGCTGATAGGGTGATTTATAAGTTTTCATTGAATTCCGATTCCGTTACTGTAACTCTATTCAGTAGTGGTAAGCGCAAATTGTTAGTTCAAGGCAAAAACACATACCTGTTTCAAGTAATTATTACAACGATAGTTGAACTCGAAGACGAAAGCAAAGTCGAACAAATTCTTGGCAATGCTTACAGAATGAGCATAAGGAGCGATGACATAGATAGTGCCTACGCACCAATTGATAGAAGCTTACCGGACGATTATCCCGCAGGCAACAAGCGTTTAATCAAGCAATCAATTGTCAATTTGAAATATTATTTGGATAGTGAGGACTATTCACAATATGTATTTCCGGCATTAAGGGCATTAGAGGGCCATATAAAATATCTGCTCACTGCAGCAGGAAGAACTGCTAAAAGGAATTTTGATTGTTTTAATTTAGACAAATCAAATACTCCCCAAAAGTATATTGTGTCTGCGCCATTGACTGACGCCACAAAGAAAGATTCTATTGAAAACTGTTATAACTATTACAAATTACAAAGAGACACCATTTTTCACTTTGGTGATATACTTGGTCCTGTTGATAACACAAGGTTTATTACATCCAAAGATGAAGCAAACGAAATAATAAACAAATGCATTGAATTGATTTGCACTCAACAATAAGGAACAGAAAGGAGAGTCTGTCATGAGAAATTTCATAATTAAAGAAATAAACAAAGATGGCTATGACAGATTTCTCTTATGCTTATCTTTTGACAGCCTTCTTTCATACTTGGGTAGTATTGAGTCATCTCTAAAGGCTGTATCTGATTCTGGGAAAGTGTTGATTGATCAATTGCTGATAACAGGAAACAACGATAACCGCTTTTTAAGTTGCGATTTTTCTCACGGAAAATTAGATTTTACAACTGCACGAATTGTTAATCCCGCGAACTTTTTCCGTGAAGAAACGGTCGATCTTTTGCATGACAACTATGGATATGTTGAAAATTCCATTTTGACTGATTCTCAACGGCAAAAGGTAAGAGATAAAGTTGCTTTTTAAGTGGATCAAAATATCTTTTTCGGTTCGCTCAAAAAAAGAAAAGGTATCACAACCACTGCAGGTGAGACAGTACGGATTTATAAAAAAGCCCGAAAAAGCCTTACCACAAGCGGCTTTTTCAAAAAATCCGGTGATATCTTTTTCGGTGCAACGAGCCACCATAGGACACTAAAAATGATACAATTTTTAGTGTCCTACTTTTTGTCTCTTCAGCACAGAAATAAATCCTCGGTTCAACCGAGGGATAGAAATAATTGAATCAGAAAGAATTGACTTGGTTATATATATTTGGTAAAATAAAATTAAAAGGGTGAATTTTATGGAACAGGTTTTACTTGAAAAAATTAAGAAACTTGGGATAAAAGAATTTGAGAATTTTAATTCTTTAAATCTTATGGACGGAAATTACTTGAATATAGAATGTATACTTCCTAATGGGGATAAAACTAAAATTCTTGATAACGATACACAATATTATGCAAAACAGATTGATATTGAAGGAAGCGATAAATGTTATGGTGTAGCTGCTAATGAAAAGTTTATTGCTGTATATAAATATGGTTGTAATGGTGAAAATGCAGAACTTGTACTATGGAAAAAAATATAATTTCAATATTTCATTTACATATTCATATAATACCTAGATATATGAATGATGTGCCTAATCCAAAAGGCTGAATACGAAATATTTTTAATAATGGAGACTATTCAATTTATGTACGAAAAAATGAATAAACTTGTAAGAGATAATATACCCAATATAATAGAGCAACAAGGGGATAAGCCGGATTTTGTAATTCTTGATTCTTTTGATTATTATAATGAATTAAAGAAAAAACTTACAGAAGAAGTAACTGAATTTACTAATTCTGATGATGTCATAGAATTATGTGATCTTATCGAGGTAATAAGTGCTATTTTAGACTACAAGAACATTAACAATAAGGAATTTGAAGAAATGCGTTCGAAAAAGAACAAAAGCAATGGCAAATTCAAAAATAAAATATTCCTTAACGGTGTCCATCGAATGTCGTAACTATACAAAACTTTAATAGTGCTCATTAATATGTGTTAGGGAATTGTTTAGCAGGATAATTCAAAATAATTATATAGGTGAAATTAAAAATGTTAATCATAACCACCGGTTTTCAAAATAGTAACTGTCAAAAATAAACTTAATTGTAAGAAATAAAAAAGTTAAAAATTTTCTTGATGTCGGAGCAATTACTCACGAAGAATTCGACATTTCGATATAAAGAAAATAAAATTACTTAATATTTCGTCGGCGAACAAAGTATAGCATTCGTTAAAAAACAATCATATATAGGATGATAAATAATTAGTTTGTCAAATGGTCACATTTTTGGACAGGTGGTCACATTGTATCAAATATGCTGTACAAAGACATATAAAGCATTCAGCGTAAAGCTGAGTGCTTTTTTTATTCGGCGCACCCCGGCGGTGCATAAAACGGTGGCGGTTCGGCTTACACGGTCCAGGCGGTTCGCTTTGTTGATACAAAATCGCAAGTTTCATTTTTCTCGCTTTCAAATTTTTTATTTCAGCGTTATTTTATCGCCGATACCATGGCTTTTCAAGGGTATCGTCCTTACGGCAGGTAAGCAAAGTCACACTCGCGTGCTATTTAAAATATAATGCATTGAGGCTTTAAACACCAGAAAGGCTGTGATTTTTTTATGAAGCGGGCAAAACGAATACTATCTTTTCTTTTAATGCTCCTTGTTGCGATTTCGGCATCTGTGCTGCATGTTTCGGCAATTTCCGCCGACACCGACGAGGTTTTTTCGGGAATAGACGTCAGCGTTTATCAGGGAGATATAGATTTTGAACAGGTTAAAAGCAGCGGAATCGAAGTTGTATATATAAGAGCGGGATACGGCTTTTCCGTAACCGACCCGAAATTCGAGGAAAATTACACCAACGCGACAAAGGCCGGTCTTAAATGCGGCGCGTACTATTTTGTGACCGCACGAAATACAGAGCAGGCATATTTGCAGGCAACGCGCTTTGCCGAGCTTATAAGCGGAAAAACCTTTGCCGCAAGACCTGCCATGGATTTTGAGGAATTCGGTAGTCTCGGGAAAAACGGCATAAATATTGTGGGGCTCGCATTTATGCAAAAGCTCCGAGAGCTTACGGGAATAGTGCCGATTCTTTACACCGACGCATACAACGCCTCGGAAACCTGGGACTGGAATTTTGCGCAGTTTCCGCTCTGGGTTGCCGATTATGACGCGGAAGAACCGTATGTTACAAGTAATATTTGGCAGAGCTATGCGGGATTTCAATACAGCGACCGCGGCGAAATACCTGGCATTTACGGCAATGTTGACCTCGACAGGTTTACTTCGTCGGTATTTTTAAACGGCGCAAACGAAGTTACGCCCACAAAGTCGCCCGATGCCATAAGATATACGGTAAAACGCGGCGACACGCTTTGGGGGATTGCAAAGAAATTCGGCGTTACGGTGTCGGCTGTCGCAAACGCAAACAATATCAGAAATCCCAATCTTATATACGTCGGAGAAGTGTTTATAATCCCCCATATGACGTCCGCGGAAAGTTCCGGATACACGCTTTACACGGTAAGACGCGGCGATACTCTTTGGGGAATATCGAGAAAATTCGGCATAAGCATAAACAGCATAGTCGCGCTTAACGGCATTGAAAATCCGAACCTCATATATGCGGGCGAAGTATTTAAAATACCCTCTGCCCGCTCGGAGCAAGCCGTAATTTATACGGTAAAGCGCGGCGACACGCTTTGGGGAATATCGAGGAAATTCGGCACCACCGTTGAAAATCTGGTAAAGCTGAACTCCGTTAAAAATCCGAATCTCATATACGTCGGGGAAAAGCTGATAATCGGATGACAGACAAAAGCCGTCCGCACCCTTTGAAAAACTACGAGTGCGAACGGCTTTTAAGCAATATGTGTTTTATTTATTTGTCATTTTGAAGTGCAGACGGCTGAGCGACTGTATGAGCCTGTAATGCTTGAAATTATATTTGCGAAGCAAACGCAATTTTCCGCTCTTAACGGAGCTGAGCTCATATATTTCGGGGCTTAATTCCTTTGCCTTGCGGTCGAATTCCATAAAGCGTTTTCTGTTTTCCATATCGCTGTCGGGATAGCTCGAATATATTGCGCTCTGCGTAATTATAAGGTCTGCTATGCAGGTCCTCATATAATCCGCTTTTGCGCTGTCTGCCTTATCCGAGGAAATATAGTCCCTGTAAAAGTCAAACATATGGAACGTAACCCTGAGATGGTCGTTTATATGCTTTTGGAACCCGAGAATACTCACGCTCTGAGTTGAGAGCGCAAGCCTGTACATATAAACATGCAGGTCAAAGAATGTCACCTTGTTTACAAAGGGCACCGGGAACATAACATATTCGACATCCACATAAAAGCACTTTTCGTCGATAACAATGTTATTATCTTTAAGCACGCTCGTCTTTATTACAAGGGCGTGCATAGGTATATAAACCTTATTTGCAACATCGGCGAAGTCATATTCCGTACCGTCTTTGAACTGCGGAAAATCAACAGCCTTTTGGCGGTTGACGTCGTCATAATACTCATTATAGTTTGTAAACACATATTCGGATTCGGTTTTTTCGAGATCCTCGACGAGCTTCACAAAATCGGCGGTGTTGACCCAGTCGTCACCGTCCACAACCTTAAAGTATTTGCCGACGGCATTGCGAATACCGCAGTTAATGGTGGAGCCGTGACCGCCGTTTTCCTTTGAGATAACTCTGAATGTATCGGGGTACTTATCGGCGTACTCCTTGCCTATTTTTGCGGTGTTATCCTTTGAGCCGTCGTCAACCACGATAACCTCGAATTTTTTCATTACAGCCTCGTCGCAAACAAACGAGTCAAGCGTCTGATTCAAAAATTTTTCGACATTGTACGACGGTATTACAACCGTAAGAAGCTTATCCATATTTTTCACCTCAATAATAAGTTCCGTGAAGCAGTATTATTCTCTCCGAAACAATACGATTTAAAAATTTATTTGACCGGCGTTATTTCCTTTGCCTCGGAATTCTTTGATGTGACGGACTGAATGAGATAGCCGAGCGCAAGCCAGAAGAGGAACGCTCCGCCGGTGTTCATATAAAACGTCTCCGAATAGAACATCATAGAGGCAAATATCGGAGCTATAATGCTGAGCAGAGCGGTATTATATTTGTATTTTTCGCCCTTAAATTTGAAGAAATTCTTAAATATGAGCACCAGCACCAATATTATATATGCTGCGATAATCACAACACCCAAAATGCCCTGACTTACAAGTATGTCGACAAAGCTGTTGTGCATACTGTGGAATTCAATAAAATCATTGTTGACAAGATAAGTGTCGGGGAGCTTATCCTCGGCATAAGGAACATAGTTTCTGAAGGTTACGCCGGTTAACGGCTTCGTTTTGAATATTTCGAGTCCGCTGCCCCAAATAGCAAAGCGGCGGTTGCTCACGTCACCGTTTATGTCGTTACTCTGACGGCCGATCTCAAGCTTCTGCTTGTCCTTTTCCTTCTGAGCATCGGTTTTATCCTTATCGCTGCTTATGATGTGCTCATACTGCCATTTCTTGAATTCGGAGGTTGAAACCGACACAACCTTTATCGCGGCAAAGGATGCGACTGCCGCTGTAACAGCAAGCAAAACGCATATTACGCCCCTTGCGAACGCTTTTTTTGCTTCGAGCTTTTTGCTCCTGAGCGCGGTGAGATACACATAGACCAAAAGCGCGCAGAACAGCGATACCATACCGGTTCGCGAATCCGAAAAAGCTATATAGCATATCTGTAAAACGATATTTATGATGTACAAAGCCTTTAACGGCTTCTTTGCGTCCTTGTAAAAATACAGGCTCATTATTATGGTTATTGCCGAGAATACTGCACCGTAATTGGGGTCGGAATACACACCCCAAAGCCTGTTCCAAAGGAATCCGAGAATTACGACTACTCCGTTTACCTCCGTATACGAATAGTAATCGGCAAAGAGCATAACCGTTCCCGCCGCAACAGCCAGGAATGTATACGCCATAAAGAAGTGTGAAATTATGTAGAATTCCTTTTTCTCCGCGGTACCGTCGGACGTGGTGTCATAAGTGTACAGTATAAAATACTGGAACGCCATCCAAACGAGCGCCTTTGCGTTTTCCGACAGCCCGTACTGCCTTGTAAGCAGCGCCGACAGCGCATAGCTTCCGCAAAATGCAATAAGCAGGAATAAACCTTTTGCATGTAAGTATTTTTTGAAGCAGACGACTCTTATTACAAGAACCGCTATTCCTATCGCCGTTACCGCATATGCAATCCAGGTAAGTACCGAGCGGTTTGCCGTAAGGCCGTTGAACGAGAGCAGTGTAAGCGCAAGGAAAAGCAGCTTAAAGCCGGTCGCCTGCGACCCCTTCCTGAGTATACTTTCTTTCATATTAACTCCTCACACCAATTCATAAAAATTCTGCGCTGAAAGGTCATATCCGGCTCTCCGTACTTCATCGGTACAGTCAATCCGTTTATAGCCCTTGGCTTTTTCTATTTTTTCTGCCCAAACCTTTGCGTCACCGTCTTTGTCAATCGAGAGGGTAACACAGTTTTCCGTTATCACGGCGTCGGACGGTATATGATCGCTCAGGTAGCACATAAGCCCGGTTGCTTCGGCCTCCACAGCGGCTATGCCGAAGCCCTCAAAATGCGACGGCATAAGATATATATCCATAGCCATCATATAATTATAAGCATCGGTCTGCCTGCCTGAGAATATAACCTTGTCCGCTAAGCCGAGGCTCTTTACCTGCTCCTTTACATTGTCAAAAAGCAAGCCGTCACCGACGAGTAAAAGGCGTGCGTCGCTGTCGATTTTGCACAGCTCGGAAAATACACGCACCATAAAATCGTGGTTTTTGGGATAAAGGAAATTTCCGACACTGCCTATGACGAATTTATCCTGCAATTGCAGTTTTTCGCGCATTGCTTCCCTCTTTTCGGGAGAATACGTAAAGCTTGCAAGGTCAATACCGTTTTTTACAAGCTTAAACTTGTCCGACCCGACGATTTTTTCGGGGAATATCCATTTACCCGCAAGAGCCGAGCAGGCGTAAAAGTCGGTTCCGTATTTATAAAGGAAATTGCGGCAAAGGTTATTGAGCTTTATCATAAGCGCGCGCTTTTTCGGGTTTGAACAGTCATACCACGCACTGTGAGAATGTATGATGACCTTTTTTACTCCGCAGTCGTGCGCCGCTTTGGGTCCCGGATAGCATATCGCGGTAGAAATATTGAAATATGCGGTATCATATCCGTTTTTCTTTATTATATCGCAAATCGCCTTATACTGAGCACGCGGATTTTTAAGAGTGGGTATTTCAAAAAGCCCCGCGCCCTTGCTCTCAAGCTTTTCCTTGAGTTCATTATCTATTTGTGTTGTGAGAAAATCAAAATGCACCTCACCCGGGGAAAAGTGCTCAAAAAAGTTGAGCATATACTTGTCAATTCCGCCGGCTTTTCCGTTCATAATATAGCCGAAAAGTACCTTTTTCAACTGTTTGCCCTCCACATTATTTTTTTAGCTTAAGCCCCGAAAACAGCGACGGGAAGCTTTTTTTGACCGCCGAAATAAATTTGCCCGTGAAAAGAAGCACGCCTGTATTTCCGCCTTTAAGCCGGTCCGCCATAATTTTTACAAGCCTGCTGTCAGGCTCGGCGTAAGGCATAAGCTCCTTGTAAAGCTCACTTTTAAGCTGAGCCTTGAGCCAGTCTTTTCTGTCTTTCCCGGACATTCCGGAGCGTTTGTCATTATTTTTTTCGAGAGCCGAAAATACGCTTCTGACGTATATGCCGGCAAGATTTTTAAGTATATCTCCGTCACACATACCGTTTTCACGGTAAAAACCGAGCAGCTCGTTTATACGCATTTCCTGAAGCTCAAAGTAATTTTTGACAAAGCGGCACGTAAGGCTTTGATTGTCTCTCTTGGCATAGTGGTATGCCGTGTCGTCAAGAATTACCATGGAATCAACATATCTGAAGAAATCTATATTAAATTTAAAATCCTCGTTAAGCGGCATATTGCAAAATGTAACTCCGGAGGAAACCACCGCGTCTTTAAGATAAATCTTATTCCAAAGATAGCCGAAAAGCGTGGTGTTTTCGATTTTAATTACTTCTTTTGCCACATTTTCTTTACCAGAGAGAGCTTTGCTCTCATATGATACGGGATTTGTCATATACAGCTTACCGGTCTTGTCGTAATACTCCTCCACCGCGCCGAACATCACAACCGTGGGAGAAGCGTCACGCGAAGCCGAATACATTTTTTCAAATATATCGCTGTCTATTTTATCGTCGGAATCCATATAATAGAGATATTTGCCCGAAGCGGACTTTGTGCCGAGATTTCTCGCACTGCTCGCTCCGCCGTTTTTCTCCTTATGGATAACCCGAACCCTGCCGTCCGAGGCTGCAACCTCATCGCATATCTTGCCGCTGCCGTCCTTGGAGCAGTCGTCTACAAGTATAAGCTCAAAGTCGGCAAAGGTTTGCCGAAGAACGCTGTCAAGCGTATCCCTGAGATATTTTTCGACGCCGTAAACCGGCATTATAACACTGAAATACGGTGCGCTCATATTTTTCACAGCCTTTCGGATTGTTTTATCTTCCCGCTTTAAGCTTTGCGAAAAGCTTTGTATTGCCCGACTTAACGGAAGAAATGACCTTGCCCTCAAGATATGTGAGCGCGGTGCTCTTCATCTTAATCGGTATAAGCATAAGCTTCATATACTTTGACTTCGGCACAGCCGCAGAAACCGCCGCGCGCGCCTTGGGGTCGTTTATCATCTTTCTTATCTGCGCCTTTTTTTCGCCGGCAGGCAATGTGCAGTTTTTGTTTGTAACGTTTTCAACGCATCCGACTATGCGCTCAATATATCTTCTCGAGAGAAATTCCTCTATCTCCGGAGTCATAATTCCCCAGTGCTCATAGAGCTCTCTCATCCACTCGTTCTCCTCCTCGCGCTTTTCGTACATATCGCTTCTGTACTTGGCGGTTTCGGACTCGGCTCTCTGACGGATAAAGTGGTAATACTTCTTTGACGTCACGCCGACTCTCTCAACGTCGCGCACAACGGAGAGGTTAAAGGGGAAATCATCCCAGAAGGTCTGCGGGAAATAGAGCTTGTTGTCTCTTATATAATCGCCCGAGAAGAGCTTATTCCACGGAGTGTAGAGAAGATTGCGGTCAAAAAGGTTGTGTGCGTCGGCTCTGAATTCAGCCTGAGTTTTGTATATCTTATCCTTGTAGACCTGCTCCTGCGTGAATTTTTCGGTGTCACTGTAATATGTGTCGATATAGTAACCCGAAACAACGAGTTGTAAATCGTTTTTCTCGGCCAAATCAACCATATCCTGAAGCATGGTTTTTTCAGCCCAGTCGTCGGAGTCCATAAAATACATATATTTTCCGACAGCCTTATCTATGGCGACGTTTCTCGCCGAGGGAGCGCCGCCGTTTTCCTTATGGATAACCTTTATACGCGGGTCCTTTGCGGCGTATTCATCGCAGATTTTACCGCTGTTATCGGGAGTTCCGTCGTCTACGGCAAAAAATTCCCAATCGGTAAGGGTCTGATTTTGTATACTCTCGATAGCCCTGCCAACGTAATTTTCGACGTTGTAAACAGGCATTATAACACTAACTTTTACATCATTCATAGCCTTTGACCGTCCCTCGCTCAAAATAATTTATCTGTTACCGCCAAAGCCGAAGCTATGACCTTATCCATATCATAATATTTATACTCGGCAAGTCTGCCGCCGAAGATAATATTGCTTTCGCCATTTGAAAGGTCGCTGTATTTGCTGTAAAGCGACTGATTCTTTTCGTCGTTTACGGGGTAATACGGCTCCATACCCTCCTGCCACTCGGACGGATATTCTCTTGTTATATACGTCTTTTCCTGAGTACCGAATTCAAAGTGCTTGTGCTCTATAATTCTTGTGAATTTGGTCTTTTCGTCAGTATAGTTCATAACGGCTACACCCTGATAGTTTTCACAGTCAAGCAGTTCGTTTTCAAAACGGAGGCTGCGGTATTCGAGCTTGCCGAAGCGATAGTCGTAATACTGGTCTATGGGGCCCGTGTAGACAACGGTGTCCGCAAGGGCGGAAAGAGCTTCCCTGTCCTTTAAGAAATCGGTATCAAGACGGGTGTCGATTCCTTCAAGCAGCTTTTCGATAAGCTTATTGTAGCCGCCTATCGGAATACCCTGGTATCTGTCGTTAAAATAGTTGTTATCATAGGTGAATCTGACCGGCAGACGCTTTATTATAAATGCAGGCAAATCCTTGCATTCTCTGCCCCACTGCTTTTCGGTATAGCCCTTTATAAGCTTTTTGTAAATGTCATATCCGATAAGGCTTATTGCCTGCTCCTCGAGATTTTTGGGCTCACCCGTAACCTGCTTCTTCTGCTCCTCGATTTTGGCTCTTGCCTCCTCGGGAGTCACAACACCCCACATCTTGTTAAAGGTATTCATATTAAACGGCATGTTATAAAGCTCTCCGTAATAATTTGCAACCGGAGAATTTGTGTAGCGGTTGAATTCAACAAGGTCGTTTACATAAGTCCAAACTCTCTTGTCATTTGTGTGGAATATATGCGCACCGTATTTGTGCACGGTTATGCCCTCAATATCCTCGCAATAAATATTTCCGCCGAGATGGCTTCTTTTGTCGATAACAAGGCACTTTTTACCGTGTTTTGTCGCTTCGTGGGCAAAAACGCTTCCGAAAAGTCCGCTGCCTACGATAAGATAGTCATACTGTTTCATAATTTTTCCTCCTGCGCCGAAGCGCAATTAAAAAATGTATTGTTTGAATTTATCACGCTGCCGACTTAGTTTCGTCGGACGGTGCCGTTGTCTTGGGTTCAGCCGTAGTGTGCTCTTTGGTAGTTTCGCTGTTTTTGGTTGCCTCGGCGGTTGTCTGCGGTTTTGTCGTGGTTTCGGATTTATTATTGCCGCCGCTGTGCTTAGCCGATGTCGTGGCGGAACTTTTGCTTTTTGAACCGCCGTTTGAAGAGCCGCTGCTCTTTGTTGCGGACGAAGAGGATTTTGAGCTCTTGGTTGTTGTCTGCGACTCTTGTTTTTTCTTTGACGACGCAGTTGTTTCCGGAACTTCGCCGTAAATGAACAGGTGCATTCTGTCGGCTGCCGCCGCAAGATCGTATCTCCATACCCATGCGCCGTCGTAAATACCGCCTACCGCGTTATCCTCGTCGCCGGGAACAACCATAGTCTCAATGGTTATATCATTTGAAAGCATCGGAGCAAAAGAGAGAACCTCCGGAACCGACATCGATGTTTCACAAAGAGCCATACCCGCCTTTACCAAATCGGCATACTTTGTGGGGCTGATATTTTTGGCCTTATCTATAAGACACTCAATAACCTTCTTCTGCCTATCCACACGGGCGTTATCCGAATCGCGCTTTCTGATACGCGAATACACGGACGCCTGCTCGCCCGTCAGGTGCACCATACCCGATTTTTCGACATATTGGAAATTCGGATTATCGTCGTCACCGATATTGTTAAGCTCAAGACGCTCGTCCTCGGTTATATCAATATCTACTCCGCCGAGGATATCTATTGCCTCGGCAATCTTATAAAAGTTTATCGTGGCATAATCGGTAATATTCATATTGAAATTCTGGTTTAGCGTTTTGATGGCAAGCTCCGCTCCGCCGTAAGCATAGGCGTGAGTTATTTTCTGATTGCCGTGCCCGTCTATCGCAACACAGCTGTCACGGAGGACGGAAATCAGCTTAACGTCGTTTTTTGCCTTATCTATGCTCACTATCATTATAGAATCGGAACGGCCGGAGAAAGAGTCCTTATCTCTTGTATCAACGCCGAAAAGCGCTATGTTTACAATATCAGTCTTTCCGTATTTGTTTGCTATATCATCCGATACGCCGAGATTGTCTTTATCTACGTTCTTTTTAAAACCGCCCCACATACCGAAAACAAGGGCGCAGGAGACAGCAGCGAGTAAGAGAATAACGGCAACAACTATTATTACAACGCGCTGCCATTTTTTCAGGTTTTTCCATCTTCTCTTAAGCTTTCCCGGTTCCTTAGCGTCCTTGGATTTTTTCTTTCTGCGCATACCGCGTGCGGCGGTATTTGAAATATTGCTGTTTTGATTTTGTCTTCGCGGCACATGACCGTTTTCAAAGTGTATTTCTATATCCTTATCTTCTTTTTTCATAACTACCTCTATACCACAAAATATAAATGACGTTTATAAGCGACAGCGCTCAAAATCGCCGTAAGTCGGGCAAGTATATTCTGCCCCTTATAATTTTATTTATTTTACAACAAAAACTAAGCAGTGTCAATCCGATTTGACGCTGTAACGGCGAAAAACGGCGTTTTCGTCGTTTTTCATATTTTTTATGTTTAAAAAGGAACCGAGTTACGTTCTGCCGGTGAAAACGAAAGCAAAACGAGTTGCCGAAACAAGCCGTTTTGCATCATTGTTTAAGCGGCTTTGTGTACCAAATTACGCCAAATTGCAATATTTTAAAAAAACAGTAGCATTTTGCGATTTTATATGATATATTATGTCTTGGCAAAAATATGTAAAATTTGCTTTTTAATCTGTTGAAAGGAGGTTAACCATGCAGGTATTATCATCCTCGCAAAAAAAAGACATAACTCCTTCTCAGCTTTTGCCGGAATCAATGTTTGATTTTATATATGCAAAAGACGGTGAAGCCGTAATAAAAAGCGGGGATACGGATTTTATTTTGTCGGGCGGTCAAATGCTTATAGTTTCCTCTGCCGACGGTAAAACAATGTCTGTAACAAAGGCACCGTTTAAATATTATTCATTTTCTCTCGCGAGCGAGGAGGTCAAAAAAATCCTCGGAAATTCGAGCATTTCTTCATTTTTCGCTAAGAAATTTAAAAGCTCATATCATATTTTTGATTTTTCGGAAAGCAGCATTGCCGAGGAGTTATGCTCACAGCTCGAAAAGGAGTATCAAAGTCCCTACGTTGTTGCCGGCAATACCGCAGAAGTGCTTTTAAAGCTGCTTATGCTTGAAATATATAAGCTTAACCCGTCACCGTTCGGAAATACAGAGCGCCAAAACAAGTCGATGCAGAAAATACGTGAGTATATAGACGCGCACTACGGCGAAGAAATCACAGTCGAAAAGCTCGCCGAAAGCGCTTATTTGTCCCCGCCGTATCTGAGTCACTCGTTTAAGAGCTTCTCGGGCTTCAGTCCGAAGCAGTATCTCACGGCGGTACGTCTTGTAAACGCAAACAAGCTTTTGACGACTACCAACCTCAGCATAAACGAAATTTGCCGCAAGGCCGGCTTTTCGGATATAAATAATTTTATACGCACATTTAAAAGCTTCTACGGAACCACACCTAAAAAGTTCCGCAGCATATAACACCAAATAATAAAAAATACGGAAAGGATTTAATATGAATACACCTAATGCACCATGGCTGAAATTCTACGGGGATATTCCGAAAACTCTCGAATACCCCCAAATCTCAATGTATGAAGCCGTTGTAAACGCAGGCAAGACCCATTCGCAGGTAAATGCCTATGAATTTCAGGGTAAGGGAACGACTTATGCAAAATTCATAGAAAAAATCGACAGAACCGCAAAGGCTTACAAAGCTCTCGGAATAAAAGAAGGAGAAACCGTAACAATTTGTATGCCCAATGCGCCGCAGGGCGTTGACAGCTTCTATGCGCTCAACCGCATAGGCGCCGTTCCGGCTATGATACATCCGCTCTCTGCGGCAGGCGAAATCACGTTTTACCTTAAAGACACCGACAGTAAGGCAATACTCGTTCTCGATATGTTCTATGAGAAGGTTGAGCAGGCGGTAAAGGATCTCGGCAGACCCGTTAAAATAATCGTAGCGAGAATACAGGATGAATTAAAGTTTCCCCTTAACATTTTGTATCCGCTCACACTGAAGAAAAAGCCTCCGGAGCTGCCCGACAGCGAAGACGTCATTCGTTGGAACGACTTTATCGCGGCAGGTAAAAACGAAACGCTGCCCGAAACATTTCCCTCGGCCGACAAAACGGCGGCCATACTTTTCAGCGGCGGCACAACCGGAACAAGCAAGGGTATACTCCTCTCAAATCTCAATATGAACGCGCTCGGTATGGAGGTTGCCGCGGCGGCCGGCTTTACCATGGAGGGTCTTCGTATGCTCTCGGTTATGCCCCTGTTCCACGGCTTCGGTCTCGGTGTCGGCATTCACACGCCTCTTATCAACGGAGGCACGTGCATACTCGTTCCGCAGTTCACCGTTAAGACATATGCCAAGATGATAAAGAAAAACAAACCTACGGTTATCCCCGGTGTTCCCACGCTCTTTGAGGCTTTGCTTCGCACAGAGGGACTTGAAGGCGTTGACCTCTCGTTCTTACAGGGTGTTTTCTGCGGCGGTGACTCTCTTTCGGTTGAGCTTAAAAAGAAGGTTGACGCATTCTTAAAGGAGCACAACGCTAAGGTACAGATTAGAGAGGGCTACGGTACAACGGAGTGCGTTACGGCGTCCTGCCTTACCCCGCGTGACTTTTTCCGCGAGGGCAGTATCGGAATACCGTATCCGGACGTTTACTATCAGATAGTCGATCCGAAGGACGACAGCGAGCTTCCGCCCGATACAGAGGGTGAAATCTGCATAAGCGGTCCCACCGTTATGAAGGGCTATCTCAATAATGCCGCCGAAACGGCTGCTACGCTTCGCACCCATGCAGACGGCAGAGTGTGGCTCCACACGGGCGACGTCGGCACAATGGATAATGACGGTTTCATATACTTTAAGCAAAGACTTAAGCGTCTTATCATAGTTTCCGGCATAAACGTATATCCCTCACAGGTTGAAAACACCATAGACGCTCATCCGGATGTACTGCTCTCATGCGCCATAGGTATTCCGGACCCATACAAGATGCACAAGGTCAAGGCTTTTGTCGTTCTTCGTCCCGGTGTTGAACCGAGTGAAAAGATAAAAGAAGAAATACTTGAGCACTGCCGCAAAAATATATCCAAATACGCCATGCCGCGCGAAATAGAATTCCGCACGGAGCTTCCCAAGACTCTTGTAGGCAAGGTAGCGTACAGGAAGCTTGAAGAAGAGGAGGCAGCAAAATATGAGCAGCAAAAAGCAGAGAAGCAAGGAAATGACAACGAAAACAAATAACGAAACGCCCGAAGCATTATCTCACATAAAACGTGCTCACGGTATCTACTTCACATCAAAGGTTCTTCTCGGCTGGATAATCAAACTTTACTTCAATTTCAGAAGCAAGGTATACAGACCGAAAAACAAGAGCTTTATCCTCATTTCAAATCATACGACAATGTTCGACCCGTTTTTTGAAGCACTCTCGTTTAAACCGTATCTGCGCTTTGTGACGAGCGACCATCTTCTCAGAATGGGTGCCTGGGGAAAATTCATAAAGTTCTGCGTTAATCCCATTCCGAAAAGACGCGGTGCCGACTCCGAAAAAACCATGGAAATGATGGCGGAATCCGTAAGAAACGGCGTCAGCGTTTGTATACACGCCGAAGGGTACTGCTCGATAAACGGCGAAACGGGATTTGTTTCGCCGCGCACCGGTCAGCTTGTCAAGGACA
>UMAC01071709.1_pt1 | contig 26084 bp, 25 predicted proteins | sample 1963591 | NCBI WGS metagenome assembly UMAC01 (sample SAMEA4835904, study PRJEB28245) | human gut metagenome | biome: gut microbiome; material: fecal sample | place: Denmark | collected 2008
GAACTCAGGCGAGTCGAAGCTCACCTGCACATGGCTCTGCGCCGCAAGGTTGTATATCTCAGTAGGTCTCACTCTGCCTACAACCTGAATCATGCTCATCGAATCGCTCAGGTCGGCATAGTGCAGATGGAAGTGCGGACGTCCCTCAAGATGGGCTATACGCTCACGAAAATCCACAGACGAGCGGCGGATGGTGCCGTGCACATCATACCCCTTGTCCAGTAAGAACTCAGCGAGGAACGAGCCGTCCTGCCCTGTGATACCTGTTATCAACGCTACTTTTCTTTCCATAAAAATAAGTTTATAAGTTTTTATTGTTTATAATTCCAATGTGTCTATATAATATATTACGCTTGTTTATCTCCGATTGCCAGTGCTACAGGCATGACTTGCCAGTCCTTATCATTACGACGCATGTTTTATCTACACCACCGCGCATCCTATGGTGAGAATCTCACAGTCGGTCACAGCCTCCATCTCATGTACAGTGCCGGCAGGCACGCTCACGAAGCCGTCGGCATCGAATATCTCTGTATCCTCCCCCACAGTGATGCGTATGCTTCCACGCCTTACAAGAAAAAACTCGTCCATCGTAGGATGGCTGTGCCTCTCAGCCCTCTCTCCCTTTACTAACGATGTAACCGCAATCTGAGTAACAGGCGACGACACATCCCCGTTGCTCACCAACACCCGCTTCATGCCACAGCCATGGGAGGTTGGTTGAGGCGCGATGGAGTTCAAATCAGCTTTTCTCACAAATATATTTTTATAAATATCCGCAAATGTCCCTTACGCCCGACGACCGTTGGAAGACACCTTTTTGCGTTAACATTTTTATGTTAATCGTGACCACGAATGCCACATTGTCCAACCGTCTGATTTCCAGCGCGTTGCCATATGTACTTTTCGAGCGTCCGAAACAGCCCGTTTTAGCTTACAATACAGGCTGTTTCGCTGTTCAAAACAGCATGTTCTGAATCACAGTATGGCACATGCCGAGAACCGAACGACGGATAACGTTTTTTAGTCGCATATTTGCAAGTATGAGCGGAAAGCGGATATTCGTATATATTTTTCTTTCTGCGGTCTCATGCTTTAGTGTGCCGCAACCGCCATCCGTTCCAATACTTACGATAGAAAAAGAAAAAAATCCGGTATGTTATTTCAGAGAAATATTCCTCCGTATAATTGCTCAACAGTCTCATGTTGTATCGCTCACGGCGGAAGAAACTGCCTAACGGGCTGTCTGCCTGACGTATCGCCTTCAAAGCATCATTATACATTCCGAAGTTTCCGCCTTTCAATATATTGTCCAACAACATCCCTCCGGCTTTCGCGTCAGGTGCGGCAATCATAAATCTATCATCCATGTTCAGCACGGTCTTCAACACATACATAACCGCACCGGCAAACTTTGTCATATGAAAGTCGCGCAGCCTGCCCGTCACCGCCTCACGGTCAAGCGTCCTACAGCCGCGCGTCAACAGATAATAATAATCGACAATCTGCCGCAGCCCCACGCCTTCCTCCAGGAAATGATGCATTATGTGTCCGAGCAATGCTATGACATTAAGGTCATCTGTCGGTGCGGTTATCATCCCCTGCCCGTCTGGCAGTTCAACATTATGCTCCATCTGTCTCGGAGTCTCCTGCCTCCAGTATTGCATCATCTTTCTGTTGCGCCACGGATTAAGCAGAAAAGTCGGAAAGAAATGCACTTCTATAAGCGGATCCTTCACCATACGGAAATCTATATGATGATAGCTCACAGTCTCAAGCGGCGATATGCCGCGAATGTATTTTATTATTTTTTCGCGTCCGCCTTCAAGCCATATATCAATGTCACCACCCTGTCGTCTGAGCGGATGCGGATAATATGCCGCCACTCCCACGCCCTTGAATATGCACGAGCGGAAGCCCGCCTTTGCAAAACGGCGCTGCACATCCATTGCCTGCATATTCTGACGGCGGCTCATCTGTTCAATACGAACTACAGTCATTGCCCAGCGCATCGCAAGCGAACGTGGAGGTCTCTGCTCCGCATCAAGCCTGTCAATGCCATCGGCACACACGCCTATCAGAGTCTGACGTGCCGCCATGTCATACAAAGCCTGCCATTCTTCCGCAGTAGGCACGACAGAGAGTCTGCTACGTGTGCCTACCGCCACCTGCAACAGTTCGAAAAAAATCCCGGTCACTTCCACTTTGCCGATATGAACTGCGGAACCTTCCATAACATTTTTTCCACCTTGGTAATTTGCGGACATTTGAAATGATGCGACGAATACACTCTGATGTCCTCGTCCCACATTTTTTTCCTCTTGGCGTTATCGGTGCTCAGTCCGCCCATACGCATCCTGACAACGTAACGTCTCATGTAGTGTACCTTCAAATCGTTTTCCAAAAGATAGCGCACCAGCAAGTCTGTGTCTGCCGCAATCTTATAACTCTCGTCATAAAGCCCGAGACGCATCATCACATCGCGTCGGATGTAGCACGTCGGATGCAGCGGTAACCAGCCGTGGCGCACCTTCCACTTAGAGTATCTGCCGCCAATCCAATTGCGCACCACCTTATTTATATCATTCTCATCAACATAGATTCCATCGGCATATACAAAATCAGCACCTGTACGTTCAAACGCCTCCATGACATCAGACACGACATGTTCATCATAAACAAAGTCGTCAGAATGGACAAGCCCTATCACGTCTCCTGTCGCCGCACGTATCCCCTTGTTTATCGCCTCATACATGCCATGGTCCGGTTCGCTTATTATCCTTCCGATGCGTCCTCTGTATTCGTTTATCACATCCAGCGAGCCGTCTGTCGAGGCTCCGTCCACAACAATATACTCCGTATTGTCATAATCCTGAGCCAGCACGCTTTCTATCGCTCCGCGTATTGTGGCATTGCGATTATAACATGAAGTGATTATAGAAATTCTCATAGCCAGATAAAAACCAATGTTATTCCTTTATAATTCGTTTTCTTATACATACAGCAGGATTGCCCTGATAAATCCCGTTCTCAGACAAATCCTTCGTAGCCACACTACCGACAGTCAATATTGCCTGTGTATGAACTGTGACCCCGGGACAGACCGTTGCCTGAGCGCCAATCCAAGCACCATCCTCAACACTTATCGGTGCATTGCGGTAAGGCATTGACGTCACGGTATAATCATGATTGCCTGTAAGAAGCATAGCTCCTTGTGATATACACACATTGTTTCCAATTACCACATAGTCCAGATTATCTATCCAACAATGCTCACCAAGCCAACAGTTGTCACCTAAGGTAAGTTTCCAAGGAAACTTCACCGTAACATTATTCTTTATAATAAGCCCTCGCCCTATCTTAGCGCCGAAAGTACGGAGAAGAAATATTTTTATTCCCATGAACGGATTCCATGAAGCACGTACAAACATCGCACTTACAAAAAACCATAAAGTCTGCTTGATGAAAGATGCTCCCTTGTCGAAATCTCCAGTTGTGAATGAAGCCAAATTAACTTTTTCCATAATTTTAGAATGAATAAAAACATGTAGATTATCTCCGCAACTTATCATACATCCTCACCATATCCTCAGCCATCTTCATTGAGGAATACTTATTCTCGACAAGTTTCCTTCCATTACGTCCCATGCGTTCGAGCTCATCGTCTGTCAGCGCGATAAACTTGCGTAATGCAGCAGTAAGAGCGTCTGCGCCAATCTCCGTCCACCATCCACAGCCTGCGGTCTCAAGTTCTTGCCACGGAGTGCCTTTTGTTGTGATGACAGGGGTGCCGCAAGCAAGAGACTCAGCCACCACAATGCCGAAATTCTCACTATGGGTCGGCAACACAAACACGTCTGCATGTCTGAACAGTTCCCATTTACTGTCGCCGTATACTCCACCGACAAACTTAATCATATGCTCAACTCCGAGACGGACGGCAAGTTGACGCAATTCATTTATATAACTCTCATCACCCTCACCGGCGACTTTAACACAATAGCCATCCAGCTCATCCTTAAGAGAAGCAACCGCCTCAACAAGAAAGTTTATGCCTTTCTTCACATGAACTCTCGAAAGAAACAGAATCTCCCTGTTACGTCTCCACGAGCGTTTCATATCGACTTTGTCCACGTCAATGCCGTTGGCAATCACCTCTATCTTGTCGTTGTAGCCCAAGCGTAACAGATTGTCTTTCTCGCTGTCAGCGGTAGCATGTATACTGTCAGCCCTGAGCACAGCACGTTTCTGATAAAGCAACAGTGCCGGCAGCTTGCGCGTCCAATAATGACGAGCCATTATCCATGGTTCAAGCATACCGTGAGGCGAGAGCACTACCTTCACGCCCATCTGCTGCGCCCACTTCTGCGCGAAGGCACATCCGGGCATCCAACAGCAGTTCACGTGAACCACATCCGGACCTATCTTTGCAACCAACGACTGCCATTCCCGTTTCATCCTCCCGGAGAAGAACGGACTGATATAATGAATGCGGCAATTGTCCAACGTTACAGGATTGTCCGACTCATGGCTCACGACGTGCAGTTCCACCAGTTTTCCAAGCTTGTCGGCAAGCAGCTGCATATAAGCCGTGGTGCCTCCGGAAGCCCTGTCTATACTGGGAATATAATGTATTACTTTCATTCTACGTCTTTATATATTAAAGCTGTTCTATGACAGAACAAGCCTTCTCCGCCATCTGTGCAGGCGTGAGATGCGTCCTTACAAGCTCACGGGCATTATCCCCGAGTCTGCGTATCTCCTCCGGAGCAATCGTGCTTATCGCAGACACGCACTCATCCATGTTCCCGAATATCATGCCGTTCTGCAATGCCTTTATATAACTATACTCTACACATTGCTTCGTCTCCTCACTCCGTTTGAATGTGAACACCGGCAATCCGTAAGCCATCGCCTCAACAATAGACAGCCCCACCCATCCCGGTTGGAAATAAATGTCGGCTATGGCAAACAACTCACGCTTCACGTCAGTGTCATACACCGCACCGAAGTCATGTACATTCTCAAAACCGCTGAAGTCTGGTTTGTTACGTCCCGCGCCTATTATTATAAATCCGAAATTCTTGCTGTCCAGACGCTTCATTGCCTCCACCAGCAAATCCGTGCGCCGGTAGTTGGACTCGAAACGCGCGCAGAAAATCAGTATCGTTTTCTCTTTTATGCCATATTTATCCTTCAGTGCTAACTTGTCACCATTATATGCCAACATATCGCTGACGCCCGACAAGGTGTTGTCAAGTGCCGCCATCTTTTTATTCGGAAACACCTTGCGCCATTGCTCCAACTCCTTCTGCATATACAGCCACACACCGTCAGCCAATGCCATCTGCCATCGTAGTTTCCAGTCGGGTTTGTTCTCTTCCTCCAGATATCGTTTCACTGAGATTCCCTGCCCCCACAATATTATCTTTTTCCGATGCAGAAACTTCGTGAGCAACAGCAGCCACGTAGTGATGTGTGCAAAGTGCAGCATCAACACGATTACATCATACCTTTTGTCAAACAGCATCCTCGGGTCATAAAACAGAAAGCCCTTTACCTGTCTGTTCGGAATAAATCTCAGTTTTTCAGTATTTATCTTAAAGCCGTTCTTACGGGTTTCGTCAAACGAGTTGTATACATATACGTCCATCGTCTCACACTTCTGTCCCAGCAATTCGAAAAACTCCTCCCGATAATGAGGCACTTCCGGCTGTAATATGGCAATACCTTTATTTTTCATATTCAGACTATCTTACATGTTTTTCCTCTTTATTCACAGTCTGTTTCAGACACTCTTTATATAATTCCACCATCTGTGTGGCAAGAAACCTTTGTCCCGCCTCATTAAAATGAATCTTGTCATGATACATATCTTCTGTTTCTCCGGCTTTCAAACCCTCTATCAGACACACGTCATGTTCCGCAGTCCATTCTATTATTTTCTGTCCCATATCGTTATACCGTCCTGCTTTTATCTCATCTCTCTCTGCATGCAGATAAATTGCCATAGGAATACTTTTTTTTTGTGATATATCCAACAATTGGACAAAACCATTGTTGAACGATGAAGACTTCTGCCTCACTGTATTTTTGAATTCGCTATTCTTCACGACCTGCTCATCAGGATCGAGTTTCACTTCTGTTTTTCCAAACATCATCCTTATTCTCGGAACAAGATATCTATCAATAAGCTCTGCCCACGCCAGTTTATACTGTCTGTCGGGATATGTCGGCACAACGCCTACCACCGGAACGTGTGTCATCACGTCGAATGCATCATGGCTGCTGCACACCAGAATCATTGCGCTGGCACCAAAAGTTCCATTCTCCTTCAGGTAAGCAGCACAATTGTCCGGTCCCCAGCTGCCTGACGAGATATTAAGCATCTGCGTGCCGGTCTCATCAGAGAATAAAGTCGAGGCAAGCGAGTCTTGATCCATCCACGTTCCGCCGAACAACACAGAGTCTCCAAGTCCAAGCACTCTTAACTTTGTCGAGTCAGGTTCTCCATTTCGTTGCGAAAACGAGTTATAATGTATATATGCTCCGAATCGGTGTCTGTCCTGATTGGGCTGTGCAATATATTCATATTTGTCACTCTGACGGTAAAGCAATGCGTCGCAGAAGCCAAACACATAACGGAGGACAAGTTCACCGACAACAAATGCCAACAACAATAGTAAGACGATACATTTCTTTCTCATGCACAAAATATCACATCAGATACTTCCTGTACATCCTTGCCTCTGTCACAACAGCCACAGTGAACCAGCATATCACGCACATGTACCATCCTCCTTGGAACATATAACCTTCAAGAATAGAATGCACCGTAAAGAACAGGAACAATGCGTATGCAAGCACATTCTCACTGTCATATCTTATATGTCTCAATCTTGTAAACGACTTACACCATAATACCAATGCAATCACAAAACCGATAACTCCGGTCTGTGCCAATATTGCAAGCCAACTTGATCCTGACTCGCCACGACCTACCGTCTGATCTTCATCCGTTCCCTGCACAGCAAATCCGACACCGTATATAGGAGAAGAATTAAACTCTGCCATACGCTGTGCCCAAAGCAAGTCTCGCGATGTAACACCCGTTTCCTCCTGAGTTTCTTGTTTCTGCAACATTCGCGTAGCACTATCCATGAAAAACGGGAACGACAGGATTCCTATTAACCCAAACACCACGACATACTTCGTCAATTTCCCTAAATTCGGTGACAGCCATTTCAATAAAACGACAGACAGGATAACAGCAAGACCAAACGCAGAACGTGAGGCTGAGATAAGACATACATACATTGATGCCAACAACATCACTATATAAAAAACTCTTGTCCACAATTTCTTCTCACCCTCTCTGAACAACAGGTATGCAAAAAACAGCATACTCACAGCCGCAGCAGCACTGTTCCACATAGGAAACTTTGCATAGCCTGAAAATTCGTCAACACCTCCATATAGCTCCATACTTTCACCAAGTCTCTTTGTCACCTGATAATTCACGCCCTGAAATTTCGCGACAAGACTTACGACTACAGTGCATGCAAAACCTATAAATATATTATGCAATAGCTTCTTCTTATACAGGTGCCATTTCACTCCTGTTATAAATGGTGCCGCTACTATCAATATCAACGTATATAATATAGGACGAATATCATATACAGCATTGATAATTGTTGACAACCATATTGCCAATATAAAGAACACATATATCACATTTTTGCTCACGAACCGCACTTGATAACGTGTCATCTTATACATTATAAGCAATATACCTATATAATATATATACGAAGGAAACGTATATGAATACAAATTACTGAAAAGACAGAATGTTATCAGTAACTCGAACCAACTATTCTTAATGTATGAAATCATAATATAATTCAATTATATAATTATCTTTTATATCCACCGGGAGAAGAATTTAACAATTGCAATAATTTGTATATCACAATGGTATTCTTTGGAAAGATAGAAAACAAATATCCCTCAATCTTATACTTCATAACATTACTACATATAAGATTCTTGAACAGATATCTGTTTTCAAACAATAGTCTGTTTATATCCTTTTGACCGATCTTATCCATTTTATATGTATTGAACAAGACAACATTAATATTCATTGCAATATAATCCACTAAACTTTGTTTTATATCCTTTTCTTTTATACTTTCATCCTTATACACATCAATACATTTCACAACATTTATCATATCGTATGCCCTTTTCGGATTTATACCTCTTGTCGTTGATTCAGGATTTGGATATACATAATAACAAATATTAGATATGGCACCTATTCTTGATGCATTATAGAATAATCTTGGATAAAACTCCGTATCTTCATGGAACATACGCTCCTTGAATTTCAGACAATTCTCAATAAAATACACCCTATTCCATATAGCATATGTCGGAGATATAAAATATTTGTTTCTTTTCAATATCTCCTTACCAGATACTATTTTACTTTCATCCATATTATACCAGATGTCTATATGATTATCATACTTTGTTGCATGTCCAACCAAAAGTGCAGTTAAAGATTCCTTTTCCAATTTTTTCAATATCGTAACAAGGCAATTTTCCTTAATCCAATCATCTGAATCCACAAACCAGATATATTTACCCTGCGCTTTTGATAATCCATTATTTCTTGCCGCTCCTTGTGCTGAATTCTTTTGATAATAATATTTTATACTCTCATATTTTTTTTGTAATCTAAGAATTACTTCTTTTGTATTATCCGTAGAACCATCATCGACAATTATTATCTCATAGCTTTCGTGTGGTAAATCCTGATTTATACAGGACATTATGCATTTTTCTATATATTTTTCTGAATTGTATGCAGGAATTATTATTGATAAATCTATCATATTATTTTTATACATTACCATTTACAAAGGAATTATCATGAATATCAATCTTAACTAAGATATTAGCATAGATTGTAACATTATTACCAATTTTTATTGCGCCAACAATCACAACTGCAGTATAATCTCTTACTATAACAACAAACAATAATAAAATACATTTAGGAATTCCTTTTTTCTTAATTGTAATACAAAATTGTTTATAGAGGCTACTCCATAAAAACTTATCAAAATTTCATTAATCTGCGGATTTTCTTACTGAAATAAATTATATATAAACAGCTTATTAGCAAGAACAACACATACATCATAACTTCAGTATAAAGTCCGCAATTTTTTTTTGTAACATCATCTTACGGTATCCCAATGTCTTTTTCTTTGGATTAGTAACATCTCTAAGTGTCTGACCTTTAGCTTTTGGATTCCAACTTTGAGCTACACGATGAATACAAACAACATCTTTCATTGAAGTATATCCAGGCTGGTCAAACCACTGATAAGGATACACATGCACTCCATTGCTTAATATCTGTAACTTGTTCACACTATTACGCGAATCGAATCCATAATTCTCCGCCAGTCTCATCTGCACCATTGGTATTATAGTCATGTCATAGCGAAGTTCCTGAGGCAATCTCTCATTATGCGAACGTATAAAGTGCCTGTGCTCATAATATTCAAGACACTCCTTTATAAACGGATGTTCCATCTCCGCCCCAAAACAATGAGACGTCAATGTAACAAAGTCCTCCTTTCCAGGCTCATGGTGTACATAATACTCACGTCCGATAAACATTCCGTCATTCAGGAACGGATCAAACGACTTGAACATATCAATGTCCGTATCGAGCCATATTCCACCATAATGATATACAGCATACAGCCTTACGAAATCAGCGGCAAACGCCCACTTTCTTACACTCACAGCCTCGTTTGCGAACACATTATTACATTCCGCCAGCTTCTTGGCGTCCCATAACATAAACTCATAATCCGGCAAGACCTTCTTCCATGTGTCAATACACTCTTTCAGAAATTCCGGATATGGCTCGCCACTAAACCATGAATAATGTATAAGTTTCGGTATCATAATTAAAATACTTTATTCCAATCCTTTGAATTTAAGATAGGCTCTATTAAGAACGAAATATAACGTAATATTAAAGAATGCAATACGCATATTGATATTTCCAGGGAAATAAAAACCTGCATTTTTATACTTTCTAATCACATCGCAAAATCTTGAATGAAAAATTTTCTTATCAAGATTCAATACGTGCCACGCATAGTACAACAACCGTTTAACAAATATATTAATCTTACTATCAATCCATGGTTCAATTGATATTTGTTCCTTTTGAATCCTTTCCAACCAATGATTAAGAACTACGAACGAGTCTTCTATACCGTTTCTATACGAATTAGCATTACGTACAGCCGATTCTTTCCTTATTCTATAGTTATATAAATTCACATTCAGTTGTATTGGCTTCTTAACATAGAGCTGATACAAGTACATAAATTCAAGGTCCTCCGCCATACGCAAGCCTTCAGAAAATCTCAGATTATGACGTTCTATCATCTCACGTTTATACCATACACACCAATGTGTATATATCGCATATTTAATGAAGAAATCATTTTTCTCCTCACCTATAACATCATCCGTCTTTATTATTTGCCGGTTTCCGGTTTCCTCTTCGATACGCGTATGTCCAAATTGCACGTAATCGCTGTCACACCTTTTAATCTTATCAATACAATTATTTATTTCATTCCCAGTAATAAAATCATCTCCATCTACGAACCATATCCATTCTCCTCGCGCGACATCCAGTCCTGTATTACGGGCCGTTGAAACACCACCGTTCTTCTTATGTATTACCTGCACACGTTCATCTTTCTCTGCATATTCATCACATATTGCAGGGCAAACATCAGGACTTCCGTCATCTACAAGTATCAGTTCCCAATCGCCATTCTGGCATATAATACTTTCAATACATTCTCTGATATACTTTTCAACTTTATAAACAGGGACGATGATTGATATACAAGGATTATTCATACATATCTTTAAATAAAATAAATTTCATATAAGTGTATCTCACACTAAATTCATAATCATTTCATATATATTTTCCTAATTACTCTTGCAAAGAATTCCAAAACCTTATAATATCTACTCCCGTAATCTGCTAATACAGCTATACGCACCAACAAACATGGATGTACAATATCATTCTGCATCCTTTCTGAAAAATGTTCATCAAGTATTTTTTTTCTCTCTAACTCTCTTAATTCCGGTTTTGAAGAAGAAACACCTCCATACTCAAATTCGCATATTTTCATATTCAGACGCTGATAAGACCTGTCCTTTATAACAATTTCATAGAACATCTGTTCCCAATCCGCAACAATCCTAAGATCTTCACGATAAGGTCTGTTTTTTAACAATGAGGTTCTTATAAATGTAGCCTGATGACTTAAAGAATAAATTGCCATAAGGTATGTAGTTATATGAGATGGAGCATTCCACATACTTTTCCTGCCATCATCAGAAGCACACACAGTGTCTCCTGTCATAAAATCAGAAGCGCCTAATAACGGTATTACGTTTTCTATAGTTTTATTATCATATAACATATCTCCAGAGTTCAGAAACAGACAATATTCTCCTTGTGCATACTTTATTCCTTTGTTCATTGCATTATAAATGCCATTATCTTTCTCTGAAATCTTATAATCTATGATGTCAGAATATTGTTTTAATAAATCTACAGAACCGTCTGTTGAAGCACCGTCTATAATGATATATTCAAAATCTTTACACGTTTGCCCACCGACACTTCTCAATGTTCTTTCCAGCCCTGCTTTATTATTATAGCAAACCGTTATTATGGATAATTTCATTTTCTCGTTTTTGTATCAGTGAGTACCTTATTATAAAGTTGTATATATTGTTGAGCGATAATATCATACGAAAAATGAGACAGCACATATCGCCTAATATCATCTCCATTATATGTTTTACCCAATGCCTCTTTTATACCTTTTATTAAAGCCTCAACAGTAAAGTCACCACATATTATTCCATTCTGTTCATTTATTAATTCTGGTACTCCACTGCAAGGAAATGCAATGACTGGTGTTCCGCATGACATAGACTCTAATGGAGTTTGTGCAAATGCTTCCTGAAAAGAAGACAATATAAAAAAATCAGCTGCTGAATAATACATCGACAACATTTCATTTCCTGTTATCAATCCCTCGCAACGAATATTTACACCCATTGATGGAATATTATCACATTTTCCTAAACAAACCAATAAGAAAGAATCATCATGAAAATAAGACAAAGCATCTAACAATAAAGACAAACCTTTACGTGGATCATCAATCTTATATGAAGAGAAAAGAAATATTTTCTTATCTAATGGAAGCTGTAACTTTTTTCTGCTTAAAATTCTATCCTTTTTAACAAAAGACTCGCCATCCACACCATTATGAATAAGTGTTACCGGACATTCTCCAAGAATCTTATTGTTTTTAAAGAATGTACGCATTTTCTCAGATATAGCAACCAAATACGGACGATTACAACCATTTATAGCCTTTCTCTTTATTTCTTCATATTTTTTATCTAAGTTCAAATATTCTTTTGATGCGTTTTTTTTCTGTAAAGAATAATGAAAGCCTCCTAATCCTGGATTTTCATCATGAATAGTCCAGACCACAGGTTTGTCTATATCCTTAAAAAAGGAGGGGAAATCAACAAAATCTGAGACCCAATGTAAATGAATTATATCCGCATTTTTTACTAAAGGATGTTTCACCAAAGATTTATATTCTGTCAATGGAGAAGTAAAAAACATATTTGCGTATTTTTCAGCCTCAATTCTTTTATATTTATAATATTCAAAGTTTGGTCTGACTAATATTTTTATAATTTTCATTATCATACGTAATAAGAAATTATGCGATGTACGATAAATCAAATCTTTCTCTGCGATTGTTATATTTGAATCTATTATATTACCAGTTTTATTATCCATTACAATCATTGAAGATTCTAAACCTTTCCTCTGTAATGCGTTACTTATTCTTATGGCACACCAAGCAGCTCCACCATCCAATAATTTATTTATATGAACAACCCTCATAAACAATAAATATTTATTTAAAATACTGTTTTAATCCTTTCCAATATCCACAGAAACCAGAAATTACAGCTTTTAATATTAACGAATCTCTATCAAACACATTGATAGAGTGATAGTAAGTTTTATATGCCCTATATAATTCATATGCCTTTTTTAAAGTTACATAATAATTATATAAAAGATGCAGATTATATACTCTGTTTCGTATAGCACAATAAAGTTTCCAATCCGATTCCACTGGGATGATTACAACATTTAATGTATTCTCATTACAAACAGGCATCTGTCTATCCATAGGATGATAATGAATTGCTTTGACCGATGTCATTCTATGAAATCCAGCTTTCTCAGCTCTCAATTGATAATTGATTTCATCTCCCCATATAAACATTTCCTTTTTAGGGTATCCTATTTGTTTTATAAGCCTTGACGAAAATAATATTCCATTAAAAGGAGAAGCCCATCCTTCTACAATACCAAGACCGTTCGCTTGCTTACAAAATTCTTCATATGTAGTATTAGGAACAAACGAACAACTCTTATGGTCTTCATCAGACAATACAATAGGAGCAATAAAATCTCTATTATCCAAGAACTTCGCAAGTTCTTTCAAACAATTCTTCTCAGGTTCACCGTCATCATCCATAACCCATAATCCATCATAAACATTCTCTTCAAAGGCTATTTTTATCCCAAGATAGAAGCCACCGGCTCCACCAATATTCTTATGACACCTCACATACTTATATATAATATCACCTTTTCTTTTATTATAACCAGATTCAATTATGAACTTTTCGGTTCCATCTTTACTTGCATTATCTATGATAAATACACAATCAGGTTTACGATTTTGTCCTTCAACCGCATCTAAACATCTTTTTAGATATTCTTTACGGTTATAAGTAACAATCACACATGCTATCTTATAATTCATATTTAAATAATATCAAACATATTTATAACCTGTTCTACAATCGGTGCCATATCATAATAACGGTATTGTCCAAGACGGCCCCCAAATATCACATTATTCTCTTGTTCCGCAAGCATCCTATATTTTTCTGCCAGTGCGTTATTACAGGCATCATTAACAGGATAGTATGGTTCCATTCCATTGCGATACTCCACAGAATATTCCTCACTGATTACAGTTTTAGGATTCAAATAGACCTCCTCACCAAACATTTCAAAATGCTTATGTTCTATGATTCGAGTATAAGTTTTTTCATGTGAGGTGTAATTTACCACCGCATTACCCTGGTAATTCGACACTTCCAGGACTTTAGTATTAAATGTTACCGTTCGCCAACTCAATGTTCCTAACCTATAATCAAAATATTCATCAATAGCTCCAGTATAAACAAGCTTATCTGCCATATTTTGCCAATTATCTCTATACATAGCAAAGAAATCACAAGATGTCTTACAATCCACTCCTGCAAGCAAACCATTAATAAGACAATTATATCCACCTATAGGAATTCCTTGATATTTATCATTGAAATAATTGTTATCATATACCAATCTTACAGGTAAGCGTTTAATTATAAACGGAGGAAGTTCCTTACATTTTCGTCCCCATTGCTTCTCCGTATATTCTTTTATTAAGGTCTCATATATGTCTTTACCTATCAACAATAAAGCCTGTTCCTCCAAATTTTCAGGGTCACGGCCTTTTAGAGCTATCAATGCCTCACGTCGTTGTTCCTCCAATTTATCGGATGCTTCTTGTGGGGTCGTGACTCCCCACATTTGATAAAATGTGTTCATATTGAAAGGCAGATTATACAATTTTCCTTTATAATTGGCAACAGGTGAGTTTGTATATCGGTTAAATTCAACAATAGAATTCACAAAATCCCATACATTTTTATTAGATGTATGAAATATATGAGCACCATACTTATGTACATTTATGCCTTCTATATTTTCACAATAGAGATTTCCACCAAGATGTTGTCTCTTATCTATAACAAGACATTTTCTTCCCTTCTTTTTAGCTAAATATGCAAATGTCGCACCAAAAAGTCCGGAACCAACTATAAGATAATCGTATAACTTCATTTCTAAACTTTAAAATGTTTATTTATGTATTAAAGACTTTAATAATTTGAATGTAACAAATGAGATATAAGAAAATAAAAGGGGTAGTCTGAAAAAAGCAATTGACTTCAGATCATTGCCTTTAATATAAGTCGAATTATTTTTATAAAAATCATATATTATCTTAAACATATCGAAATTATATGATTTTATATAATATAAATAAAATCTCATAATTTTACTTTTTTCATAAAACAACAAATTTTTGTTTGAGATCCTATTCGTTGATTCATCAAGAGACTTACACAACAATTTCCATTCATCTTGAGATTTTTTTTACATGTCAATCCCGTTGTCTGTTCTCTATAATTATACAATATCTTTTTTATGAATTTTATGCTATTAATATAACTACAATATGTATTTGTAAACACTTCATCTTCTCGAACACTCAAATCATTGACAAATAGTATATTATTTTTAGAAATAATATTTCTACTAAAACACTTATTCCAAGTAAAGCCAAAATATTCGTACTTTTGTTTTTTTATATTCAAGATAAGTTCTTCTGTTTCTACACGATTTTCCGCATAAGCATCACCATATGATTGCTTAATTATTTTCTCACCAATGACTCTGCTATTAGAAAAGAATAGCAAATCGACACCTTCTATTTCTTTAGAAATAACATCAATATAGTCTGAAGTGACCCAATCATCAGCATCTACAAATAAGATATAATCTCCAATCGCTTCTGATAATCCCAAATTTCTTGCCCTACTTACTCCTTTATTTTCTGTATGAAAAACCTTTATGTTTGAATACTTATTAGAATATTCATCACATACTATTCCTGTTTTATCAGTACTTCCATCATCTACCACGATTATCTCGAATTTGTTTCTGTCCTGACAGATTATACTTTCAATACACTTTTCTATGTATTTGTCAGCATTATACACAGGTATTATAATTGAAAACAACATAAATAAATATTATTTTTATTTAAACGTGTATATATTATGTGTTTTATTTTTAACAAACAATAAATAACTTTCGATAATCGTTTATACCCATTAATCCTCAGCCTAACTGCAAGATTTGTTTTGATATTATATTTGTCCCTTAAACTTAAATAATATTTAGAATCTTCACTCAAATTCAAAGAACATGCCATATTAAACAGCTCTGTAGCCATTCTTCTTTCAAATGCTTCAGAATATTTATAATTAAAAAATTTATTATATGAATTCAATATGTCCTTCTCTCCTTCATACCTTTTAATTTGTTTTTGCCTATCTGAATTTATAGTTCTGCTTGTCCATGAACCAACTGAATTATATCTATAGACACACATTGGATCTTTCATATAATAGACCTTTCCCATATAAGCACTATACATTTGTATTGTATAATCGCAGCGAACAGAAATATCAGGAAGGTTTACAATCATATCTTTTTTTACAAGAATAGATGCCGTAGGAATAAACAGTCCGCCATTGAATATTATGTCATTTATAGGTGACTCACAATCTTTATCATACCTATTATACTGTTTTATTATTATCCCGTCTGTTTCAACATAAGCATCATGCCAAACCATGGTAAATAAAGGATTATTCTCAAGAAAATCAACCTGTTTCTGAAGTTTATAAGGCTCAATCCAATAATCATCACCTTCACACAAAGCAATGTATTTACCTTTGCATGCTTCATTCATTATCTTTGTCAAAGAGCCGTCATGCTTAGAGTATTGGTTTTCCGTCTCATATATCGGCTTTATTATATCCGGATACTTTTCAGCATATTCTCTTATTATTGCAGCAGTCCCATCTGTTGATGCATCATCATGGACAATTGCTTCAAACCTGAAATTCGTTTTCTGCATCACGAATCCCTCCAATGCATCACGAATATATTTTTCTTGATTATATGTTATACATCTTATACTGACCATTATTGGTCTTGTATCTTTTTCTTCATTAATATTCATAAACAGACCTTATTTTACAAACAATCTCTTGTCTAATACCTTAAAAAGAGCCTCTTCCACAAACCTTTGTCTCAGGAAGTCAATTACAATACATACGACAAATATCCCTGCGACACTTGACAATGCATGCACTACAGCATAATCGGTTGCGAACCATCCGACATTGTCCAACAGGTCCCGCCACAGCCACTGCCGCATTGTGTCGCTGTTTGCGTGAATCAGCAGGACACCGAACATACATGAGGCGACAGTATTGATAAAGCGGCTGTTCCTTATCGATAAATCCTTGAAATACATAAACAGGCATACGGATGTAATAACGGCCATGATATGGTTAGAGTCTGCAACCAGAATGAACTCACGGCCGGGAGTGTCAGTCATTGTAGAGAAAACCAAGACGCTTGCCGCAGAAATTACAATTGATATTAAGGACATCCAGCCCCATCTGATTTTCAGATTACCATATTCCAAGCCATACATTCTGATGTAAGAAGATATAAAGTAAAGAACGCAAAACCACGTGACGTAATTCATCGTAACGCGTATTCTTAATGTCGTTCCCAATACTGTATAAATGAACAGACACAAACCTATAAGAGCCATATGTCTTTTCTTGTCCAGATTATGTACAAGCACATTCAGAAAAGGTATGCACAGATAGAACAGCAAAAAGCATGAAGTAAAACCGTCTGCAACACCTTTTATCGGCCAAAACATCTCATATAATACGTTTAATCCGAAGGCTTTATAACCTGTCAGGACAAATACTGCGTTAATCAATATGTTATAGAATTCTATTTGCAAGAGCAGCTTCAGGAATTTTCTCAACGTTATTTGTGACTTACACATGAAATACCCCGTAATAAGAACGAAACAGTTGATGCCCGTCTTGCCCCACATTCCAAACAGATAGAAAAAACATGCTTTAAACGACAATTCATTACCGGGGGGGGGTGAAATTCTCAACAACTGAAAGTAAGCCCGAATTCACAAGATAATGATGCGATACGATAAAAAACATCACTATTATCCTGTACAACTCAATATTGGTATTGCGCGTTTCTTTTTTGATCATAACAATTTTAAGTTCTTCTGACTGTTTCCGTCATATAAAACAATTTGAACCAAATCCTTTATTATATGTACAGATTTTCTTTAAACTTCAGATGTTCAATATCAAGACCCTTACCGTTCATACAATCGACAACTATTTGTGAACAATTAAAACCTGCCAGCTACATTAAATGATAATATACTAATATTTCTCATCTCCATTACAAAAACTCATCTGTCATATTGCACATTAATTATATAATAATTGCTATTTCATAAATTCCGTACATTTTTTTTCTAATTCTATAGCGTAAGGTTTAAAATCGTCTTTGTTACTAAAATAAGTATTACAATCTATTTTTCTTATTTTATTTAATATATTATCATCAGTAGAGAATACTTTATTATCTAATTTCAAACATCTGAAAAACTCAATTAAGCCTCCTAATCTACCAGGGGTATTAAAAGAGCCATTCTCAGCGACAACCTCTTTATTTGCAATAAATATTACCGGTGTATTCATCCCCAAACAAGGAAGCCCTGCGTGAATTCTACTTGTAACCACCAATTTTGCAGCTGAGTATTTAGATATTAAATTTTCCGCATAATTTATCAAGTCATCATTAGTTTGTTTTTTCATATCAACATCTAACCAATGAGTTACATATGAAGCATTTAAAAGTAATTCTTTTGAAAATTTTTTTGAATAAATTTTATAGAACATAATTGCCTTATAATATGCTCTATATTTTTTTCTATTTCTATCAATAAAACCTGTTGGCAAATAATCCCTAAAAAAGGATTTTTCTGCAAGTTTTTCAATAACATTTTTATGCCCCATATAATAAAAGATATTTTTTAACACAAAAAAGAGGTTTCTCTGTTTGGGTACTTCAAAATATGGATCAACAAAATAATATCCTTTTCTGTCTGTTTTTTTAACTTTATATGTTTTACCTAAAGTAAGGGTTAGACAAGCAGAAAAATAGGCAGGAATGTTCTTGGATTTTAATAAATTTACAGTATAATAATCTCTACACCCAACCGGACCATTTTTAAGAAAAAATTCAATTCCTGCCTTTGTCAACAATTGCTTTTCTCTTAACGGAGATATATGAAGCGATATAAGAAGTGGTTTAATATATTCTGATGGAGGAAAGTTCTCTGCACGCCATTGAAACCATCCATTCATTATCATTTTTGCAGGTTCTTTATCCTCAGGATAATAATTATTTGCTTCTTCCTGCTCTATATATAAATCAATCTTATCAAGATACTGTCGTGCCGCAACAGTTTGAACATAATCTCCGATATTCTTACATACATATGCCCTTCCTCTTGCATATGGGAACTGGCACATTAAAGCTTTTTTCATAATTACAGTTTATTTTTAAAATTTTTTATCACGAATAACCCCCCAGCAAACATCTCACTATTTTTATTTGCATTATTTTTTGCTGTTGTAACATACAAATTGTCATTAGCAATACATACTGAAGAAACATTCAATACAGGAATAGAATATTCACACAGTTTGATTCCTTGTTGATTATATACATCTACTCTTCCACCTCCCCATATTGCTATATATATTGTACCGTCCTCTTGATCTATACACATACCATCTGGTTCACCTTTATTTATTTCTATAATATACCTATCAAATGTAACATTCCCCATATTATCATAGAAATATCGGCCGACTTTATGCGTCGGAGTATCGATAAAAAAAAGAAATTCACCATACCAATCCAGGCCATTTGATATTGTAGTGTTTTTTATCAAGGTTTTTACTTGCTTTCCATCCCAACTATATAATGCATTCTCACCATTCCTAACGCAATTATAACCTGTTGTACCTAACAATAAACGTCCATACGGATCTATTTTACCATCATTGTAGCGAATATCCTTATTTTTTATTAAATGGAAAAGAAAATTCTCCTCGCATGTTTTTGTATTTAAACAATAAACGCCTGTATATGATGCATATATAATATGCTCGTTATCACGAAATGCAGCAAATCCAACCTGTCCTTTCGTTTTATAAGATTGAATCAGCTGACTCTCAGGATTAATTAAGTAGATACATTCTTGCTCTATAGAAACACACATTAATACGTGCAATTTTTCATTCCAAACAGGCCCCTCCAACAAAGAACTATTTGCATAGAATACTAGTTCTGACATAATCTAAAATATAAATTAAATTAGTTCACCACCATTTATTTTAAATTCCGTAGACGTTACCATTGCAGAATGGTCACTTAACAAAAAAATAACTCCAGGAACAATATCATCCGCTTCTGTCATACGACCCAAAGGGATTGCTTTTGCCGCTTCTTTTCTTAACTCTTCTTCATTAATTCCTTGAGATGATCGTAATGCCAATTCTCCATCAGTCGGAGTCCATCCCATCACAAGATAATTGCATCTTATTTTATCTATTGCGTAATGCTTTCCAATATGGTTAGACAACGTAAAAAGAGCGCCTTTCGCACAAGCGTAAGCAGCCCTGTCTTTATTACCTCGAATATGATGTGTCGAACCTACTAATATAATTGATCCACCTCCTGTATTCTGCATCAATTTAACAGCATGTTGACATGCAAAAAAAGCCGCTTTTATATCTATTGAAAATATTTCATCAAAAATATGTTCTGAACATTCTATTAAAGATGCTGCAGGTGTGACACCTGCATAATTAACAAAACCATCTAGGCAACCATACTCTTTTTCAACATAAGAAAACAAATCCTTTATTTCGATCAAATTATGTAAATCTGTTTTTTTGAATTTTATATTTCCAGAATAATCTTTAGCTTCATTTATTATTAACTTAGCACTATCCTCATCACGTCCTGATATAATAACTCTTGCCCCAGAAGCCGCACACTTCAATGCCAATTGACGTCCGACACCTTTTGTTCCTCCTGATATAACTATAACTTTATTCTTCAAAATCTGATTTGAAGTGTAGAAACGGTTTGTCAACTCACCAGTAAGTGACGGTAAAAGTAAATTTGAACCATCCTGCGAAATTATCTTTAAACGATTTTGAAAATCATTTATTGTTGCATTTAGTTCTGTTTTATTTTCACATCGCAAAAAAATGCGGGCATACACCTGTCGTTCTGTACCTTGCATTTGTTGCGTGACTTCATCCCCAACGTTAAATCTATCTTGAACAAAATACACTGACTTATGATTTTTAATATAATCAAATCCTTCTATTTGTTTTATTATACCAGGTTTTAATAAGAACCATATATTTGCCGCATTCTGACCATGTAGTAAAGGATCATTCAATTTATCCAAATTATAACAATCCATCCTGCCGGTAAGAGCAAAATGAATTAACATTTCTATTTGATCAAAGCCATTAACACCTTTTAAGGTTATATGGAACCCACCTCCTTGCAATCTAAATCCTGGATCATACACATAAAAATTACCTTTTTCATAAAATGCAGACACATATATAATTCCATTTTTTAAACCTAAGTCTTTAAACATATTGACATATTTTGGATGCTCATATTTTATGAAATCCTCATAATATTGTGAAGGGAATATATCTCCAAGACATATAGGAGTTGCACATGTATCAGATCTTAAAGTATAACGATCGCCCAACAATGAGAGATATGGAACTCCATTCACTATAGTATAATATATACTTATGTCACTACATTCCATATATTTTTCTATTAATATTGTGTTAGAACGAGATGCGTTCCTTGCCTTTTTTATTGCATCTCCCAAATCAGAACGATGTCGACAAAGTGTAATTCCTTTACCCGAGTTACTATCTGCAGGTTTCACTATAACAGGATATTCTATATTATTTTTTTCGGATATTGAATATTCTGGAATACCCAATATTCCGTATTTTTTGCAAATGGCTTTAAAATTACGCTTATTTGTGAAAACTTTAACATTTTCAGATGAAGCATAACATGGCAAATTTAATTTTTCACAGAGTATTTGATATGGAACGACCAAAGGATCTGCAACTCCTACAAGGACACCATTTACATTTTCTCTCTTTGCCATTTCATACAGTTCGTCGACATTTAAAGCATCAATATTATAACTTATATCTGCATATTTTTTTGCAGGAGCAATCGGATTATTATCTGTAACAACAGTTATTACTCCCATTGATTTAGCAACATTAATAATATTGATAGTCTCTGAATTTGCCCCTAATATCAATAATTTCTTTCCTTGCATTTCCATATAATATTTATTTTTTTATTAGTGCTAATATCGTTTGTATATTTTTTTCAGACAACGCATGATGCATCGGCAGACAAATAACAGTCTCCGCCATTCTGTGCGCATTCGGAAGATTCTCCGGCCGTGCACTCTCCAATCCTTTATATGTGGAGAACTCGCTAATGAGCGGATAGAAGTAACGGCGTCCAAGGACGTTATGCTCTTTCATCTTGAAATAAAGCTCGTCACGCGTCATGCCGTATTTCTCTGCATCAACGAATATCGGGAAATAAGAATAGTTGTGTTTCACTCCCGGCATATCGTCGAAGAACGTTATACCTGCCACCGGCCGCAGAGCCTCACGGTATTTTATTGCCACCTGATGGCGTGCCTCTATCGCCGCATCCACCTGACGGAGGTTGAGCAATCCGTAAGCCGAACGCACCTCATCCATCTTGCTGTTGATGCCCGGGCCTACCACCGTAACCTCGTTTGCAAACCCGAAGTTTTTCAGATAGTCTATGCGCTTTTTTGTCTCAATGTCATGCATAACAAGCGCACCACCCTCAACGGTGTTGTACACTTTCGTTGCATGGAAACTCAGCGTTGACAGATCTCCGGCATTAAGCACACTCTCTCCGTCGACTTCCACACCGAAAGCGTGCGCCGCGTCGTATATCACTTTCAGTCCGTAAGTGTCGGCAATCTCCTTTATGCGTTTTGTGTTGCATGGCTTACCATACACATGCACCGGCATTATCGCCGTTGTTTTCGGTGTGATGGCAGCCTCAATCCTGTCTGGATCAATATTGCCTGTCGCCGGATCGATGTCTACAAACACCGGCTTTATACCGTTCCACCAGAGACTGTGTGTCGTCGCCACAAAACTGTACGGTGTGGTTATCACCTCGCCTGTTATGCGCAGAGCCTGCAATGCCGTTATGAGCGGCAGCGTACCGTTTGTGAAAAGACTTATATAGGGGACTTTCAGATAGGCCGCAAGCTCTCTTTCCAGCTGCTTGTGAAACGTGCCGTTGTTGGTAATCCACTTGCTTGCCCATATTTCCTTAAGCATCGCATTGAATTCGTCAAGATCCGGCAACAAGGGTGATGTCACCGTAATAGTTTTGTTATCCATAACAGTATGTTTTTATTTTTGTCGTTGTCCTTTTATTATTTGTTTCTTTTCAGCATATACCTCACATCCTCCAGCTCGCTGAATCTGAACAGCACCGCGCCTCCTAAATATACTATCGCACCAACTGTTCCGCCAACTATTACCTGTGCCACCATGTCCGTTATGATGTGAGTGATAAGAAGAACCGTACCGAACATCACAAGGCCTAATCCAACAATTGGAAGAAGATCACCTATCTGCTTGAAATATCCCACATTTATAAGCTTGCCCGTATAATATGTGTTTATAATCAAATACAATAAAGATAATACAACATTTCCTCCACAAAATACAATAAGCCCATGAGGCAATGTAATAGAAAGAACCGATATCCCAACAATTTTCTTTATAATTTCAAGTCGCAAAAACAAGTCAGAACGACCTTTTACCATAAGTATATTAAGGTTTATAGCATGCACCGGATACCACATCATTGAGAAACATATTATCTGGAGCAGTACCACACACGACTCCCATTTTGCTGTGACAAGCGTTATGACCAAAGGATGTGCCAGCGCCGAAAGCATCATCATTATCGGGAACACGACAAACGCCGTAGCTTTCAGCATCTTGCGGTAATTGTGTGCGAGCCTTTCGTTGTCATCCTGCATCTTGCTCAATACTGGGAAGGTCACATTTTGTATTACTCCTGTCACATTCTGCGATGGCATCTGTGCGTATCCCTGCGCCCGGTTATAAACGCCGAGATCCGCAGGACTGTAAAATTTACCTATAAATACAGGTGCTATATTCTGATATAATGTCTCTAACAAAGCCGATGCCATGATTTTATTGCCGTAATCCCAAAAATACTTGAAAGACTTTTTAGACCACCCCGTCTTCGGCAACCACCTTACGGCACACCAATTGAGTATAAGTCCTAAAAAACTGGCAAGAACTCCCGAAACTACCAGAGCCCACAAGCCATACCCCATGAAAGCCATTCCGATGCCGACACAGGCAGAAAACACTCTTGTTGTTATCGATATTTTTGTCGGGGTCTTGAAATCAAGCCGTCTTTTCATGATGACAATTTGCGGAGTACTGAGAGGCCCCCACAAAAATCCGAGAGCAGTGACACGCATAAGCGGTACCAGAACCGGAGTATTATAAAAGTCGGCTATCAACGGAGCGGAAAAAAACAGCACCACATATAAAAAAACTCCTACAGCTATACTATAATAAAAAGAGGTTGACAAATCTTCCTCCGTCATATCTTTCTTACGTACAAGGGCATCAGCCAGTCCTGCATTCTGAAGTATAAGTGCCACTGCCATGAATACTGCAGGCAGCGCCGTTATTCCATAGTCGCTCGGTGACAGCAGACGTGCCATTACAATACCGACACAGAACTGCATGCCGTAATTCGCGAACTGATTGAAAAAACTCCAGTAAAGCCCTTTCTTTGTCTGTTGCTTTAAGTTGCCAGTATTTGATTCACTCATTACATTCTCTTTTTCATAATATAATCCCACGCCGATACCGGCAATTGGATTTTATCCGGCATTTTTCTAAATCGCTTTACACCTATTTATCTTAATGTTTTCCGTACTTGAATACCGTCAAAACAAATCCTATATATAAATTATAGTTTCGTCAACTACAAATTACATACCACTAAAGGAATCATCAAACATTTATTTTTTATTATCATATTCCATATTCACCGGTGTCACAATATGCATTGTCCTCTATCACTTTATTCACGCATTTCGATATTGTCATATCTATAAGCATGTCCGACAGATTCAGTTTGCATGGCTTGAGAAAAAAACAGGGCTGCCCAGTCTTATAAAACCTTCTGATGTCTCGCAGCCTGTCTTCATTGCCATAAGCGACTTTGTTATGCCATGATGAAGTTGCATAGCAAGCATGGAGCGGCTTGTTCCTGTATCTCCCACTATAGATATGGTCAGTGGACGTATGTCTGAAGTCTCCACACCTTTACGTTGGTAAGTTACAGTCTGCAACTGGAGTCCGCCATACAGAAGTTCGTCAAGACCGTTTATCCCCGTTCTTACCTTCCCGTTATTATAATGTATTCTTATGTCTTTCTCCATACTCCAAGCTAATGTTCTACACAACATATTATGCCATAACATTCAGGACGACTCCTATGTTACGCCTCTTGCCACACTCTTCGCAATCTTTTCGAGAAAGCGCCACTTATCGTATTAAAGAAGCTCTTTCTTAATTGTAAGTCCTACTCACAGTCTGCGGTTCTCCCTCTGCAAATCGCCGATTCCTTCTCACCCTTATTCCGAAAACCCTTACCCATCCTTCTTGCGGTGTATCTTCTGCCATCTCATCCACCGTAACGGACAGAGGGGAACAGCCGTCAGCGACCTATGCAATAATACTCAAAGCCGTTCTGCCTGAGTTCCTCTGCATCGTAGATGTTGCGGCCGTCGATGATAAGCGGTGTCTTCATCGACTTTGCCACCACGCCCCAGCTGGGCAGGCGGAACTGCTTCCATTCTGTGAGCATGAGCAGAGCGTCGGCATCGAGCACTGCGTCATACATG